>Ga0308160_10001485_pt1 | contig 32587 bp, 36 predicted proteins | sample PhyFR1_FD_201036 | JGI IMG/M metagenome (GOLD analysis project Ga0308160, IMG submission 201036) | Phyllosphere microbial communities from UC Gill Tract Community Farm, Albany, California, United States - DLSLF.R1 | ecosystem: Host-associated > Plants > Phyllosphere > Unclassified | place: USA... | reverse complement strand
TCTCCGTCCCTCCCGCCCAGCCCTCCATCTCCCCGCCCGACAGAGACTGACGCCCACCGCCTCCGCCTTTTCAGCTCTACGGTGGCACTGTTCCGATCACGGTCGAGAACTTCCGGGCGCTCGCGACGGGCGAGAAGGGCTTTGGCTACAAGGGCTCCAAGTTCCACCGGGTCGTGCGTCTCTTCCCCTTCGTCTGCCTGCTGCCTCCCACCTTCTGCCCACTACTGGGCACCCCGCCATCTAAGCAGCGACGGACCCAAACGGACAGACTTCATTCGCTGACCCCCATCGCCCTCTCGCCCCCCCGCCGGCTCCCTTCCGCCAGATCTCCAACTTCATGATCCAGGGCGGTGACTTTACCTCTGGCGACGGCCGGGGCGGCAAGTCGATCTACGGCAACAAGTTTGCCGACGAGAACTTCAAGCTCAAGCACACGGGCGCCGGCACGCTCTCGATGGCCAACGCTGGACGCGACACCAACGGCTCCCAGTTCTTCATCTGCACGGTCGTCACGAGCTGGTGCGCGCCCCCCCTTCCCTCGCCCGGCAGCGTTCTTTCTGTTGTCGTTGTGATCGCGATGGGGAGACTGACGAAGGGCGCTCGATTTCTTCTGGGGCGTTATGAAAAAGGCTCGACGGCAAGCACGTCGTCTTCGGCAAGGTCCTGGATGGCGTCAGTCCCCCCCGGTCCCCCCCCTCTCGACCTTCGAGACTTGCCCCTCCAGTCGCTGACCTTCTTCCCCCCCCCATCGTCCCATCCGCAGATGGACGTCATTAAGGCGATCGAGGCCGTCCCGAAGGGCCGGGGCGACAAGCCCGTCGAGGACGTGACGATTGCCGACTCTGGCGAGGTGCGCTTCCCGAACGATGCGTGCTCTCGATCAGCAGCGCGAGGACTGACTGTCCCGATTCTTGTGTGCCTCTGTTTGTGCGGCAGCTCGAGGTTGAGCCCGTCGTCGACGAGGATGGAAACCAGGTGCCTCTCCGCGCCGAGCTCTAGATCGTCCTCCCGAGGGGGAAATGCAAAAGGTGTGTCTGACGCCTCCATCCTTCCTTTTCGCCTCAGGACGGCGACGACGACAATAGTCCCTCTGACGCCCCCTCCCCGTCCGCCCCCGGCTCCGCTGTGGCCGGCAGCAACGTCCTCTGGCTGCTCGTCGGGCTCGGCCTCGTCGTCGGTCTCGGCGGCTGGGCCTGGTGGAGCCGGTATGGAGGGCGCGAGCGGGTGGATGACTGGCGGCGGAAGAGGGAGTATGCCGACCTCTAGCAGTAGCTCGGGGGTTGAGAAGTGAATGTGCATGACGAAACGCGGTCGCGAAACGAAAGCAGCCTATGTTGGCTGACAGGCAGGTCCGGGGGTCTCGCGTTCATTCATTCATTCATCGCTCGCGCCCACGCGCGTCGACGCGCCTCCTTCCTGCCCGACCGTCACCTTCACCTCCTCCTTGCGCTACCCCCCCCCCTCCGACTCCCCGTGTGACCCCCCTAATACTCTCTACTCTCTCCCTCTCCACCTGTGACACCTCACCCTCCTACCATGCTCCCCTACGACGACGAGCCCACCCTGCCCGCCTCCCCACCGACCCCGACGACCGCCCTCGCCCCGCCTTCACCGCCTCCCGTCGTCGCCCTCCTCCCACCGCGGCCAACGACCCGACGCCAGTCGGCAGCCCGCCTGACGACTGACGTTCCCGAGCTGGCCTCAACCTCGTCGTCGTCGTCGTCGCTGGGGTGCCAACAGGTGACTGCCGGGTGCAGCCCCAGCAGCAGCAGCAGCGGTAGCTCGAAGGGCAAGCCCTCCAGCGGCGGCGGCGGCCGTCCACGTCGAGGGAAGGAGAACATCCCCCCTCCCTCCGAGGGGTCCTCCTCCTCGTCGTCCGCTTCTGCTGCCGGTGGCTTCCACAACGCCACCAACAACAGCGGTCCGTCGTACGACGAGGCCGACATCCCCATGCGCGCTTCCGACGACGACGAGGCGGACGAGCTCAACGTCTCACGCGCCGCCGCCCCCCCGGCCGCTAGCCGGCCGGCGACGCTCAAGCGCGGTCGGACGCCGTCGATGGCCGACCTCGGCCCGGCCAACACCGCTACGAGTCGGAGGCGGATCGTCCGCTCAGAGTCGTGTACGTCTGCCTTTGTCTCTCCGAGGGCGAGTTGAGGGGCCGTCGGCTCCTGTCTCGGGCTGCTGAGGGGAGCGGACGTTGACTGACCTCTCCCCCCTTCGGACACGCGCTCACTCAATCTCGTCCTCCCCCTGGCCCTTCTTACAGCCTCCTCTTCGTCCTTCAAACTCGCTCGCTCCTCGCCCATAACGTCCGACAACGCACAGCCCACCCCAAGCTTTTCCAACGCCTCCGCTGCCGCCGCCGCCAACCTCACCTGCCCATCCGGTCCCGCCCAGCCCGACCTTCCAACTCCGACCAAGCCAACCACACGCTCGGCCGCCGCCGCCTGCTCTTCCTTCTCATCCTCGTCCGATCATGGCCTCCCTTCGCCAATCAAGACGCCCGAGCCGCCCCGGCGCGCACAGGCGATCCGGATGCGGACGATGCCCGAGTTTACGACGCTCAACAACGGCGGACGGGGCCAGCAGCAGCAACAGCAGCAGCAGCTGGCGACGCCGCCCAAAACGCCCGCTAAGGGCCGATCGACCTCGGCCGGGCCGTCGCCGACGAAGCTTGGCTCGGTGGGAAAGAGGGAGCTCAAGCCGTCGCTCTATGCACGGGCACGGGCGCTCCTGCGGTGCTCGTCGAGCACGCTGACGACCTCTAGTGCAGCTGCTGCTGCTGCTGCCTCCAAGCTATCGACGACGGCGGAGGATAATGACGAGTCCGGGCCGTCGGCATTCAACGGCGGCGCGCTCATCGGCCGGTCCGACGAGTACCGCCAGATCCTCGACTTTCTTACGCCCGCCCTCCAGCTCGCCGGCAGCAGCCCTCCCGCTCGCAGCGGCCGCCGCGGCCAACCGATGACGACGACGACGAGCAGCAGCAGCGAGGTACCCAAGACGATGTACGTCTCGGGCCCGCCTGGAACGGGCAAGACGGCGCTTCTCGCCCGCCTGGCCGAGCGCCAGAGGGAGGACGGCACGACGGTCGGCGTCGTCAACTGCTTTACGGCAAGTGCCGGTCCTGGTGGAAGGGCGATGTGGGAGCGTATCGGGGAGGAGCTCTTTGGCGAGGGTGAGTGGCGGAAGGGTGCTGGAAGAGAGGGCGTCGTTGAGCGACTCCAACAGGCCAAGGACAGGAAGTTGTGCGTCCTTCACTGCCCTTCGCCGCTTCCGGACCCCTTTGCTCACTGAGGGCTGACGTTCTTCTCGCTCGTGCATGCCCCTCCGCGCCCGGACAGCATCCTCATCCTCGACGAGCTCGACTCGCTTGTCGCCGTCCCCATCGCTTCAACCTCCGCCTCGTCGTCGTCGTCGTCGTCCGCCGCCAGCGGCTCGCCCTCAACGCTCTCGCCCTCGCTCCTCCTTCTCCAGACACTCTTCCTCCTCCCCACGACGACGGCCAACCTCGCCCTGCTCGCCATCTCAAACACGCTCGACTTTGCCAGCCGCTACCTCGGCACGCTCCCCTGTCCACCGCAGACGCTCGCCTTCGCGGCGTATGACGCCAGCCAGATGTCGGCCATCATCCTCGACCGGCTTGCCGGCCTAACAGAGGTTGCCGCTCCCGGGGGCGAGCCCGAAGTCGTCGTCGTCATCGAGGACAAGGCGGTCGAACTTGCTGCGAGGAAGGTCATGGCCGAGAACGGCGACCTTAGGCTCTGCCTCGACGTCGTCCGGCTCGCGATCGAGCTCGTTGAGGTAGAGTGGAAGAAAGCCTCGCTCGCCGCAACGGCGGTGGGCTCGGGGACGGCCACTGTTGTCCCGATCAAGAAGGCCGGGATGACGCACGTCCTCAAGGCGCTGCAGAAGGCGAAGGCCGTCGCCTGTGCCTCGAGGACCGCCGGCGGGGCTGCAGCTGCTGCAGCAGGTGGCGGCCTAGCAGCAGGTGGCGTCCGGACGGTCGATGGCGTCCCGCGGACGCCGAGCAAGAAGACGGCCAATGCGGGCACGGTCCAGAAGATCCAGGCGCTCAACATCCAGTCGCGGCTCGTCCTCGTCGCCCTCGTCATCCACTTGCGCCGGGCCTCGCTCGGCCTCGCCCCGCTCTCCTCCTCCTCCTCATCCACCACGTCCTCGGCCGCGAGCTCTGCAGAACGGACGACGTCGGGCGCGCTGCTCTCGACCTACAGCTACCTCCTCTCCTCGGCCGACTCGCCCGTCCACGCGCTGAGCCCCTCCGACTTTCACACCGTCCTCGCCCTTCTTGCCGACGCAGCCCTCGTCTCGCTTGACCAGGCATCCCCCGCCAAGAGGCGGACGCCGGCGAGCGCCATCGTCCAGCTCGCCTGCCTCGAGGACGAGGTCGTCAAGGGCCTCGTCGGCGGCGCGAAGCAGACCGCAGGCACGGGCGGCGTCGAGGAGGAGGAGGCCAGGCGGATCCTCGAGCGCGAGGAGGGACGGATGGACCGCCTGAGGACCCGGCTCGGCAAGGAGCGCAAGATGGAGAAGGCGTGCGCGCTCGAGGACCGGCTCTGAGCCCTACCTCTCTGTCTCAATTCCTGCTTGCCTGCCTGCCCGCGCCTCTGTCCGCATCTCGACGCGGCCGTTCCTCCTTGCCTCATCGACCGCGCGACCTCTATCCGATGACCTGTCCTTCCTGCCTGCTCTCTGCCTGGCGAAGACGAAGCAGGGCTGCTCCAGACCAGACAGGATGACTACCCTTCCGATCGCGTGTAGTACGCGACAAGATAATGTCAACTGTGGGTCTAAGGTCAATAACGCTATGTTGCGAGCGCCGCTGGCGACGGCTACATTTTAGCAGTCAAGCAGCGACAACGATAGGGTTGTCTTACAAGATGGTCGCCGCAGGCCACAGGGCGTGCCGAAGCATCACCCATCCCCGGCCACTCAAAAGATACGTTTCCTAGAGGGGCCGACGCACGGTCAGATTGTGGCGGGGCTCGATGGCAGAGGGATTTTGAGAGGAACGCGACGCACACCATAGTCCAGCGGGTGACCTCCTCGAGCTTAAAGCCCTTCTTCCTACTGCCGTTGCCGACCGCTGGCGCCAACTTGGGCTCGCCCGCAGCGCCGGCGCCGTTGGTGGCGGTCGGGGCGGTGTGCAAGACCGGAGACGGGCCGCTACTGGCACCGAGCTCGTTAGGTGGTACGATGTCGTCGGCCTTGTGGTCGACGAGCTTGCGGACGAGTTTGTTGTACTCCTACCGGTCAGGAGAGGGAGAGAAGGGAGGGAATGGGTCAGGAAGAGTGTTGGGAGCGAGGCGGACAGCAGGACTAAGACGGACGCGTTGGCCCTCGGCCTCGCCCAGGGGCGACCTCGCGAGCCGGTTAAGGTCCTCGTCCTCGGCCAGGCGGGCCTCCATACCAGCGCAGCGGCGCGTCGCAAAGTTCAGGAGGCTGATACCGAGGATGATCTTGAGCGCGACAAGGCAGCCCCAGCAGACAAGGCTGCCGAGGGCGATCCCGGCCCAGCGAAAGGTGGCAGATTGCCAAAAGTCGACACTCGGTGCGCTTCCAAAGAGAACAACCGAAGCGCCAGGCGGCTCGAGGGCGGCCTCCTCGGCTTCGTCATGCCGGGTAGCCATCCCGATCGCCTGCATCAGGACACGGATGACCAGGCAGGCAAGCGGGAGCGTCGCAAAGCCAAGTCGACGCGACACGAGCGGTGACGGATCCGAGAAGACGCGCTGCGGGGCGACGACACGAAAGAGTCAGATACGAGCCTGGGGTCATGGACTGGAGCACAAGTTGAGGGGCGCACCTTGCGGCCGGAAGGCAAGCCACCTGTGCCGGCAGTGACGAGATCGCGGCAGAGGACGTCGGCGAAGCGCTCGTACACGGACACACGGATGTGGCTAGTGGGACCAAGTGAACGGCGAGTGACGATCAGATGGGATCTGCAAGGGAAGCGGGCAAATGGACGGCTACGCACTTGAATTTAGTAATGCTGTGCGCGACAGGCCGAGTCGAAAGAAGCCGTCAGCTCAACGGTCTCAGGCAAAGAGGCAGAGTCGACCAGACTGACTAAGCGTGCTTCATCCAGTCGACGATGCATTCACTCCCAAGCACGACGAGCACCGGGCTCAGGATCGTCCAGATGTGGCTCGATCCGGCCTTGGCGCTCATGCTGGTCGGCAGCGACGAATAATCGCTACCTGAGAGTTCAATCAGGTTGCGGAACGCGATGACTGAGAGCATGAGCCACAGCTGGAAGCGCTCGACGATGTCGGCGCAGGCAATCTGGAACAAGTTCTCCTTCTCGAATTTCTTGAAGACAGCTGTGCAGGGTGAGGGAGCTTCAGCAAGGCGCGAGGGGCGGCAACGGGGAGGCGACTGCAAGACCACTGACAGCCTTTGATCTCGACGATCTGATTGCTGACGAGCAGCGTCAGGAGCGCATTGTCGTACGAGTTGATGGCCACGTTGAGCGAGATGAGCTGGAAGAAGAAGACAAGTGTGTGTGCCACTGGCAAGCGAGCCAGCTCTCGCACGCGTCAGCGTCGGAGCCGACTTGCAAGGCACTGTCTCTTCCAAGACGCACAGACGCAGACGAGCGAGAGGAAGAAGAAGAAGAGCGGCCGAATGTGAGGCTGCGAGCCGTTGGCTCGACGCGAGATCGTCTCGCGGGCAAAGAGCGAGTCGAGCACGTCCTGCGAGAAGGCGCAGCACAGCTTGTCGGCGATCTGACGGCGGAGGATTGGGGCAGCAAGTGTCAGCGTGGTGCTGATCGCCAGTCGGCGGGAGGGAGACCCACTTCGAAGGCGCCATAGATGACGACAAGCTTGATGCTGTCTTGGCCGCGGATGGCGTGATAGATATAGCTCGCGTCGGTGCCGTAAACGAGAATCGTACACGATAACAAAAGGAGGAGGGCCTTGATCATGTCGACCTTCTGCGTCGGCGCGATCCGTCTAGCGAGAGGCCGTCGCATGCGGTCAGCAGGCCTGGCGTCTCCGCAAGTAGAATGAGGGGGGAACGCACCGCCTGGGACCACCTCCGAACAGGGGCGAGAGATAGGTCGATCCAAGCGCAAAGAAGGCAAGGAGCGACCGGATCGGTAGGATCGTAAAGATGTAAAGGAACGAATCGAGGCAGACGAGCGAGCCAAACCCAATGATCTTCTCGATCGCGAGCGGGACCTGCAGGAAGTTTGAGACGCGCTCCCCTGCAGGTTCAGAAGGAGGGTCGGTCATCAGCAGGCCGACGCGAAGGCTTGGAGGGCAGGCCAGCGCGCACACTTCAGGTCCTGGCCCGACTCGTAGTCGTTCGCCCAGATTTCCTCTTGCAAGTGCTCCCATAGGCTACGCTTCTTGGGCTCGGCCGATCCGGTCTGGGGCGGAATCGCAAAGCCGTCGTCCGGCTCCGGACTCTCGAAGCGCTGGCGGAGCAAGCTGATGTCGAGCGCGTCGGGCAAGAGTGCGGACTCGGGCGACAGCAACGAGACGAACGACCGGGTCGGACTCGGCGGGAGGGACGAGTAGCCGACGCGCGGAGGGAGCGAGAGTGCATCGCCATCCTCGTCGTCCTCGTCGCTCCGGAAGGCTGGGCTCGGGCCGGCCGAGTACCGCGACGGCGGTGATGGGGTGCGGGCATCGGCGAGGGAGAAGTGGGGCGAGAGGGGAAAGAGCGTCGAGGGCAGCGACGAGCTCGTCGCGCCGAACCCGGCCGGCTCGAGAGGATATTGCAGCGGAGGCAACGCGGAGCTTGGAAAGGTGATAGAGGACGGTGCCGACGGTAAGCCTAGCGAGCCGAGAACCGGCGAGGCCGTCGGCGACGGCGTCGGCGAGGGCGATGGGTAGTGCGCCGCTCGATCAGGGATCTAGGCGGAGGAAGGCGGGGGGGGCAGCATCAGTGCCTCGCTGCAAGTCGGGTGTCTGAAAAGGACCCACCTTGACCGGCGAGGAGCGCTCTCCAGGCATCGTCCGGAATGGTCTTGAGCTCTTGGCCCTTAGAGCGTCGCCTACGGCTCTGATGGGCAGCTGCAGAGGGAGCTGCGGGGACGGTCGAGCGAGTGTCAGCCGGCGGTCCTTCCCTACATGCTCAGCGTGGACGGACCGTCCCGACCTTTGAGACGACCTTTCGTATCCGAACGAGCAGCCCTTTTGCTGGCTGAGAGGCGGGTTGTGATCTAGGCAGAGATGCGTCCTCACGGTTGGAGGGTAAGGCGAACCCGTGGGTGCGGCGCAGCGACCAAGAGACGAAGGACGCGTCGCTCGCTCCCTGGCAGCCCGTGCCCGCCGAACGACCATGCCGCCGACCTCTCGCCCGCCGACGCCGCTCGACCAGCGGCCATCTCATTTGCGTGGGCTCCTGCCGCCAGATCTGTCCGAGCAGGAGGCTGCTCTCCGCGTCGCACGGCTCGGCAGGAAACTCGGCGCCTCCGGGGGTAGCGGCGGCGGCAGGCTCGCCAAGGGCTGGGAGGATGCGAGGATTGACATGGAAGGGTTCGTCCCCGTTTCATCAGCTTCTCGCCGCTGTCGTGCAGAGTGCAGCTGGGCCTGATTTGCTCCTTCAGAGTGCGTAAACTGACGCTCGCCGACCATGCGATGGCCCCAGCTACGTCGAGAAGCAGCGGATCGTGTCGTCGGACCCGGCGCTCGCCGACGCGCTCTCGCTTCAGTGGCAGACCCTCGCTCGTCAGCAAAACTCCAGGGCGGCCGACGAGGCAGACTCGCTGGCCACTGTGTGTCTATGCATTGGTTTGCAAGGGCACTCCGAGCGAGCCGGCTGACGCGAAGCACTCATTCTGCAGGACAACAAAGTGCCGGAGCATCTCTCCTTGCTCGTGAGTGCGCGTCCACGAAGAGGGTCGATACAGAGCCCGCCGGCTGACAGCGATGTGTAACGGTGGACAGCTCGCCCTGGCCCGACCTGCGACATCCGAGACGCACATGTTGGCCCATGCTCTGCTCGCGCAGGCGGCGGCGCCTCAACCGACCGACCGAAATCTATGGGAGGCCGAGTTTGGCCTACCATCTCCTTCAGGCAGGGAGCCCGGAGCAGATGACTGGCAAGAACCGGACTGGGGGTCGAACGCTTCCGACATCTCGTGGGATGATGGCTTGTCGCTACACGGCGAGCTGTCGGCCGCGTCGAGCCCGCCGTCTTCGCCAGCTTCGGCCCCTGTCCGTCGAGCCCCGCCCGCCCGCGCAAGCCCAGAGGCCCTCCCGCCGCCAGAGCGGCCGGAACCATACCGACGGTCGCAGCCTCAACCGCCAGCCTGGGCGACCAAAGCCTACTACGCCGACGTCCGCGGCTGGGAGGGTGTCTGTGCCGCGCCCTCGCTGTGCGCGCTCCTAGCCGAGGACGCCGAGGAGACGCTGACCTGGAAGGAGTCGGAGCTTGTCGGCGAGGTCCTTCACGCGCTCGGCGGGCGGGCATGCGAGGCTTTCCTTCGAACAGAGCAAGGCAACTACACCGTATGTGGATTGCGGCCGCTCCTTACCTATCCCGAGACTGCCGGTTGACGTTTGCGATGACGTTTGCGATCGTCCCGCACACAGCTCCTCCATCCGACAGCCCTCCTCCATCTACACCCGATGGCGGTACAAGCCCTCCTCGTACCGCTCTTCCGGACCGCAGATGAGCTCTACTTCCTCACAGGCTTCGTCGCCGCCACCCTAGGCGCAGCAGCTGCGCCAACAGTCTCGGTGCCAGACGGCGGGTCTACCAAGCTGGCCTTTGCGGCGGCCGTCGATCGAGTTCTGGTTGCCTTCCGCCTCGAGCTCGGCGCCTTCGAAGCTGCTGTCATGCGCGGCGACGAGGCTCCATCGCTGCTCTCGCTCGGCGAGAGGTTCGACGAGCGCGGCCGCCTCTTCTCTGCTCTCGCCCAGGTCGTCCGCGACCTATCGGACGAACCCGTCTGTTTCGGCCGCGCACTTCTCGACGCGCTTGACAGTCTGACCGACGCTCTGCATCAAGAAGGAGCTTCCTCTGTGGCAAGCGCGGTCCAGGCCGTCTTCCTCGAGAGTGCCGAGCCGGTTTGGGTCCTCGTCGGGGATGTTCTGCGCAGCGGGCTGCCGATCGGGCCTGACGCTACATCCATCGCTCTCGACCCGGACTTCTTTATCGTCGCTGGACCAACAGCAACCGTCGGCGCCGCCGTCGGGTGGACCGAGACGTACTCGGTCGACGAGCGAAGACTGCCGCGCCTGCTCGAGCATTTGGCGGGGGACCTCCTCAGTGCTAGCAAGGCGGTCGGCCTCCTGCGGGCGATCGGTCTCGAGGGGACGTGGTATGCGGCCGATCACGGACGAGCGCGAGACTGGCGGACCCTGACATCCCTCGTCGGCGAGCGAGACGACGAGACCCTCGCCCAACGGCTTGAAGTGTACCTGGCGCAAGCCTTACAGGGCCCGCAGGTGGAGCTCCAGGCCACGCTCCGCCATCGGTGCGGGCTGTCGAGGTTGCTGGCCGTCATTGAGGGCGTCTCGTTCCTTTCGATTGGGCTCATGGGCGACTGGACCGAGGAGCTCTTCCTGCGGGTACGTTCTAGAACCTGAGAGGCTGCTCTCGCGCGCAGGCTGCTGACGATGTGTGGCCGTCGGTGCACGCAGATCGACTCTGGCAAACGATGGGCCGACGCTTACGCGTTAAAGTCGACGCTCCGCGAGGCGGCCGACGCCCTTTCGCCCGCTGAACGCCGCCATCTCGATCTCGACACGATTGCGGCGTTCAGCATTGGTCGCGCGCATCTCAACCGGAGCACGGTCAAAGCGCTGGCCATAGGCGTCGAATTCGAGGTACGGGCGTCTTTCTCTCAACAAGGCATGCTCTCCAAGCTGACGGCGTGACCCAACTAGGTGCCCTTCCCGCTCAGCGCCGTCTTTAGCCCGGCCTCGCTCGAGGCGCGGTCAAGGATATTCACGCTCATGCTGCAGGTCGCACGCGCCCGGCACGTCCTCTCGAGGCTGCTCGTCCTGCAGGGCCTCGAAGGGCTCGATGCGCAGCAGCGCAAGGCCTTTGTCGGCATCCGGCTGCGACTCGTTTGGATCGTCAAGTGAGGGACCTAAGCTTCAGCTGTCTCGCAAGATCGTGCGCGGCTGACCTAGATGGCGCGCCCGCCACCCTTCCAGCGTCCTGCGGCGCTACTTCGCCACCGACGTCCTGCACGTCCAGACGCAACACTTGCATCAGAAGCTGGAGGAGGCTACGACGCTCGACGAACTCATAGGATCAGAAATCGAGCAGTGCGTTCGATCTTGCCTCCATCGAGACGCTCCTCGGACCCTGCTAAACAACTCGTCCAATGATCAGCGTACGCGCGGTCAAGGACCTCTGCTTTCTCTCCGTCCGAACGGCGCGGCTACACAAGACCGTCATCACGATCCTCGACCTCGCCTTGCGGCTGGCAGATCTCCTCTCGGCCTTCCAAGCGGCTGTCGACAGGTCGACGGCGGACGGCGATCCCCTGGCCCACCGACACGCCATACCCCGGCGCACGACAGCTCGGCGCTCGCACCGATCGCGGAGAAAGTCGGACGACGGCGATTCCGACATCTCTGAGCTGGAGACGGTCGACAGGCCAGCCGAGGATGCTGGCGGCGACGATGACGAAGCCGACGGCAGCTGGGCCGCAGGCGAGGCCAGCCGGTCCGTCTGGGCCGGGCAGACGACAACCATCAGCTTGGTCTCGGAAGATCTCGTGCTGCACCTCGAGAGGTACGTCTCCTATCGACGGCGTTGTGCGGGCGAGCGCCTCGCGTACTGACCGCCGCTGCATTTTCCGCACTCCCTTCGCAGGTTGTCGGCCTCCGTTCGCAAGCACGTGCGGGCCCTGACTCGCGGCGTCGATGACCTAGCTAGGTCAGCCTCGGCCACTCCGACGTCTAACAGTCTGCGGGCGACCTGGGAGACGCTCGGCTTCACGCTGGAGCTGTGGCAGGAGTGACAACGCATACGATCCGCGACGACGCCTACTTCCTCCGCGACTGGTGGAAGGCGAGGGCCTTGTCGACGCTCGCGAGCGTCGTGCTAAGCGCGGCCCGCACGCGCTCCCGCTCCTCGCCCGCGCATGAACCGACGAGCTCGTCGGCTTTGGCGCGGACCTTGCGGAGGAGGCCGACCATCTTGTCGACCTTCTCCTTGCGCTGGGCGTCGGTCAGCCGCGCGCCGAGGTGGTACGACGTCGAGCCCGCGGCCGAGACGGACGGCAGCGACGACGCCGGCGCCGGCGGGAGGATGGAGGCGTAAAATTGCCGCAGAAACTCGGTCGTCGACGTGTGGAGTGTCGTCAGCTGGTGGAGCGTTGCCGGCGGGATCGCGTCTGAGAGCAGGGCATCGTAGCCAGCGGCCAATCAGCCGAAGGTCGTCGACGGACGGCTCACTGAGACCCACCCTTGTTGGACTTGGCGTCGAGTCGCGACCGGACGCTAGCCGTCAGCGCCGCCATGACTTCCTCAGCCGATCGCTTCTCCAGCCGGGTCTGGTCAGGAACGAGCGTGTCAAGGGTCAGCATGGATGACAGGAGTGTCCGCAAGCACCCAGGGAGTCGGAAGGGCCGCACCGCATGGAGCACCGCCCGCCAGCCGCGGAAGCCGTCTTTGACCTCTGCGGCAATCTCTGCGACCTCGTTGGCCGTCCGCGGCCGCTTGCCGTTGCTCGTCTCGCCGGGACCGTTGCCGACCTCTCCACTCGACCCGACGCCACCGCCCTCAAAGAGCCCTCGGCGGTCGCCCATGTCAAGGTCGAGGCCGATCGCTGTCGGTGCCGAAGCCGTGTTGAGCTCGGGCAGGTCAATCTCGGCAAAGCGCGACTCGTCTCTCGATGACCCCGGCTCGTCGAGACGCGGCCGTTTTGTGACGCGCTCATCTGCGCCGGCATGAGGTGTGGAACTTTCGGCAAGCCTAAGCGTGGCAAGGAGGGGCGGGAAGCAGGTTAGCCAAAGCCAAGGGTGGCCGTGTAATCGGTGTACGGGTCAAAGACCGCACCGAGCCGAGGCGGAGTCGCTGGCCTTGAGCAACTTCTCAGAATGCTCGTTGAAGCGCCGCATCAGCGGCAGACTTGCGCGCTGCTTACCGGCCTGCATCGTGATGTCCTTGGCGTTGCCAGTCTGAGGCAGGAGCGGAGATCGGAGCGGACAGGCGTCAGCAAGAGGTTGACAGAGTCTTCCGAGATTGCGAGTTACGCACATCCTCATGATCGACCTCCGTCGCCGCGAGGTCGAGGAATCGGTTGACGACTTCTGACGATTGGTTCTGCGGCTCAATCCCTGATCGGATCAGTGGAGACGTCAGCTTACTGTCCGGCTCCACTCCCGATGGAGCACGCGAGGCCGGAACGGACCGTCATCGACCTCGCCGAGGTACTTGTCAAACATTTCGTCCTCTTTGGCCGTCCCCTTTCCGCCGCTCGTCCGAGCGCTCGCCCGATGGCGCTCCCAGAGACGCGAGTTGAAGTAGCGCTGCCAGAAGACAGGCTCGGTGACGACCTGGGTGTTGTCGGGACTCGACGCGTCAGTGCTGCCTCTGCCACATGTCAGCGAATCCGTTCGCACCTTGGGCACGTTCTGCTTCCACGCGAGATGGACGTCGGGGAACTCGTCGAAGATGTCGCGGATGAGCTCAGGCGTCAGGCTGATGGTGCCCATCGCGTTGCCCTTCTGCGCGGCCTTGGTCGTCCCCTGCCCGGTGCCGGAGGTCGTGGCCGAGCTCTTGGAGGACGATGTCCAGCGATCGTCGATGAGCTGGGACGACCGGCCGGGCCGCTGGTGCGATGAGAGCGACTCGGACGTAAGGAGGAGCTGAGCGCAGGGACGAACGGTCGGGGTCAGCTTCGGCCGACGTACAATTGCGCGACGCCTAGACTCAAGACGCACCTCGCGACCCTCCCAAAACTCTTCGTCGGTGATCTGGCCGCTCTGGACAAGCTCATAGTGAAGCGCGGCTAGCTGCGGGTTCTTGACGAGCACCCGCTTGTGCAGCTCCCAGTCCTCCTTCAGGTTGCGGCCCTTGCCCTTTGCAGCGGCCGCCGCAGACGGCTGAGCGGCCGCGACGACCGGCTTTGACGACGACGGCGCCGCCGCCGCTGCCGACGAGGATGAGGAGGAGGATGCGACGGCAGCTGGCGGCTGGTTCGGCCCGGCTGCTGACGCCGCCGTCCCCGCCGGCGGAGGAGGCCGGATGACGGGCTTGACGTCGACCGGCTCGACCCCTGGCGGGCCGGCCTTGTCGAGCCGGTTCTGCGAGGCAATTGTCGCGAGGATGTTTTTCAGCCGGGCGGCATCCTCCTGGGCCGTTGCCGGGTCTGTAAAGTTGAAGGTGATGCCCTTGTCGCCCGTCAGCGGCGACGACGGGTAGAACGTCAGCTTGAGGTTGTGCTTGCCCGTCTCGGGCCTGCTTGCAAACAGCGCTGCGAGCCGAGGGAGAAACAGAGTCAGCTCTGGCAGACCTCAGCTGCGCTTCTGGCCAAGAGGATCTCGGCGTACCCAGAACCTTGGACAGGGCTTCCGAGAACGCGCTAGCCTGCTTAACCCCCGGGGCAGCAGGAGCTGAGGGCGACCAGCGGAGGACGGCGCCATCGAGCGTCAGGGTGCCGGCCGTCTTCTTGTAAGCCGCCGAGGCCGAGGTCGTCGGGCTTGCCATCGTCACACCGGCCGGACTGCGCAGAAAGCTGCAGGAGTCCTGTCTAGGTCCGATCAGAGAGGGAGCGGCAGGGCAGGAGGCGGTGGCGGCGTCGTGGTCGGCGGAACGAAAGCATCTCCGTCACCCGACCATCTCTTGTCGTGCGGCCGGCCGAGGCGGGCTTTGGCCCTCCGACCACATCCCTCGATCCGACCAGCCAGCCATCCGCAGACAGCCCTTTGCCTCACTCAGCAGCCATGGGTCGTTCAAGGACCCGCTCGCCCTCGCCGGGCTATTCGTCGTCGAAGCGGTCGCGCTACGGCGCGCCCTCCTCGTCGTCAACCTCGTATGCCGCCGCCGGCCCTCCGAGCTCGTCTTCCTCGCGTCGCGACGACTATCGACACCATGAAGACCGCCGCGACCGGGACCCCTACCGCGAGCGCGACAGCAGGGATGGTCGGAGCGATCGTCGAGAGCGTGACAGAGACTACGACCGCGACCGCCGGCGCGACGACCACCATGGCTACTCGTCCTCGCGTCGCCGGGACGATGACCACCGGGAGCCGGCCTCGTCGTCGTCGTCGTCCTACCGGCGTTACGACGGCGACGAGTCCACGCGGTCGTCGCAGCTGCCGCCCTCGTCGTCTAGCAGGCACCGGACGCGCTCGAGGTCTCGCGATCGGGCTCATTATCCTTACCGAGCTCCTTCGCCACCGCCGGCGCCCAAAGGGCCGACCGCCGAAGAGCTCGCCGAGGCCGAGAAGCAACGCAAGCGCGAAAAGCTCGCCCTCTGGAAGGCTGAGCAGGCGGCCAAAAAGGCGGCCGGCTCGCCATCGACACCTATCGGTGCGGGCGAGGCCTCTCCGGCACCCCCGGCGCCTGCCTCGCCGGCCTCTAGTGCAGCTCGACCGTCGGCGCCGGCGGCATCGAGCGGCTTCTCGCTTGCAGCCAAGACACCGGCTGCCAACGGTCTCGCTCGCGGACTCCCTTCGAAGTCAACGCCGCTGTCGCTTCGGCCGCTTGCCGGTGCGCCCAAGCCCTCTCGGCTCGGTGGTGCCGGTCTTGCGCTCGACGACGGGCCGACCTCGGTCCGTAAGCTCGAAAAGCTCGGCGATCTGCCCTCGGTCGACATGTCGGCCCCGACCGACGGCGCCGGCGTCGATGACGACGAGGAGCACGAGGAGCTCGAGAAGGAGTGGGTCGCATCCGTAGGCGGCGGCCGACGTGGTGACGAGGGTCTCGCTCAGGCGATGGATGTCGACGGCCCGAGCTCGCGGCCCGACACGCCCGCCGCCCCGGCGACTGCTGCAGTACAGAACGATGAGGACGAGGAGGACGAGGAAGACCCGCTCGAGGCGTACATGCGCTCGGTCAACACGGTCAAGTCTAAGGTCGACGCTGAGGACCGCTCGCGGACGGCCGGCTCAGCACCGAAGGCACGTAAGCTCGGCCTCGACGACGACGACGAGCACGCGTCGGGCGACGATGACGACGACGACGGCGAGGACAAGGGCGATGCCCCGCTGACGGCTGAGGACATCATGGCGTCAGTCTCACCTCCTTGTTCGTCTTCCGCGCAACCGCTGGCTGACCCCGTCTGCCCCTTTCAGGATGGCGGCCAAGCGCAACCGTCGCAAGGACCTCGCGCCTGTCGACCACTCCAAGGCCGAGTACGAGCCCTTCCGCAAGGCCTTCTATACGCCGCCTTACGAGGTCAGCCAGATGACCGAGGAGGAGGTCGAGCTCATGCGGCTCGAGATGGACGGCATCAAGATCCGCGGCGTCGACTGCCCGCGGCCGGTCAAGCGGTGGGGCGCTTTTGGCCTGCCGGCCGGCTGTCTCGAGATCATCAAGCGGCTCGGTTACGCCGCGCCGACGGCGATCCAGGCTCAGGCAATCCCGGCCATTATGTCGGGCCGCGATGTGATCGGTGTCGCAAAGACTGGATCAGGCAAGACGATCGCCTTCCTTCTACCTTTGCTCCGGCACATCAAAGACCAGCGGCCACTTCAGTCGGGCGAGGGCCCGATGGCGGTCGTTATGACGCCGACGCGCGAGCTCGCCCTCCAGATCGTCCGCGAAGCTAAGCCCTTCTGCCGCGTGCTCAACATTACCGTGCGTTCCTTGCGTTGCCGGTTGCCTTTCCTTTCCCCGGCTGATCTCTTCCTCACTTTCTCGCTCCCAGGCCATGTGCGCGTACGGCGGCTCGCCCATCTCGGAGCAGATTGCCGAGATGAAGAACGGGGCCGAGCTTGTCGTCTGTACGCCAGGACGCATGCTCGACCTGCTGACGGCCAACAGCGGGCGCGTGACCAACCTTAAGCGGGTGACCTACATGGTTCTCGACGAGGCCGACCGCATGTTCGACATGGGCTTCGAGCCCCAAGTCATGAAGATCATCAACAATGTCCGGCCCGACCGGCAGGTCGTCCTCTTCTCGGCCACCTTCCCCAAACAGATGGACGCGCTCGCGCGCAAGCTACTCGTCAAGCCGCTCGAGGTGACGGTCGGCGGCCGCTCGGTCGTCGCAAAGGAGATCACCCAGCTCGTCGAGGTTCGGGCCGAGGAGACCAAGTTCCACCGGCTGCTCGAGCTCCTCGGCGAGACGTACCAGACCGAGGCCGACCTCGACGAGAAGCGGACGCTCATCTTCGTCGAGCGCCAGGAGGCGGCCGACAACCTGCTGCTCGAGCTTCATCAGCGGTCGTATCGACGGGCCAACTCGCTCCACGGCGGCAAGGAGCAGGTCGACCGCGACCAGACGCTGACCAACTTCAAGTCGGGCCTGATCCCTATTGTTATCGCAACCTCGGTCGCCGCCCGCGGGCTCGACGTCAAGCAGCTCGGCCTCGTCATCAACTACGACGTCCCGAATCACATGGAGGACTATGTCCACCGCGCCGGCCGGACCGGCCGCGCCGGCAACAAGGGCACCTGCATCACCTTTATCACGCCCGATCAGGAAAAGTACTCGGTCGACATCTGCCGCGCCGTAGAGGCGAGTGGCGTCACTCCGCCTCCCGAGCTCAAGGCCTTGTCAGACGGTGCGTGGCCCTGCGACTGCTTCCCTCCCCGGCGCCAGACTCACCCCCACGCCCTTTTTGCTCTCGCAGGCTTCCTCGCCAAGGTCCGGTCCGGCACGGCCAAGTCGTATACTGGCACCGGCTTTGGTGGAAAGGGTCTCGACCGCTTTGAGTCAGATCGCGAGGCCAAGGACAAGGCCGAGCGCGCCGCCTTTGGCGAAGACGAGAAGGCCAAAAAGGGCGACGAGGCCAACAAGGATGGCGAGGGCGACAAGGCTGCCGACAAGGAGGAAAAGAGCGTCCTCGGCAGCTTCAAGGTCGACATTGTCAAGGGTCCCGCGCCCGAGCGGGTTGGCTCGGGCGGCGGCCGGGGCGGTCCTGCCGTTGCGCCGCCGACCGCGGTCGTCCCTCCGCCGCTGACGGCCTCGGGCAAGGTCCCAAGCAAGGTCGAGGCCGCGCTCGCCAAGATCAACGCCGAGCTGGAAGCCAAGCGCAAGGCCATCAAAAGCGGCGCGGCCGCCGCCCCGGCCGGCCCTTCCTCGGCCGACACAGGCGGAGCGACGCGCACTCAGGTCCCGCACGACCGCAAGCCAAAAGACCCGGACGCGACCGATTTCCACGCCGTCGTTCAGATCAACGATTTCATCCAGAAGGCGCGCTGGCTCGTCACGAACCGCGACTCGTGCGTGTCGTTACCCTGCATTGGTTTTCTCCGGCCTCCTGGCGCTGACACCTTCAGCTCTTTGTTTGATCCATCCTAGGATGACAAAGCTCATCGACCTCTCGGGCTGCGCCATCACCAATCGCGGCGTCTACTATGCGCCCGGCGTCGAGCCTCCGCCCGGAGGTGAGCCCAAACTCGCGCTCCTCGTCGAGTCGAACGACGAGTGGCGGGTCGAGCTTGCCGTCAAGGAGATCACGCGTCTGCTTGTCGAAGGCACCGTCATCGGCCTCGCCCAGGAGCAGCGCAACGGCACCGCCGGCGGTGGCGGGCGCTACAGCGTCGTCTAGGGTGTGGCCTACAGCATACAAGACATCTTTCGGCGAGTATCTGCTCTTCCACCTGAAGGCCTCAGCCACCGGCAAACTTATTGCCTCTCGCGCAAGGAATCGCATGCGCTTTAACCCACACTCCCTTTGCCCTCTCCTCTGCGTCACAGAGCGACAAGGCGATGCAGAGACTCGCGGTACGTCGCGCGGGCCGGCTCTCGGTTGCATCGCCCCTTGCGTGGAAGAACCGGCTCAAACCCTCCACCGTCCGCCGCGTTGACCGAGGCCCGCTGTTGACATCCTGCGGGTCCGCCATAAGTAGCCCGCTGACCCGTAGCTGAAGGGGTTGCAAACCAAAGGGACTATTCTGAGACGTCATTCGAGAGGCGGGGGATGCCAGGCGAGCCCGAGCACCAGCCGGTGCAGGAAGGGAGCGCGCATGAGGCTTCTTTTGAGGGGGAGGGAAGGGGGGAAGCTACAGGGCTAGTGTGAGAGAAGGGGCGTGCAGGGGTGCGTATGCGAGGAGAAGAAGGTGAGAAGGAAGGACAGGACAGGTCGCGACTATGCGGTCTGGCCAGCGCGGCGCTGGTTACCAAGCTGGCCGGTGAAGGCACCACGACCGGCGCCGCGTCCGCGGCCTCCACGACCCCGACCGGCACCGCCCCGACGCTGGCCGCCGGCGTTGCCTCCTCCCTCGCCGCGCTCGCGGCCGTCACCGCCGCGCTCGCCGCCGGCCGTGCCGAGCTTGATCTCGAGCGCCTTCTGGTTCGACTCGTTGAGCGAGCGGACCTTCTCGGCGAGCGTCTGGGCGAGCGACTGCGTCCGCGTCTGCTCGACCCGGTAGAAGACGACGACCTGGTCGATCTGGTCGAGCGAGGCCGGGAGGGCGGCGTTGTGGATCATCTTGGAGACGATCGACGTGACCGACTTGACCGGGAGCGAGAACGTCTTGGAGAGAAGCGCGAGCGAGAGCGTCGTGTAGAACGGCGCAAACGTGTTGAGGTACGTCCGGAGGCCCTCCTCCTGGATCTTCCGCGTGATCATGTCCTGGACGCCCTGGGCGTCGGGGAGGAGCGTCCAGATCTTGATCTGGAGGATCAGGTCGCGGCAGCCCTCCCAGTCGGCGTTCTGGAGCGCCTTGGAGGCCTGCTCGATGCAGTTGCGTGTCGTCTCGGGCGCGCCCATGAACGTCTGCCGGTCGGCCTGGTCGAGCAACTTCTTGAACGGCCGCGAGGGCAGGTTCCGGCCCGACTCGTCCTCGTGGCCCTTGGCGAGCATCGGAATTTCGTAGAGCATGCACGAGACGAGGAAGGCGGCCTCGGCGAGTTCAAGATTGATGTGCATGTGGAACGGCAGCGTCCGCAGCTTGTCTGCCCGCTCCTGCTCAGGCGTCGACTGCGAGAACTTCTGCTGGGGGAAGCCCTGGGCGAGGAGCTCCTTCGGCCGCTGCGAGGTGAAGATCTCGAGCAGGATCGTCCGGGTCTCGGTGACGAGGCCGCGGCGGAAGGCCGAAAGACCAAGCTGGACGATCGCCCGGTTGTATAGGATCTGCGAGCCCTGGTCGGCGTGCGAGATGGCGCCCTGAAGGTGCGACATGAGGAGCATGTCGCGCGCCTCGTGGTAGCGGCCGTTGAGGGCGTGGTGGTAAATGTGCGAGAGCATCGCCCGCGTCCGGAGGAGCGAGTCGGCCGAGCGGTAGAGGTAGATGCAGAGCGAGTGGACGAGCTGCGAGATGTTCTGCGTCTCGGGGATGATCGACGAGGTCAGGTCGGGGAAGGCGGCCCGGGCCGTCTGCTCGAGGTAGAGGACGACGGCGTCCGGCTTCGAGTAGACGTGCTCGACCCGGCGGAGGATGATGCGCGCCGTCGACTCAGTCGCCGATACGAGCTCGAACCACTGCTGCGAGAGCAGGAGGACCGAGTAAAGCGACGACTCGTCCTTGAGCCGCTCGACGTACTCCATGCCGTGAGCGTCGATCCACTGCAGGCTCTTGGTGAACTGTGAGAGACGCGCGTGCGGACAGCAGGGAGAGCATCAGCACAACTAAAGCTGGGAGCGCAGAAAACGGCTCGTGCTCGGCGGACGGACCTCCTCGTCAAGCCGCTCGACGAGCGCGCCGACGCTGCCGCGGATGCGGACGACGCCGTTCTCGCCCTTGGGCTCCTTCTCCTTCCACTCGTCGTCCTCGTCGGCGTCGTCGTCGACGGTGACGTCGCCAACCTGGTAGCGACCGTTCTGCTCGACGAGGAGCGCAAGGAGCTCCTTGAGCTCGTCCCGGGCCTTGGACCAGTCGTCAAGCGGCATGTAGGCGTGCGAGGCCGGGTTGAAGTCGAAGCGGGTCGAGAGGAGGATAAGGAGGATGCGCAGCCGGGCGTAGACCGAAAGGCCCGGCAGGCCCTGGAGCGTCGTGAGGATCGTAAGCTGCTCGCGGCGGTCGGTGTTCTGCAGAAGGAAGGCCGAGACAAAGTCGTCAGCGTCCGCGCGTTGCGGCATTGTGCGGCGACCGGCAGAGCGCGCACCTTCTTTCCGCGGGCGTCGTAGATGGTCTTGAGCGTCTTGAAGACGCCCTCCTTGGAGAGGTCGAGCGACTTGCCGCCCTTGCCGACGGTGAGGAACTCGTCGGCGCCGTCCTCGGCGCCCGAGACGTCGTCGTCGTACTTGGCCGACTTGGACTTCTTCTCCTTCTTGATCGGCTCGTCGGCGGCCTTGTTCGAGGCGGCGTAGGCACTCGTGTACTCCTCGGCGTCCTGGCAGGACGAACAGCAGGGGACGGTCAGCAGAGCGCTCTCCCGTGTTGCTTCGGTGTACCACGCCTCCATGGCGAACAGACGCACCTTCTTGTAGGCGTTGAGGTTGTCCTCGAACTCCTTCTGGGCCTTCTTGACCTTCTGCTTCATCGAGTTGAGCGCCTTGGCGTTCGCCTGGCTCGACTTCTTGGACGCCGACTTCTCGGCCTTAATCGCGGCGTCGACGTCGTCGGGCAGAGTCGAGAGGAGCGCAAGGAACTGGGGCGGGAGGAGGATGGTCGTGCCCGGCAGGGTCGAGAGGGCGACCTTCTGCAGCAGCCGAAGCATCTTGTCGAACTCTGCAGGGCGGCGGCAAATTGCCAGAATAGAGCCAGGGAGGTCAGCATTGTTCTGGAGCAGGTCGTCGAGCGACGCCAGGTGGACGAGAGGTCGCCTGCCCAGGGGACGCACCGGTCGAGATGTCGATCCAGTTACCGTTGCGGCTCGAGTTGTCAATCTTCTTGAGGCTCGCGTCAATCTCGTCCTCGCGCTTGTCCTTGGCCGACTTGACGGCGCCCTTCTCCTCATCGTCGCTGTCGGCGTCGCTGTCGTCCGAGTCGCCGCCGCGGAGGAAGGCCGACGCCTTGCTCTTTCCGCCGGCGGCCGGCTTCTTGGGCCCGTCCTCGTCGCCGGACGACATCTCCTCCTCCTCCTCCGAGGACGAGTCCGAGTCGCTGTCGTCGTCCGAGTCCGAGTCGGACGAGTCGCCGGTGGCAAACATGCCCCGGGCGGCACCGGGCGTGCGCGCCGGCTTCTTGTTGGCGGCCTTGGTCGACGACGAGGCGGACGAGAGGGAGGCGTCCGAGTCCGAGTCGTCGGACGCGGGGCCAGAGGCGAAGAAGGACATCCTGGGCGAAGAAGGGGCTGGCAGGAAGGGAACGGGAAGCTGCTTCGCGGACTGAAGGAGCTGCCTGGACGGGGGTGGTGGGGAGAAGGGGTGCGACGACGGGGGGTGGTCAAGGTCGGTACAGGGGAGGGACGCCGAGCCGCTGTCGAGCTTTGCTCTCTGCCAGCCCGCGCTGCCACCGCGCGAGGGGCGGCAGGGCCAGGCGGGGGGGGCACAAAAGGGCGCGCGGCCGGATAGTTGAATTTTGGCCGGGCGAAAAAAAGGCTTCAGGACGATCGAGTCGTCGCGCGCCGTGCAGTCGAGGTGGGCACTTGCGAGCAGAGACTCGACGTCAACGAGGCAGGAGATTGCGCATTCGAGAAGGGGGACAGATCGTGAGAGAGGGACGACGGCGCTAGCAATTGCGGTCAGAGGCATGAGCAGGAAAGGCGGGTGGGGCGTGAGAGGCGTAAACAACGACCAGGCAGAGCGAGGCAGGGAGACGAGATCAGGACAAGGGAGGGGCAAGGGATGCTCGGGCTCGCTGCGTGCGCGAGCGCTCAGGCAAGGAACTGCGGCGGATACCACTCGTCAGCAGGCTGGACGGAGATTGACCCTGTAACGGCAAAAGAGGACGCACCTGGAACTGTGGCGCCATGACGGGCCAGGTGTAACCCTGGCTGACGACGAGGTCCTCGACCTGCAGCCCGGACGACGAATAGTCAGTCGGCGGACGGCATGGCCAAGCGGTGGGCGGGCGCGCAACGCAATGCACCTCGTAGAACTCCTGCAGCAGCGCGTGCGGGATCATGGCGTAAAGCTCGGGGTCGATCGACTGAAGCCGGATGCGCCGAGGCCGGCGGTTCGGTGCGGGTCCACCGACCGACTCGGCCCGGCGCTTGCCGTCAAACTGGCCGAGGCTCGCCTGGACGAGGCGGTTCGAGCGGTAGGCGGCCCCGAGCGCAAACGTCTCAGCCACGCGCTCGCCGGCATGGACGCGGTCGAGCAGGCGGAGGATGACGGCCTCACGGACCGAGGGCGCGTCGAACGCATGCTCGATGGCCAGGGCCTGGGGAGGGGCAGCGAAGTTGAATGAGCGTCTGACGAGCGACACCAGGGCTCCAGCAAGGCGTCGCATACGCACCGTCCGGAGCGAGGCAAAGTCGGTGATGTCCTTGCTGGCGTCCGAGCCGGTCAGCAGGTGGAGGAAAAGGTGCAGGTCGGTCTGACTCCGGTCTACGTGGAGCGTCTTGAGTAGGACGCCCGGGTTCTCCTCGTCCTCGTACTCGCGCGGGAGGTCGGGGTTGGCGAGCTGCTCGCAGAAGACGCGGCAGCCGGCGAGGTCGGCGCTGTCGAATCGGGTCGCCTCCTCCTCGCCATTCTCGCCCAGGCTGGAAGGGACGCGGGCCAGGGTGTCAGTGAATTGCTCCGTCCGCGGTCGGCAGAATCACCGAAAACGCACGTGACGATGATGCTGTCGCCCTTGCCGTCGCCCGGGAAGGGAAGAACTTCTCCCTCTGGCGTGACTGTGAGGATGCGCACAGAGACGCATGTCAGCAGCAAGAGGGCGGCGACTGAGCAGAGTCAGCCGATGACGACGCACGCTCCCGGTCGAGGAGGCCGACCGACTCCTCGCGCTCGAGCTTCTCCGGTTCCTCCTCCCACTCCGCCTGGACGTCCATCTGCTGATCCTGGCCAGGCGCCTCCTGCGTATAGGCTTGCGCGTAATGCTGCAGGTCATCCGGCGGCTGCGAGTCGGCCGCAGCTGAGATAGTCGCTGCCTCGGGCTGCGTCGCCGGCATCGGAAACGACTCGAGGAAGCTCGTGTGCCAGCGGTCGGTGAGAGCCTCGGCTCGCCGGGCAATGTTAAACTTGTCGCCCGCTGGGATCGTCACCTTGGCCGGGTTGCAAATGCGCGAGAGCACCTTGCCGATCTTGGTTTGCTGTCGGATGAGCGTGAGGCAGCAGCGGCGGATCAGCGCCGGAACAGCTGGCCCCGATGACGCCCAGCTCTGGGAGTGCGCACCTTGATTTGAGCTTCGGTGATGGGCCAGTCTTCGAGCTGACGGAGCTTTTGCGAGGCGAGGTGCATCTCACCGGGCTAGGTTGGGACGGCAACGCGGTTAGCAAGTCGCAGATCCGGTCGATCTAACAGGGCAAGGACTGACGTCGATGGGGTCGGCGTCAACGAGATTCCGCTGGAGGTGGACGCGCATGTCCTTTACCCACTTCATCGCGGCCTCGTCCTCCGTCGTTGCTGACCCATCTGCGAGAGAGTGGATGGGTCAGCACCTGGGCCGTCAGACACGGCCGCTCAGACGAGCGACTTACCGTTCGCATGCTGCGATGGCTCCGCGAGCGGCGCGACGTGACGGTCTTTCTTCTTCCGTGGCGGCGGCGATGGCTCCCTGCGCGCGACGTGGCGGACGCAGGAGGACACGGCGGGTCGGGACGCAGACGTCTCGGAAGCGCGTGACCGGTCAGCCTGCGTTGATGGGGGTCAGTCGATCGAAGCTGGTAACGGAGGGCTCGCTCGCAGCTCGGCGGACGTACAGCCTTTCGGGCCATCTTTGTCGACGATTCGGCCGTCCGCTTCTTCTTGATCTTGCGTGCGCGGCGGGCCTCGCGCTCCTCCTCGTCCTCGCTGTCCCGCGCCTCGTCCTCGCCGCTGTCCTCGACGTAGATCGACCGCCGCTTGCCGTGCGCCGAGCCAGACCCCGAGCCGGACGCCGACGGCGGTGCGCCGCTCGACGACTCGGATCGCGCCCGCTTGCTGCCGTTGGCCTTGGTCCTGCTTTTGGGCGGCACCTTGACAGCGCCATGGCCGCCGCCATCGTCTGGGTCGTCCGGGCCGTCGTACGCCCGCTCGGGGCCAGAGAGGTGCGCGGCCTCCCATGCACGCGAGTCCTGCGCAACCTGATAGCTGAGGAAGCGGGGTCGGAGGCAGAGGGTCAGGGCTGCCGACGACGAAGTGGTCTCTCCGACGGCGACGCACGTACCCCTCGTACATCTCGGGGTCCTTGCCTCTCTTGCCGCTCGCGAGGAATGTCTCAATCATGGTCGGCGTCAACTGCTGCATCTCGCCCGCGCGCGCCCAGTAGCTGCACCGGTCGGAGAGGGGTCAGCTGGCTCAGTGATGAGGGGAGCCCGGGCGGCCCAAGGCACGCGCAGACCCGCCTGCGCGCGCGCGCAAGAGGCAGGGGCTGGACGTACTGGTCACCCTTCGGAAAGAAGACGACACACCACCACAGGCCCGGGTCGCCGACCCGCTTGCCCTGCCAGCGTTTGAAGACCTTGCCAGGCCAGGCTGATCGGCGGAAAAGGGACGCGACGAAGAGGGATCAGTTGGGAGCTGGAGGGCGGAGTCCACGAAAAGGGGGGGGGGAGGCCGGTCGCGCACCTGGGTAGCCCTTGAGCTTGCAGAGGACCACATCGCCGTCCACGTAGCCGTGCTAGTCGACGGAGCGCCCTGAAGGTCAGCAATGCTCGCAAGAGGGGCTTGAATTCGAGCTCAGCTGCTCACGTAGAGGTCCTGGAGGGGTCAGGGTCGAGGCCGAGGGAGGCACGTCGCGTGAGAGGGGTCATCATCAGCCGGCCGGCTCCGCTCCTACCCTTCCTGAAGCGAAGGACGAGCTCCATACCTTCCTTGGCGGCTTCGGCGGCATGGCCCGGACGTAGAGCGCGAGTCGCTAGATGCCGGATGCGGACGTGGCTGCCTCAAGGGTCGTCTGCGGCGGCTGGTCGCGGTCACGAGCGACTCCGCTAGGTCGGTCGTCGCGTCGAAATGGGCGGAGAGCGACACAAGCTCGAGCTCGACATTGTGCTGAGCAGGTCTCTGTCAAACGTCGAACCCCGACCTGCCCTCTAATCCAGCGACGAACGCCGACGATACGAGCGTCCATTCGCCATGCCCAAGGTCTCAGCCCCGTCGATTCCGCTCTCAGGCCTGATCGCTTTCCACAAGCCGTCCGGTCCAACGTCCAACGCCGTGCTCGACTCGCTCAAGCACCTGTTTGCCGACTCGCCGCTCTTTGCCGAGCCGGGAGGCCAGCCTGGTGTCAAACCAAAGGGCAAGGGTCGGGGGAGTGCACCGTCTGGCGTCAAGATGGGTCAGGGCGGCACGCTCGATCCGCTCGCCGACGGCATCCTCGGTGCGTCCTCCTGCTCTCCCCTTCGCGCCCGGCCGTGAGCTTACCTAAGTTCCCGGCCTCTCGCGACAGTCGTCGGCGTCAATCGCGGGACGAAGCAGCTCGGCCGCTTCCTCCTGTGCTCCAAGGTGCGTCGCGCTGAGCGGCAGGCATGCTGGTAAGCTCTTGGCTGACAGTCTTTTTTGCGGCGCGGCTCTCGCAGGAGTACCGGACGACGGCGATCCTTGGCTGCTCGACCGACTCGTTCGATTCAATGGGTGCCGTCGATGCGACGGCCGCCTGGGAGCACATCACGCCGACGATGATCGAGGGCGTTCTCGACCGCTTCCGGGGCGAGATCATGCAGATGCCACCAATGTGCGTCGCTGCCGAGCCAGAGGTCGGTGCGGCTGCGCACGCGCTGACCACCCGACTCTTGCTTTCCCCACTCCACAGCTACTCGGCACTCAAGATGGACGGCAAGCCACTGTACGAGTACGCTCGGCTTGGCCTGCCGCTTCCAAGACCGGTCGAGGCCCGCAAGGTCACCGTCCACGAGCTCGTGCTCGAGAGCTTCCAGCCTTCGCGCTCGGCCGACCCAGCCAAGGGCCACGACTTCCAGTGGCCGACCAAGCGGCTCGGCGACGAGGAGAAGGAACAGGCCGAGAAGACGCGGCGTCTCGTCGAGGCTGCTGCTCAGGCCAGCGGCGAGACCTCCATAGCTTCGGAGCTTGAACCCGCGCCAGTGGCATCCACGTCGACGTCCGCGGCGGCTGGGCCCAGCGCGGACGCCGCTGCCGGCCAGTCGACCATCACCCCTCCGGTCTTCACGCTTCGGATGACCGTCTCGTCGGGCACGTACGTCCGGTCGATCGTCAACGACATCGCCCGGGCGCTCTCGACGCTCGCGACCGTCGTCGTCCTCACCCGGACCCGGCAGGGCGAGTTCTCGGCCGAGGCTGGCAACGTCGTCCCTTGGGAGAGCGTCCGTGAGGCCGCCGACGAGGAGGAGCGCCGGTTCCTCGCCGCCCGGCCGGCAAAGATCGCCGAAAAGACGCGCAAGCGCGAGGAGGCCAAGGCCAAGCAGAAGGAGAAGATGCGGCTCGAGCGTGAGGCCAAGCGTCGGGCGCTTGAAGGCGTCGAGGAGGAGGAGGCGATGAACGCCGTCGAGGGCAGCGCACCAGCACCAGCGACGACGCAGGCCGCGCCGGTGCCTGAGCCCGCAGCACCAGAAGCGGCGGCAGACATCGCGACGCCGCCACCGCCGGCAGAGACCAAGCCGCCGCGGCGGACGATGGACGAGCTGGTCGACTGGGAGAAGGAGATCCTCGCCAAGTTTGAGGAGCATCTCGAATGAGCTCCTGCCCTTTGTCGCGCTCATGTGCAGGTGGCGGCCATCCGAGACTCATAACCCTCCGACGGGGTCCGAGCGCTGCGCGCCACCCCGCCGGCATGCGCGCGCGCGCGGCGGGTCCCGACGACCCCTTCCCCTCCCATCTCACGACCGCAGAATCGACTTTGAAGCCCTGCCGCTTGCAGATCCGTAATGAGAGCCTCGATAAGGACCACCGTGCAAAGTTTCATCTCTGTCCGTTGCGTTTCTGTTACCACGACCACCCCCTCCTCCGCCGACCTTCTCGCCCATCTACCGGCTGCCAGATCCACTTTGACATACTGGGACCTGGGTTTCCGTAATGGGGAATCTCAGATGGACCAGCGTGCAAAGGTTTCAGAACGGTAGAATGGATATTCGACACCACGACCGTCGTCCTTGCATGTACCCCTTGGCCGGGGAGATGGCCGTCTCCCCCGCGATCACTCGCTACACCGCCAAGAACATCAACGAAGGCCAGGCCGAGGACTTCTTCCGCGACGTCTACCGCAGTAACGTCCGGGCCAAGAACCCGGCCGACCAGGGCTTCACGGTCGTCCAGCTCCTCCGCTCGCTCAAGGATACCGAGCTGGACTCTGGACGTCCAGAGGTGAACGAGGAGCTCCGTGCACGTGAGCACGCCTGGCCGAGGGCAATAGCCTACGACGACGAGACAGGCCTGGCGGTCGGCGTCGGCGGTACGTCGCCCCGTCAGCCTTCCCTTGCTATCAAGCTAAATCATGCCGGCTTCTCAGTCATCTGAGATCGACTCTCTGCGTACACAAACAGGACGGACAACTGTTCCTTCCTCAATCGCACACATCAGGCGCTCCGCTTCACAAAAATCGCTCTCTCAGGACACCATCGTCCGTCCCTTCGATCGATCTCTGCCTCAGCCTGCGTCTCTCGTCTGATCGCCTGCGCAGACCTCCCGTCTGCAGTGTTCCGGTCACTCTCCGCAACCTTCCGCTCGAATGTGATTGCCATGTCCCTTTTTCTTTTCGCGTGAAGCGACGGATGTGCTTGACAGCACTCGTGGACAAGCAAGGACGGCGCAGCAAGCGTCGTCCTCCGTCCGGCAACCCGTTCTCTCACCGTCTGCCGCGCTGCGGAACGATAGCATTGGAGCATTGAATATAGGGAAGCAAAAGGGTGGGGCCGACGACAAAGTAGCGAGGAGGTGCGATGAAAGAGATCGATGCAAGGTGTGGAGAGGCCGATCGAAGATCCAGCGGGAGGACAGATCACCAAGAGAAGGGGAGGTAGATGAGGCGAGGGAACAGATCCTGAACGGAATCACACGGGAAGAGCAAAGCGGGAGTGAGAAGAGAGCAAGCCGAACTCATTGCGCAGCCACCGCCGCAGCCTTGGCTGCCGCTGCGGCCTTCTCGTTGGCGGCCTGAGAGATTGTTAGGTAGGCCTTGGCTGCCCGGTCGGCCTCCTCGTCGCGCTGCTGGACCTGCTTGACGGTCGGTTGGCTCTCGACCGACGGGCTCGAGGTGACGTGCCCACCGCCAGAGCCCTTGCTGCCGCCCGTGCCGGCCTCGTCCGGCCAGTCCGAGTAAGACGACTGCGCGGACCGCATGAGCGAGAGGAAGCGTTCCGTTTTGCAGAACTGCAGGGGCGAGGAGAGTGAGGATAGTAGAGGTCAGTCGCGAGCGACTGAGGCAAGCCGATCGAGCCGCGAAGAGAATCACCTTTGGCACCGAGTCGGTCGCCATCAATCGGAAGATGTACGTTTGGATGCGCTCGTACATGCGCAGCATCGTCTGCAGCTGCGAGGCGTGCATCGTGTAGGTGACGGCCGATGGGTCGGTCCCAGCCCCGCCATTCGGGCTGCCGCCATCGACGACCGCGGCCGGGTTGGCCCGTGCCTTGGCGAGCGCGGCCGCCTCGGGGATGTTGTTCGAGACGTAGGTGACGAGTTCGGCTCGCAGGTTGTGGTCGATGTTGAGCTCCGATGGCGAGTGCGGCGCGAGGTAGCCGTTGTAGCTGTCGAGAGGGGCGACGGAAGGGATTAGCCATTGCTCCGGAGACGCGGCTCGAGCTCGATGTTCCTTCGAGAAACGCACATAATGAAAGCCATCGCGATGAGGCCCTGGTTGTGGCGCTCCATCGTCGACGAGACGCCCTTGCCACCGTCGCCGCTGGGCGCTCCAGCGGCAGCACTCGACGTCGTGCTGAAGCGCTTCTTGAAGTCCTGGACGTCTTGCCAGAAGTTGAGGTTCTCTTCGCAGAAATTGAGGCGGAGAAACTCGCGAAAGAGGCTCCGGAGGGCGGGCTCCTCGAGGATCTGCTGGAGCTTGGTCGTGTGCGACTCTTTGAGCGCATTGAAACCGCCGCTCGTCTTGAGATCGGCCTCGAGAAACTCGGCCCGGGCCTTATCCGAGAGTCGGAGGGACGAGATGAGCTCGGCGTCGGCGTCGGTAAGCGTGCCTCCGCCGGGGACGCGTAGGCCTTGGTAGCGCTCGTCGTGCGGCGCCTCCTTTATCAAGGCGGCACTCAAATCGGGCGAGCCGGCCGACGGCGACGAGTGGCCGCCCCAGCGAGCGACGCGAGCGCCGAGGTCGGTGATCCGGTAGACGGCCTTGTCGGTCGCCCGAAACTCGCCCTCTGACTGGAGCGAGGGAGAGGTCCCTGGTCAGCATGGCGCGTGCTCAGTGAAGCGAGAGGCGGAGGCTGACCTTGGAGCCATTATCCTCGCGCCCGCGGACGGTGACGATGAGAGCTGTCTCCTTGTTGATGCGGCCCTTCTCGCAGACGAGCTCGAGCCAGCCATGGCGGACAAACTGGGCGGCGTTCTCGACCGCCTCCTCGCGCTGGCCCATCGTCGTGAAGTCGAGCAGCCAGTCGACGACGGCCATCGCCGCGACGGCATGGTCAAACGACTGCTGCTTGCCCTTGATGCGCTCCAAGAACGCCCGGACGGCAATCCCTTGCGTCTGGTCGATCGAGTCAGTCGACGGCCCGCCCGCGAGGGCGCCTTTCGACCCGCCGCCGCCGGTCGAGCTTGAGGACGAGCCGCCGTTGCCGGGAAGGGAGAGCGTCGATGGCTCGTTCGTACCAGTGGCGATGGCGACATTGGGTGACCGACCGGCGAAGCGCTTCCAGAGCATCTCCATCACCTGCCGGGACGAGTAAAGCTCGTCGTCGGACGACCGGCGCTCGAGGTGGAGGAGCTTCATGCAGATGGGCTGCGAGGCAAAGACCTTGATCAGCTGCTGGTGAGAGATGCCGTTCTTAGCGACGAAGCGCTCAAGGCTGGCGAGGCGGCGAAGACGCGAGCAGATCGGTCAGTCTGGGAACGAGGAGAGTAGGCAAAGGACGCCGAGCGAGGCGCACATGTGGAGGCCTTTCGGCGTGCACTGGTAAACGCCTCGGTCTTTGAAGACGCCAAGCGCCTTGTCGGCCGCGTTCTCGATCAGCCGGGCGTCCATAAAGTGCTGGCACATGTCCTTGGCCATGTCGCGCGTCATCGTGAAGGTCGTCGTCGTCGTCGTCGTGATGATCCGAGCCGGATCCTTCGGGTCGGCCGACCTGTTCGACTGCGAGAACTTGAGCGATGACAGGTTCTGGCAGGCCTCGTCTCTGGAAAGGTCGGTCCGGACGAGGTCAGCGAGAGCAGGACGGGAGCAGGCGAGCGCAGAGAGGACCGACGTCGTAAACGAGTTCGGATAGCTCTTGAAAAACTGTCGATGGCTTGTCAGGTCGAGCGAGACGATCAGGGTCGAGAAGAGGTCGTGGATATCCTGACGACGCGAGACGCGCAGGCAAGTTCGTCAGCATCGTCGTCCATGAGAGGGTGGCGGGACGAGAAGCCGCCGCCGTCGTCGTCAAAGGGCCCGCCTTTGCGCGTGCTCCCTTTGATGGTGAGAGACTGCGCGCGCCGCACCTTGATGTACGGCCGGCCTCGCTTCGAGTTCTTCATCATGTGGTTGCTCGCCGACGTCGTCATGTTGGCGTCGAGAGCCTTTCGGGCGGCTGCTGGCGCAACGGTAGAGGAAGGAGGCGAGAGCGGGTCGTCGAGCGGCGAGGCGGGCGGCGGCCTGGTGCGGTGTTGCCTGAGCGGGCGGCCTTTGGCGTCGAGCTCGGGCTCGTGAACTTGGGCTGCTGGTGGAAGTCGCGGGATAGGCGGAGCCGGTCTCGGAGGCGAGAGCGAAGAGAGGACCGAAGGGGACGACTGCTTGCGGCGGAGGCGAGAGTTCGACGACGACCGGGTGGGCGAGTTGGCGTAGCCGCTGCTGCAGTCGAGCGGAGCCGGCGGCGGAGGTAAGCCGAGCGGGCCAGAGATGGACAGCGACCGGACGGAGCGCGTCGACGTTTTGCGGACGGGGATGAGGAGTGCGCGGAGGTAGGATGGGCCATGGGAGGACGAGGACGAGGTGACCGACGAGGTGGGCGACATGGGCGAGCGGGCGGGTGGGGCGGGTCAAGGAGGACAAGGGGGAACAGGCGAGGGCGGGCGAGTGAGCGTCAGCGACGGGCTCGAAAGCCTCGTGGGCCTGCGTCGGAGCGCTTTGAGGGACGCACGCGACGCGGGATGGTCCTAGAGAGGGGTCTAGGGTGACCGCGTCCGGTCAGGCGAGAGGGGCGAGGTAGTCGAGAGAGGAGACAGAGGGCGCTCGTCGGGAGAGGGTGGGCTGAAAGGAGCGTCGAGCGAGCCCAGGGTCGGCGCCTTTTGACCAAGCGACAAAGAGAGGAGGAGGATGGGCCGCTTTTTGTCCGCTCGGGGAGGAAGAAGCCGGAGGACGTGGATGGGTTGCTGACGAGGCGTCGACTCGGGAGCGACGGCCTGAAGGGCCAGGTCGAAAGGGGGTTCGGAGAGAGCGATGG
>Ga0308160_10001483_pt1 | contig 32618 bp, 28 predicted proteins | sample PhyFR1_FD_201036 | JGI IMG/M metagenome (GOLD analysis project Ga0308160, IMG submission 201036) | Phyllosphere microbial communities from UC Gill Tract Community Farm, Albany, California, United States - DLSLF.R1 | ecosystem: Host-associated > Plants > Phyllosphere > Unclassified | place: USA... | reverse complement strand
ATGCCGAACTCAGAAGTGAAACGCCGTAGCGCCGATGGTAGTGTGGGGTCTCCCCATGCGAGAGTAGGGAACTGCCAGGCATCAAATCAAGCGAAAGGCCATCCTCACGGATGGCCTTTTTGCGTTTGCCTCCCCCTCAACGACGTTCCCCTGACGACTAACCACAAGCGATCCCGCCATATATACGGTAAACTAGCCGTGTTTTTGTCTCTGGATAGCGTCTATGAATCACTCCCTCAAGCCCTGGAATACGTTTGGTATTGCACATCAGGCCGCACACATTGTTCGTGCTGAGAATGCGCAGCAATTACTCTCTGCCTGGCAGGAAGCGGTAAAAAATCAGCACCCGGTGCTGCTACTGGGAGAAGGCAGTAATGTTCTCTTCCTGGAAGACTTTGCCGGCACCGTCATCGTGAATCGTATTATGGGCATTGATGTCGTCGAGCAGCCGGAAGCCTGGCATCTGCACGTTGGGGCGGGGGAAAACTGGCACCAGTTTGTCCAGTACACGCTCAATAATGGTATGCCTGGTCTTGAAAACCTCGCGTTGATCCCCGGCTGTGTGGGTTCATCCCCTATTCAGAACATTGGTGCCTATGGCATCGAACTGCAACGCGTCTGTGAATACGTCGACTGTCTTGAGCTCGAAACGGGCAACACGCTACGTCTTAGCGCTGAAGAGTGTCGCTTCGGGTATCGTGACAGTGCGTTCAAACATCAGTATCAGGACCGTTATGCCATTGTCGCCGTCGGTTTTCGTCTGTCGAAAACCTGGCAGCCGATCCTGACCTACGGCGATTTGACCCGCCTCGATCCGCGTACGGCCACTCCTCAGGATGTATTTAATTCGGTGTGCCATATGCGTATGACGAAGCTTCCTGATCCCCGGGTGAATGGTAATGCTGGCAGCTTCTTTAAGAACCCGGTTATCACCGCTCAACAAGCGCAGGCGTTGCTGGCACAGTTTCCCGCCGCCCCGCATTATCCGCAGGCAGATGGTAATGTGAAACTTGCCGCAGGCTGGCTCATCGATCAGTGTGAGTTAAAAGGGACGACGCTGGGTGGTGCAGCAGTGCATCGTCAGCAAGCGCTTGTGCTGATTAACACCGGCGATGCTACAAGCAGGGATGTTGTGCAGCTTGCCCATCACGTTCGCCAGCAGGTTGGTGAGAAATTCAATGTCTGGCTGGAGCCGGAAGTACGATTTATTGGTCAGCGTGGTGAAGTGAATGCCGTGGAGGTGATCGCGTGAAGGACAATACCATTCCATTAACGCTTATATCCATTCTGGCGGACGGTGAATTTCATTCTGGCGAACAGCTGGGTGAACGACTCGGTATGAGCAGAGCAGCTATTAATAAACATGTCCAGACCTTACGCGACTGGGGCGTGGACGTATTTACCGTGCCAGGGAAAGGGTACAGCCTGCCTGAACCTGTCCAGCTGCTTGATGAGGCTTTTATCAAAGGGCAGTTTACTGAGGGTACTATTGCCGTTCTGCCGGTGATCGACTCAACGAACCAGTATCTGCTGGATCGCATGGACGCCTTACACTCAGGCGATACCTGTGTGGCTGAATACCAGCAGGCCGGCCGCGGACGACGCGGGCGGAAGTGGTTTTCTCCCTTTGGTGCCAATCTCTATCTCTCCATGTACTGGCGTCTTGAACAGGGGCCGGCTGCCGCGATGGGCTTGAGTCTGGTCATCGGGATTGTCATGGCTGAGGTACTACAGTCCCTGGGGGCTGAAGAGGTGCGCGTAAAATGGCCCAACGATTTATATCTGCAGGACAGAAAGCTCGCGGGTATTCTGGTTGAACTGACAGGTAAAACGGGGGATGCCGCCCAGATAGTCATCGGTGCAGGTATTAACCTTGCCATGCGGACCGTTGGGGCAGACGTCATCAACCAGGGGTGGATCAACCTGCAGGAGGCTGGGATCGCCGTGGATCGTAACCAGCTGGCGGTACGACTCATCAGTGAATTACGCGATGCATTACGTCTGTTTGAACAAGAGGGATTAAGCCCTTATCTGACACGCTGGAAGAAGCTGGATAACTTTATTAACCGGCCAGTAAAATTAATTATCGGTGATAAAGAGATCTATGGCATCTGCCGGGGCATTGATGCTCAGGGAGCATTGTTATTGGATCAGGATGGTATTATCAAACCGTGGGTAGGCGGTGAAATATCATTAAGAAGTGCCGGATAGAATAGGGAGAGCATAGGCTCTCCCTTTTTACTTATTTACGTAAGCGTACTTGCTCTACAGCATGATCGGCGCTCTTGGTCATAATTAGACTGGCACGCTCACGAGTTGGTAGTATATTTTCTTTCAAATTCAGCCAGTTAATTTCTTTCCATAAGGAGGTTGCGATATTGACCGCTTCTTCAGTGGATAACTTGGCATAGTTATGGAAATAAGAATCTGGATTACTGAACGCGCCTTCACGGAATTTCAGGAAGCGGTTGATATACCAGGTCTGTAATAGATCTTCCGGCGCATCAACATAAATAGAGAAGTCGACAAAGTCCGATACAAATACATGATGCGGATCGTGTGGGTAATCCATACCGCTTTGCAGCACGTTTAACCCTTCCAGAATGAGGATGTCCGGCTGCGTTACCGTCTTATCGCCATCGGGGATGACATCATAGATAAGATGGGAATAGACCGGTGCTTTGACATTAGGTACGCCAGATTTGAGATCGGATACGAATTTCACCAGCCGGTGCATATCATAAGACAGCGGGAAACCCTTCTTCTTCATTAACCCGCGCTCTTTTAACACCTCATTAGGGTGAAGAAAGCCATCGGTGGTAATCAGCTCAACGCGGCGATGCTCAGGCCAGCGGCTCAACAGCGCCTGCAACACGCGGGCGGTAGTACTCTTACCCACGGCCACGCTGCCGGCAATGCTGATGATATAGGGAATGCGTTCTCCGTTGGTACCGAGGAACTGCTCCAGAACGGCCTGACGACGTAAATTCGAACTGATATAGAAATTGAGTAAACGTGACAACGGTAAATAGATCTCTGCAACTTCTTCCAGAGAAAGGTCTTCATTGATGCCTTTTAACCGCGCGATTTCACCTTCTGTCAGGGTCATCGGCACTGAATCACGAAGTGCAGCCCACTGGCTGCGGTTGAACTCGAGGTAAGGCGTCATTAACGATTGCTCTTTTTTACTCATAAGCACATTTCTGCCTGCCATGCTCATTCACCGCTCAATGACTGACCGATCGGTGAGATGCCGACTTTTCAGACCGCAAGAATGGCACGCCGCATGTAAGTTAAATTTGGACAATACGCAGGAGGGTAACACCAGATGAAAAGGAATAATAAGAAAAAATCACCTTCATTGACGGATTCAAAGGTCAGCGTCACGAAAGCATGAATCAGAGGATAGCGTGTCAGAAAAGAGAGAAAGACATGCTTCTCTATATAAAGGCGTGCATCGCAGCAGGCCCATCCTTCTTCAACTCACCGACCCCTGCCTGACAATCATTTATATACGCAGCGGTTTTTCTCACTGATTTACACACTAAAGTGCTGAATAATTGTTCTGCTTTGCATGAAATTACAGCATTTTTATATGTCAGTGCACAAAATGTGAGCGATAGAACGTTTTCTGCGATTTTTTTGTTGCATGCAGGCGCAGGTCTACCTAGAATGCGCGCTACTTGATGCCGACTTAGCTCAGTAGGTAGAGCAACTGACTTGTAATCAGTAGGTCACCAGTTCGATTCCGGTAGTCGGCACCATCAAGTCCGGTGGGGTTCCCGAGCGGCCAAAGGGAGCAGACTGTAAATCTGCCGTCACAGACTTCGAAGGTTCGAATCCTTCCCCCACCACCACTTTCTGGCAGCGTAGTTGCTGTCTGGGCTGGTTGAAAGATTAACCGGCTCAAGCGAAAAAGAGACATGTCTCTTTTTTTGTCACAGAAAGAACTGGGTAGCCGAGTTTCAGGATGCGGGCATCGTATAATGGCTATTACCTCAGCCTTCCAAGCTGATGATGCGGGTTCGATTCCCGCTGCCCGCTCCAGACGTGCTGATATGGCTCAGTTGGTAGAGCGCACCCTTGGTAAGGGTGAGGTCCCCAGTTCGACTCTGGGTATCAGCACCACTTCACTTCTCCTTCCCGTTTCTCTCTGTGTAAGCTTAAATATTCAACATTTCAGGCATATCGCCTGGTTGATGTGGTGATATCACCGATTTATCCGTGTCTTAGAGGGACAATCGATGTCTAAAGAAAAGTTTGAACGTACAAAACCGCACGTTAACGTCGGTACTATCGGCCACGTTGACCATGGCAAAACAACACTGACTGCTGCAATCACTACCGTTCTGGCTAAAACCTACGGTGGTTCTGCTCGTGCATTCGATCAGATCGATAACGCGCCGGAAGAAAAAGCTCGTGGTATCACCATCAACACTTCTCACGTTGAATATGACACCCCGACTCGCCACTACGCACACGTAGACTGCCCGGGCCACGCCGACTATGTTAAAAACATGATCACCGGTGCTGCTCAGATGGATGGCGCAATCCTGGTTGTTGCTGCGACTGACGGCCCGATGCCGCAGACCCGTGAGCACATCCTGCTGGGTCGCCAGGTAGGCGTTCCGTACATCATCGTGTTCCTGAACAAATGCGACATGGTTGATGACGAAGAGCTGCTGGAACTGGTAGAGATGGAAGTTCGCGAACTGCTGTCTCAGTACGATTTCCCGGGCGACGACACCCCGATCGTACGTGGTTCTGCACTGAAAGCGCTGGAAGGCGAAGCACAGTGGGAAGAGAAAATCATCGAACTGGCTGGCTACCTGGATTCTTACATCCCGGAACCAGAACGTGCGATTGACAAGCCGTTCCTGCTGCCTATCGAAGACGTATTCTCCATCTCCGGCCGTGGTACTGTTGTAACCGGTCGTGTAGAGCGCGGTATCGTTAAAGTGGGTGAAGAAGTTGAAATCGTTGGTATCAAAGATACTGCGAAATCAACCTGTACTGGCGTTGAAATGTTCCGCAAACTGCTGGACGAAGGCCGTGCTGGTGAGAACGTTGGTGTTCTGCTGCGTGGTATCAAACGTGAAGAAATCGAACGTGGTCAGGTACTGGCTAAGCCGGGTTCAATCAAGCCGCACACCAAATTCGAATCTGAAGTTTACATTCTGTCCAAAGATGAAGGCGGCCGTCATACTCCGTTCTTCAAAGGCTACCGTCCGCAGTTCTACTTCCGTACAACTGACGTGACTGGCACCATCGAACTGCCGGAAGGCGTTGAGATGGTAATGCCGGGCGACAACATCAAAATGGTTGTTACCCTGATCCACCCGATCGCGATGGACGACGGTCTGCGTTTCGCAATCCGTGAAGGCGGCCGTACCGTTGGCGCGGGCGTTGTTGCTAAAGTTATCAGCTAATCGCGGATAACATTTGACGCAATGCGCAATAAAAGGGCATCATTTGATGCCCTTTTTGCACGCTTTCGAACCAGAACCTGGCTCATCAGTGATTTTATACGTCATAATCATTGCTGAGACAGGCTCTGTAGAGGGCGTTAAGTCCGAAGCGCAATAGAGCATTTCGGTTTGGTTGCCTCGCCATGGCGGGGCAAAAATGTTTGTCTGAATTCTTGTGACAGGTTGGTTTATGAGTGCGAATACCGAAGCTCAAGGGAGCGGGCGCGGCCTGGAAGCGATGAAGTGGGTTGTTGTTGCTGCGCTGCTGATCGTGGCTATCGTTGGCAACTACCTTTATCGTGACATGATGCTGCCGTTACGCGCGCTGGCAGTCGTTATTTTAATTGCTGCAGCGGGTGGTGTCGCGCTGTTGACGACGAAGGGTAAAGCGACCGTTGCTTTTGCCCGTGAAGCGAGAACCGAAGTCCGTAAAGTGATTTGGCCAACTCGCCAGGAAACATTGCACACCACGCTGATTGTGGCAGCAGTTACTGCTGTTATGTCACTGATCCTGTGGGGACTGGATGGTATTCTGGTTCGCCTGGTATCCTTTATCACTGGCCTGAGGTTCTGAGATGTCTGAAGCCCCTAAAAAGCGCTGGTACGTCGTTCAGGCGTTTTCCGGTTTTGAAGGCCGCGTAGCTACATCGCTGCGTGAGCATATCAAATTACACAATATGGAAGAGCTGTTTGGCGAAGTCATGGTGCCGACCGAAGAAGTGGTCGAAATCCGTGGTGGCCAGCGTCGCAAGAGCGAGCGCAAATTCTTCCCGGGTTACGTTCTGGTTCAGATGGTCATGAACGATGCGAGCTGGCACCTGGTGCGCAGCGTACCGCGCGTGATGGGCTTTATCGGTGGGACGTCCGATCGTCCGGCGCCGATCAGCGACAAAGAAGTCGATGCCATCATGAATCGTCTGCAGCAGGTTGGCGACAAGCCACGTCCGAAAACGCTGTTCGAGCCGGGTGAAATGGTTCGCGTCAGCGACGGTCCGTTTGCAGACTTTAACGGTGTGGTTGAAGAAGTGGACTACGAGAAGTCCCGTCTCAAGGTTTCTGTTTCTATCTTTGGCCGTGCAACCCCAGTTGAACTGGACTTTGCACAGGTAGAGAAAGCCTAACCTGCCGACCAAAAAAGCGGCGATTTAATCGTTGCACAGGGCGCGAAATTGACATACAATTTCGCGCCTTTTGTTTTTATGGGTCATGAGCCCGTAAGACACAGTATTAATCACGGGGAGCCTTTTTAAGGCGCTATACCCACACGAGGAAATTGCAATGGCTAAGAAAGTCCAGGCCTACGTCAAGCTGCAGGTTGCAGCTGGCATGGCAAACCCGAGTCCGCCAGTAGGTCCGGCTCTGGGTCAACAGGGTGTTAACATCATGGAATTCTGTAAAGCGTTCAACGCGAAAACTGATTCCATGGAAAAAGGTCTGCCGATCCCGGTTGTTATTACCGTTTACGCTGACCGTTCTTTCACTTTCGTTACCAAAACGCCTCCGGCAGCCGTTCTGCTGAAGAAAGCCGCTGGTATTAAGTCTGGTTCCGGCAAGCCGAACAAAGACAAAGTGGGCAAGATCTCCCGCGCTCAGCTGCAGGAAATCGCGCAGACTAAAGCCGCGGACATGACTGGTGCAGACGTTGAAGCGATGACTCGCTCCATCGAAGGTACCGCGCGTTCCATGGGCCTGGTAGTGGAGGATTAAGAAATGGCTAAACTGACCAAGCGTATGCGCGTGATCCGTGAGAAAGTTGATGCGACCAAACAGTACGACATCAACGAAGCCATTGCTCTGCTGAAAGAGCTGGCCACTGCGAAATTCAACGAAAGCGTAGATGTTGCTGTTAACCTCGGCATCGATGCTCGTAAATCTGACCAGAACGTACGTGGTGCAACTGTACTGCCGCACGGTACTGGCCGTTCAGTTCGCGTAGCCGTATTTGCCCAGGGCCCGAACGCCGAAGCAGCTAAAGCTGCTGGCGCTGAGCTGGTAGGTATGGAAGATCTGGCTGAACAGATCAAGAAAGGCGAAATGAACTTTGACGTTGTTATTGCTTCCCCGGATGCAATGCGCGTTGTTGGCCAGCTGGGCCAGGTTCTGGGTCCGCGTGGCCTGATGCCAAACCCGAAAGTTGGTACTGTAACCCCTAACGTTGCTGAAGCGGTTAAGAACGCTAAAGCAGGTCAGGTTCGTTATCGTAACGACAAAAACGGCATCATCCACACCACCATCGGTAAAGTGGACTTTGACGCTGACAAACTGAAAGAAAACCTGGAATCTCTGCTGGTTGCGCTGAAAAAAGCTAAACCGACTCAGGCGAAAGGCGTGTACATCAAGAAAGTTAGCATCTCCACCACTATGGGTGCAGGTGTTGCAGTTGACCAGTCTGGTCTGTCTGCGGTGGCGAACTAATATTCGCCTTTACGTGGGCGGTGGATTTGTCTACAATCTTCGCCCACGAAAAGATTTTCGGTTGGAGCCTGGCCTAATCCAGGCCTCCGTCCAAGACCGCAGGTGTTTCGCAAGAAACTTAATTCCCTGCGTAGACGGTGACAGAACCTGAAGACATTTTAATAAGTATCTTTGGCTTGTTTCTGCTCACCGTATTAAGACGCTCTTTTCTTTGAGAAGAGTGAAGTGAGTTCCAGGGCATAAGCCCTGGCAAACATCCAGGAGCAAAGCTAATGGCTTTAAATCTTCAAGACAAACAAGCGATTGTTGCTGAAGTCAGCGAAGTAGCCAAAGGCGCGCTGTCTGCGGTTGTTGCGGATTCCCGTGGCGTTACCGTAGATAAAATGACTGAACTGCGTAAAGCAGGTCGCGAAGCCGGCGTATACATGCGTGTTGTTCGTAACACCCTGCTGCGCCGTGTTGTTGAAGGTACTCAGTTCGAGTGCCTGAAAGACGCGTTCGTTGGTCCGACCCTGATTGCATATTCTATGGAACACCCGGGCGCTGCTGCTCGTCTGTTCAAAGAATTCGCGAAAGCGAATGCAAAATTTGAGGTCAAAGCCGCTGCCTTTGAAGGTGAGTTGATTCCGGCGTCGCAGATCGATCGCCTGGCAACTCTGCCGACTTACGAAGAAGCAATTGCACGCCTGATGGCAACCATGAAAGAAGCTTCGGCTGGCAAACTGGTTCGTACTCTGGCTGCTGTACGCGATGCGAAAGAAGCTGCTTAATCGCAGATATCTTTCTAAAGCATTTGCTTACGTATAAACTTATTCTGATATTCAGGAACAATTTAAATGTCTATCACTAAAGATCAAATCATTGAAGCAGTATCCGCTATGTCCGTAATGGACGTTGTAGAACTGATCTCTGCAATGGAAGAAAAATTCGGTGTTTCTGCTGCTGCCGCTGTAGCTGTTGCTGCTGGCCCGGCTGAAGCTGCTGAAGAGAAAACTGAATTCGACGTTATTCTGAAAGCTGTTGGCGCTAACAAAGTTGCTGTGATCAAAGCAGTACGTGGCGCAACTGGCCTGGGTCTGAAAGAAGCTAAAGACCTGGTAGAATCTGCTCCGGCCTCTCTGAAAGAAGGCGTGAGCAAAGATGACGCTGAAGCTCTGAAAAAATCTCTGGAAGAAGCTGGCGCTGAAGTTGAAGTTAAATAAGCCAACCCTTCCGGTTGCAGCCTGAGAAATCAGGCTGATGGCTGGTGACTTTTTGGTCACCAGCCTTTTTGCGCTGTAGGGCGTCGGTAGTGTTTCACACTGTTTAACTACTGGCTTCCCCTCACAATGCTTGTTTCTATCGACGACTTAATATATTGCGACAGGGCTCGCGCTTTGTGTAAATCGCAACGAAATGGTTTAAGCGTGATAGCAACAAGCATTGCGGAAAGTGCCCCACTTTCCGGTCAACAAAATAGTGTTGCACAAACTGTCCCTTTCGTCGGGCAGATGGGTCGACTTGTCAGCGAGCTGAGGAACCCTAATGGTTTACTCCTATACCGAGAAAAAACGTATTCGTAAGGATTTTGGAAAACGTCCGCAAGTGCTGGACATTCCATATCTCCTTTCTATCCAGCTTGACTCGTTCCAGAAGTTTATCGAGCAAGATCCTGAAGGGCAGTACGGTCTGGAAGCAGCATTCCGTTCCGTGTTCCCGATCACGAGCTACAGCGGCAATTCGGAACTGCAGTACGTCAGTTACCGTCTTGGCGAGCCTGTCTTTGATGTAAAAGAATGCCAGATCCGTGGCGTGACCTACTCGGCACCGCTGCGTGTAAAACTGCGTCTGGTGATCTACGAGCGCGAAGCGCCGGAAGGCACCGTTAAAGACATCAAAGAGCAAGAAGTTTACATGGGCGAAATTCCGCTCATGACCGATAACGGTACCTTTGTTATTAACGGTACTGAGCGCGTCATCGTGTCTCAGCTTCACCGTAGTCCTGGCGTATTCTTTGACAGCGACAAAGGTAAAACTCACTCTTCAGGTAAAGTGCTGTATAACGCGCGTATCATTCCTTACCGCGGTTCATGGCTGGATTTCGAGTTCGATCCGAAAGACAACCTGTTTGTACGTATTGACCGTCGCCGCAAACTGCCAGCGACCATCATTCTGCGTGCACTGAATTACACCACTGAACAGATCCTTGACCTGTTCTTTGAAAAAGTCATCTTTGAAATTCGTGACAACAAGCTGCAGATGGAACTGGTGCCGGAACGCCTTCGTGGTGAAACCGCCTCCTTCGACATCGAAGCTAACGGCAAAGTGTATGTGGAAAAAGCGCGTCGTATTACCGCGCGTCACATCCGCCAGCTGGAAAAAGATGACATCAAACTGATTGAAGTCCCGGTTGAGTACATTGCAGGCAAAGTTGCCGCTAAAGACTATGTTGATGAGTCTACTGGCGAACTGATTTGCCCGGCAAACATGGAACTCTCTCTGGATCTGTTGGCGAAACTGAGCCAGGCCGGTCACAAGCGTATCGAAACGCTGTTTACCAACGACCTGGATCACGGTGCCTACATTTCTGAGACCATCCGTGTCGACCCAACCAATGATCGTCTGAGTGCGCTGGTTGAAATCTACCGCATGATGCGTCCTGGTGAACCACCGACGCGTGAAGCGGCTGAAAGCCTGTTCGAGAACCTGTTCTTCTCCGAAGACCGCTATGATTTGTCTGCGGTTGGTCGTATGAAGTTCAACCGTTCTCTGCTGCGCGACGAAATCGAAGGTTCCGGTATCCTGAGCAAAGACGACATCATTGAAGTGATGAAGAAGCTCATCGGTATCCGTAACGGTAAAGGCGAAGTGGATGATATCGACCACCTCGGCAACCGTCGTATCCGTTCCGTTGGCGAAATGGCGGAAAACCAGTTCCGCGTTGGCCTGGTACGTGTAGAGCGTGCGGTGAAAGAGCGTCTGTCTCTGGGCGATCTGGATACCCTGATGCCTCAGGATATGATCAACGCCAAGCCGATTTCTGCAGCAGTGAAAGAGTTCTTTGGTTCCAGCCAGCTGTCTCAGTTTATGGACCAGAACAACCCGCTGTCTGAGATTACGCACAAACGTCGTATCTCTGCACTCGGCCCAGGTGGTCTGACCCGTGAGCGCGCAGGCTTCGAAGTTCGAGACGTACACCCGACTCACTACGGTCGCGTATGTCCAATCGAAACGCCTGAAGGTCCGAACATCGGTCTGATCAACTCCCTGTCCGTTTATGCACAGACTAACGAATACGGTTTCCTTGAGACCCCGTACCGTAAAGTCACTGACGGTGTGGTAACTGACGAGATCCATTACCTTTCTGCGATTGAAGAAGGTAACTACGTTATCGCTCAGGCGAACACCAACCTGGACGACGATGGTCGCTTTGTTGATGATCTCGTAACCTGCCGTAGCAAAGGCGAATCCAGCTTGTTCAGCAACGACCAGGTTGACTACATGGACGTTTCCACCCAGCAGGTGGTTTCCGTCGGTGCGTCCCTGATCCCGTTCCTGGAACACGATGACGCCAACCGTGCATTGATGGGTGCGAACATGCAACGTCAGGCCGTTCCGACTCTGCGCGCTGACAAGCCGCTGGTTGGTACCGGTATGGAACGTGCTGTTGCCGTTGACTCCGGTGTAACCGCAGTTGCTAAGCGTGGCGGTACTGTTCAGTACGTGGATGCTTCCCGTATCGTTATCAAAGTTAACGAAGACGAGATGTACCCGGGCGAAGCAGGTATCGACATCTATAACCTGACCAAATACACCCGTTCTAACCAGAACACCTGTATCAACCAGATGCCGTGTGTGTCTCTGGGTGAGCCGATTGAGCGCGGCGACGTGCTGGCAGACGGTCCGTCCACCGACCTCGGTGAACTGGCGCTCGGTCAGAACATGCGCGTAGCGTTCATGCCGTGGAATGGTTACAACTTCGAAGACTCCATCCTCGTCTCCGAGCGTGTGGTTCAGGAAGATCGTTTCACCACCATCCATATTCAGGAACTGGCGTGTGTGTCCCGTGACACCAAGCTGGGGCCGGAAGAGATCACCGCCGACATCCCGAACGTGGGTGAAGCAGCGCTCTCCAAACTGGATGAATCCGGTATCGTTTACATCGGTGCAGAAGTGACCGGCGGCGACATTCTGGTGGGCAAGGTTACGCCGAAAGGTGAAACCCAGCTGACGCCGGAAGAAAAACTGCTGCGTGCGATCTTCGGTGAGAAAGCGTCTGACGTTAAAGACTCTTCTCTGCGCGTACCGAACGGCGTTTCCGGTACCGTTATCGACGTTCAGGTCTTTACCCGCGATGGCGTGGAAAAAGACAAACGTGCGCTGGAAATCGAAGAGATGCAGCTGAAGCAGGCGAAAAAAGACCTGTCTGAAGAATTGCAGATCCTCGAAGCTGGCCTGTTCAGCCGTATCCATGCTGTGCTGGTTTCCGGTGGTGTTGAAGCTGAGAAGCTCGACAAACTGCCGCGCGATCGCTGGCTGGAACTCGGCCTGACCGACGAAAGCAAACAAAATCAGCTGGAACAGCTGGCTGAGCAGTATGACGAACTGAAGCACGAGTTCGAGAAAAAACTCGAAGCGAAACGTCGCAAAATCACACAGGGCGATGACCTGGCACCGGGCGTGCTGAAAATCGTTAAAGTGTATCTGGCCGTTAAACGTCAGATCCAGCCTGGTGACAAAATGGCGGGTCGTCACGGTAACAAGGGTGTTATCTCTAAGATCAACCCGATCGAAGATATGCCTTACGATGAAAACGGCACGCCGGTAGACATCGTACTGAACCCGCTGGGCGTACCGTCTCGTATGAACATCGGTCAGATCCTGGAAACTCACCTGGGTATGGCTGCTAAAGGTATTGGCGATAAGATCAACGCCATGCTGAAACAGCAGCAAGAAGTCGCGAAACTGCGCGAATTCATCCAGCGTGCCTACGATCTCGGCTCCGACGTTCGTCAGAAAGTTGACCTGAACACCTTCACTGATGAAGAAGTTCTGCGTCTGGCTGAGAACCTGCGTAAAGGTATGCCGATCGCAACGCCGGTATTCGACGGTGCGAAAGAGTCTGAAATCAAGGAACTGTTACAGCTGGGTGGCCTGCCGACTTCTGGTCAGATTACCCTGTTCGACGGCCGTACTGGTGAGCAATTCGAGCGCCAGGTTACCGTTGGCTATATGTACATGCTGAAACTGAACCACCTGGTTGATGACAAGATGCATGCGCGTTCTACCGGTTCTTACAGCCTGGTTACTCAGCAGCCGCTGGGTGGTAAGGCGCAGTTCGGTGGTCAGCGCTTCGGGGAGATGGAAGTGTGGGCGCTGGAAGCATATGGCGCTGCATACACCCTGCAGGAAATGCTCACCGTTAAGTCTGATGACGTTAATGGTCGTACCAAGATGTATAAAAACATCGTGGACGGCAACCATCAGATGGAACCGGGCATGCCGGAGTCCTTCAACGTACTGTTGAAAGAGATCCGTTCGCTGGGTATCAACATCGAACTGGAAGACGAGTAACTCTCGCTCAAACAGGTCACTGGTGCCGGGGTCACTCCCGGCACCAGATTGTGCTAACTCCGACGGGAGCAAATCCGTGAAAGATTTATTAAAGTTTCTGAAAGCGCAGACTAAAACCGAAGAGTTTGATGCGATCAAAATTGCGCTGGCCTCGCCAGACATGATCCGTTCATGGTCTTTCGGTGAAGTTAAGAAGCCGGAAACCATCAACTACCGTACGTTCAAACCTGAGCGTGACGGCCTTTTCTGTGCGCGTATTTTCGGGCCAGTAAAAGACTATGAGTGCCTGTGCGGTAAGTACAAGCGCCTGAAACACCGTGGTGTGATCTGTGAGAAGTGCGGCGTTGAAGTGACCCAGACTAAAGTGCGCCGTGAGCGCATGGGCCACATCGAACTGGCCTCTCCGACTGCACACATCTGGTTCCTGAAATCCCTGCCGTCCCGTATCGGTCTGCTGCTGGATATGCCGCTGCGTGATATTGAACGTGTTCTGTACTTCGAATCTTATGTTGTGATCGAAGGCGGTATGACCAATCTGGAACGTAACCAGATCCTGACCGAAGAACAGTATCTTGACGCGCTGGAAGAGTTCGGTGACGAATTCGACGCGAAAATGGGTGCGGAAGCGATCCAGGCCCTGCTGAAAAGCATGGATCTGGAGAAAGAGTGCGAGCAGCTGCGTGAAGAGCTGAACGAAACTAACTCCGAAACCAAGCGTAAAAAGCTGACCAAGCGTATCAAGCTGCTGGAAGCATTCGTGATGTCTGGCAACAAGCCAGAGTGGATGATCCTGACCGTTCTGCCGGTTCTGCCGCCAGATCTGCGTCCGCTGGTACCGCTGGATGGTGGTCGTTTCGCAACGTCGGATCTGAACGATCTGTATCGTCGCGTGATCAACCGTAACAACCGTCTGAAACGTCTGCTGGATCTGGCTGCGCCGGACATCATCGTACGTAACGAAAAACGTATGCTGCAGGAAGCAGTAGATGCCCTGCTGGATAACGGTCGTCGCGGTCGTGCGATCACTGGTTCTAACAAACGTCCTCTGAAATCTTTGGCCGATATGATCAAAGGTAAACAGGGTCGTTTCCGTCAGAACCTGCTCGGTAAGCGTGTTGACTACTCCGGTCGTTCGGTTATCACCGTAGGTCCATACCTGCGTCTGCATCAGTGCGGTCTGCCGAAGAAAATGGCACTGGAGCTGTTCAAACCGTTCATCTACGGCAAGCTGGAACTGCGTGGTCTTGCTACCACCATTAAAGCCGCCAAGAAAATGGTTGAGCGTGAAGAAGCTGTCGTTTGGGATATCCTGGACGAAGTTATCCGCGAACACCCGGTACTGCTGAACCGTGCACCAACCCTGCACCGTTTGGGTATCCAGGCATTTGAACCGGTTCTGATCGAAGGTAAAGCTATCCAGCTGCACCCGCTGGTTTGTGCGGCATATAACGCCGACTTCGATGGTGACCAGATGGCAGTACACGTTCCGCTGACGCTTGAAGCGCAGCTGGAAGCGCGTGCGCTGATGATGTCTACCAACAACATTCTGTCTCCGGCGAACGGCGAACCAATCATCGTTCCGTCTCAGGACGTTGTACTGGGTCTGTACTACATGACCCGTGACTGTGTTAACGCCAAAGGCGAAGGCATGGTGCTGACTGGCCCGAAAGAAGCTGAGCGTATTTATCGCGCTGGCCTGGCCTCTCTGCATGCGCGTGTAAAAGTGCGTATCACCGAATATGAAAAAGATGCACAGGGCGAATTCGTTGCGAAAACCAGCCTGATTGATACGACCGTTGGTCGTGCGATCCTGTGGATGATCGTACCGAAAGGTCTGCCTTTCTCCATCGTCAACCAGGCGCTGGGTAAGAAAGCGATCTCCAAAATGCTGAACACCTGTTACCGCATTCTGGGCCTGAAACCGACCGTTATCTTTGCTGACCAGACGATGTACACCGGCTTTGCTTATGCAGCGCGTTCAGGTGCTTCCGTTGGTATCGACGATATGGTGATCCCTGAGAAGAAAACTGAAATCATCAGCGAAGCGGAAGCGGAAGTTGCTGAAATTCAGGAACAGTTCCAGTCTGGTCTGGTTACTGCGGGCGAACGCTATAACAAAGTTATCGATATCTGGGCTGCGGCGAACGATCGTGTATCTAAAGCGATGATGGACAACCTGCAAACCGAAACCGTTATTAACCGTGACGGCGTCGAAGAGCAGCAGGTTTCCTTCAACAGCATTTACATGATGGCCGACTCCGGTGCGCGTGGTTCTGCGGCACAGATTCGTCAGCTGGCAGGTATGCGTGGTCTGATGGCGAAGCCGGATGGCTCCATCATCGAAACGCCGATCACCGCGAACTTCCGTGAAGGTCTGAACGTACTCCAGTACTTCATCTCCACGCACGGTGCGCGTAAAGGTCTTGCGGATACCGCACTGAAAACGGCGAACTCCGGTTATCTGACGCGTCGTCTGGTTGACGTTGCGCAGGATCTGGTTGTTACCGAAGACGATTGTGGCACTCTCGAAGGTATCACCATGACCCCGGTTATCGAGGGTGGTGATGTTAAAGAGCCGCTGCGCGATCGCGTTCTGGGTCGTGTGACTGCTGAAGACGTACTGAAACCGGGTACCGCGGACATTCTGGTTCCACGCAACACGCTGCTGCATGAGCAATGGTGTGACCTGCTGGAAGCGAACTCCGTAGACAGCGTGAAAGTGCGTTCCGTCGTATCCTGTGACACCGACTTTGGTGTATGTGCACACTGCTATGGTCGTGACCTGGCGCGTGGCCACATCATCAACAAAGGTGAAGCAATCGGCGTTATCGCAGCACAGTCCATCGGTGAGCCGGGTACACAGCTGACGATGCGTACGTTCCACATCGGTGGTGCGGCATCTCGTGCGGCTGCTGAATCCAGCATCCAGGTGAAAAACAAAGGTAGCATCCGTCTTAGCAACGCGAAATCGGTTGTGAACTCCAGCGGTAAGCTGGTAGTGACCTCCCGTAACACCGAGCTGAAACTGATCGACGAATTCGGTCGTACCAAAGAAAGCTATAAAGTGCCTTACGGTGCGGTAATGGCGAAGGGTGATGGCGAGCAGGTTGCAGGCGGCGAAACCGTAGCAAACTGGGATCCGCATACCATGCCGGTTATCACCGAAGTGGCTGGTTTCATCCGCTTCACCGATATGATCGACGGCCAGACGATTACTCGTCAGACCGACGAACTGACCGGTCTGTCTTCGCTGGTGGTTCTGGATTCTGCAGAACGTACCGCGGGCGGTAAAGATCTGCGTCCGGCACTGAAAATCGTTGATGCCAACGGTAACGACGTTCTGATCCCTGGTACCGATATGCCAGCTCAGTACTTCCTGCCAGGTAAAGCGATTGTGCAGCTGGAAGACGGCGTACAGATCAGCGGTGGTGACACCCTGGCGCGTATTCCGATGGAATCCGGCGGTACTAAAGACATCACCGGTGGTCTGCCGCGTGTTGCTGACCTGTTCGAAGCACGTCGTCCGAAAGAGCCGGCAATCCTGGCTGAAATCAGCGGTATCATTTCCTTCGGTAAAGAAACCAAAGGTAAACGTCGTCTGGTTATCACCCCGGTTGATGGCAGCGAGCCGTACGAAGAGATGATCCCGAAATGGCGTCAGCTCAACGTGTTCGAAGGTGAACGTGTAGAACGTGGTGATGTGGTTTCGGATGGTCCGGAAGCGCCGCACGACATTCTGCGTCTTCGTGGTGTTCACGCGGTTACGCGTTATATCACCAACGAAGTACAGGACGTTTACCGTCTGCAAGGCGTTAAGATCAACGATAAGCACATCGAAGTTATCGTGCGTCAGATGCTGCGTAAAGCCACCATCGAAAACGCAGGAAGCTCTGACTTCCTGGAAGGTGAGCAGGCTGAATACTCTCGCGTCAAGATCGCTAACCGCGAACTGGAAGCGAACGGCAAAATTGCAGCGACCTACGCTCGCGATCTGCTGGGTATTACCAAAGCGTCTCTGGCAACCGAGTCCTTCATCTCCGCGGCATCGTTCCAGGAGACCACTCGTGTGCTTACCGAAGCAGCCGTTGCGGGCAAACGCGACGAACTGCGCGGTCTGAAAGAGAACGTTATCGTGGGTCGTCTGATCCCGGCTGGTACCGGTTACGCGTACCATCAGGATCGTATGCGCCGCCGTGCTGCGGGTGAAATCCCGGCTGCACCGCAGGTAACTGCTGAAGATGCGTCTGCCAGCCTGGCAGAACTGCTGAACGCAGGCCTGGGCGGTTCTGACAACGAGTAATCGTTGAGAGCCCGATAATAAAAAACCCGCTTCGGCGGGTTTTTTTTTGCGTTTAAAACAGGAATTAATTCAACGGCGGTAGACGGCGATACAGCTCAATCATGTCACCTGCCAGATCCTGAATCACCATCGCGTTCATCAGATGATCCTGTGAATGCACGGTGATCAGATTTACCGGCAGTTTGCCTTCACCTTCATCAAGACCAATCAACTGCGTCTGGATTTTATGCGCATGCTTAACGTATTCCCGCGATTCCGTCATCGCGGCTTCTGCCCCTGCGAAATCACCTTTTCTTGCCAGCTGCAGTGCCGTTAACGCTTCGCTGCGTGCTGCGCCTGCGTTAACCAGCAATTCCATGATGATAGTTTCCAAATCTTCCATGCGATCACTCCAGCAGCTTAAGGGCTTTTTCCAGTACGACATCACCTTTCATCATGCCGTAATCCATCATATCGATAACGGCGACTTTTTTGCCTAGCGGCTCAGCCTGCGCCTGGAGTTTGGCCAGCTCGTATTTCACCTGTGGCCCCAGCAGCACAATATCTGCGGCCGCGATATTGTCTTTGAACTCTGCTACCGGCACGGCTTTGATGGTCACCTCGACGCCTTTTTTCTGCGCCGCATCTTTCATACGTTGAACCAACATGCTGGTGGACATACCTGCAGCACAGCATAAAACGATGTTTTTCATAGTTAGCCTCGATGTAGATGGGATAACTGATAATTATCCCGCACCCCGGGATCAACAACCGCTTTGCGATGATTGTGTGTCGGGCATCACAAAGAAAGCCACGAAGGGTGAAACCGGTTACAGATTGCGCCCCAGCCAGCTGTCCCAGTCTTTCCATACCGGTTGCAACCCACGACGCATCAGTGCGCTTGCCACCTCGTCGGGTCGACGCCCGTCATGGGGAGCGAACTGCTCCAGTTCCGGATGGTCATCCGCATAGCCGCCGGGCTGCGTTTTCGAAAACGCACTCACATTGTTTACCGCCAGCGGGATCACATTGTCGCGGAACCACGGCGATTCCCGCGTCGATAACGACAGTTCCACTTCCGGCGCGAACAGGCGAAACGCGCACAGGGCTTGCACCAGCTGGCGCTCATCCATAATGGAGGCGGGCTCAATGCCCCCGGTGCAGGGGCGCAGACGCGGAAACGAGATCGAGTAGCTGCTTTGCCAGTACTGTTTTTGCAGCCATAGCAGATGCTCTGCCACCATAAAGCAATCCACACGCCAGTCATCAGACAAACCGATCAATGCGCCAAGCCCGATTTTATCAATGCCCGCGCGACCCAGCCGGTCGGGGGTTTCCAGCCGCCAGAAGAAATCCTGCTTCTTGCCCTTCAGATGGTGCTGCGCATAAATACCCTCGTGATAGGTTTCCTGATACACCATCACGCCATCAAGACCGAGGGTTTTCAGCTCCGCATACTCTGCCTGCGACAGCGGCTGCACTTCCATGTGCAGTGAGGCGAACTGGCGGCGTATAGCCGGGATCTGCTGGCGGAAATAGTCCATACCGGTTTTCTTTTCATGCTCGCCGGTCACCAGCAAAATGTGCTCAAAGCCCATCTGGCGGATGGCGGCGCACTCCCGGGCGATCTCATCGTCATCGAGCGTCTTGCGCTTAATACGGTTGCTCATCGAAAAGCCACAATAGGTGCAGTCGTTAGCGCAGAGGTTTGACAGGTACAACGGCACGTAAAAGCTGACCGTGTTGCCAAAACGTTGACGGGTCAGCTGCTGCGAACGTTGTGCCAGCGGCTCCAGATACGCGCTGGCGGCGGGGGAGAGCAGCGCCATCATGTCTTCGCGCGTCGGGTGCGTAGCCGCGAGCGCCTGTTCGACATCCCGGGCGGTTTTGCTGTGAATACGCAGCCGGATGTCATCCCAGTTCAGTTGCCGCCAGCGATCGGTAAAGGTGTTCATGGCTGCGCCTCCAGAAAACCGGTCAGCGGGCTGGTGGCCTGCGCAAAAGATTGACGGACGCCTGGCACAGCGGCACGTGCCAGCACGCCTGCTTCCACTGCGAGGCGGAAAGCACAGGCCATCTTTACCGGATCGTCGGCCACAGCAATGGCGGTATTCACCAGCACCGCATCCGCGCCCATTTCCAGCGCCTGTGCTGCGTGACTGGGCGCGCCAATCCCGGCATCCACCACCACGGGCACGCCTGCCTGGGCGATGATAATTTCCAGCATCGCGCGGGTTTCCAGCCCCTGATTGGAGCCGATGGGGGCGCCCAACGGCATCACCGCCGCGCAGCCCGCTTCCTCCAGCCGTTTACATAACACCGGATCGGCGCTGCAATAGGGCAGTACGATAAAACCCTGCTTTACTAAGATCTCCGCGGCTTTCAGGGTTTCGATGGGATCGGGCAACAGCCAGCGCGGATCCGGATGGATCTCCAGCTTCAGCCAGTGTGTACCGAGCGCTTCCCTTGCGAGCTGTGCGGCAAACACGGCTTCTTCGGCGTTCTTTGCGCCTGAAGTATTGGGCAGTAGCGTGACGCCGGCTGCCAGCAGCGGTGCCAGCAGATCATCACTACGCTGGCGCAAGTCGACGCGCTTCATCGCCAGGGTAACCAGCTGGCTACCAGAGGCGCGGATCGCTTCTGTCATCAGTGCCGGGGAGGCGAATTTCCCCGTACCGGTAAAAAGATGGGAATCAAAGGTTTTATCAGCAATGCGTAACATATCAGCCTCCGGCGATGACCTGGAAAAGCAGGATCCGATCGCCATCCTGCAACAGTTGTTGATCCCAGCGATCCCGCGGGAGGATGTGCTGATTAAGCGCCAGCGCCACGCCCGGCGTGAGCTGATTAAGCTGCGTCAGCAGGGCGCTGACGGTCAGCGCCTCGGCGCACTGCATTGGCTCATCATTAAACAGAATGCGCATGGCGGCCTCCGCATGTCGGGCAGCTTACCGATCGCTGAAGGGCGATGGTGCGCCAGTGATGGCTGCGGGCATCGAACAGGCGCAACTCGCCCCGGGCAGGCTCCATGCCGGTTAACAGCTTGATGGCTTCCAGCGCCTGCAGGCTGCCCATCACGCCCACCACCGGCCCGATGACGCCAGCAGTGCGGCAGTTGCGCTCAGGCTCTGCATCGTCCGGCCACAGGCAGCGATAGCAGCCCTGCGCCCACGGCGGCGTCAGCACCATTAACTGCCCGCCAAAGCCCACGGCGCTGGCGCTGATGAGCGGTGTATTGCTCGCCACGCAGGCGGCGTTGATCGCCTGCCGGGTGGTCATGTTATCGCTGCAATCCAGCACCACATCGGCGCGGGCAACTTCCTGATGCAGCAGATCCCCCGCCAGACGCTGATTCAGGGCGATCAGGTCAATGTCCGGATTGAGCTGCTGTAAGCGCTGTGCCGCAGCCTGTGATTTTGGTCGGGCAATATCGTCCATGGTGAACAGGATCTGCCGTTGCAGATTACTGAGATGCACCGCATCGTCATCGGCAAGCACCAGCGTCCCGACACCGGCTGCCGCCAGATACAGCGCCGCCGGAGAACCCAGGCCGCCAAGCCCGATAATCAGTACCCGGCTGGCGAGCAGCTTTTGTTGTCCGTCAATGGCGATGTCTTCCAGCAAGATCTGGCGACTGTAGCGCATGAAATCGTTGTCATTCATCACCCACCCCCGCCAGATCCAGTAACTGCCGTGTTGCCGCCTGCCAGTCATCAGCCGCGGTAATAGCGCTGACCACCGCGATGCTGCCCACGCCGGTTGCCAGCACGTCGGGTGCGCGTTCAAGGCTGATGCCGCCGATGGCCACCGTCGGATAATCCGCCAGCCGGGCAATATGCCGCGCCAGCTGTGTCAGCCCCTGCGGGGCAGAGGGCATCTGCTTGGTTTGCGTCGGAAAGACATGGCCGAGGGCGATATAGGACGGTTTCGCCGCCAGCGCGACGTCAATTTCCATATCGTCGTGGGTCGATACCCCAAGGCGTAAACCCGCCGCGCGGATCGCCTGCAAATCGGTATCCTGCAAATCCTCCTGCCCCAGATGCACGCCGTATGCGTCATGTTTGATCGCCAGCCGCCAGTAATCGTTGATGAACAGTCGCGCCTGGTAGCGGCGACCCAGGGCGATAGCGGCGATGATATCGGCTTCAACCTCATCGTCGCGCTTATCTTTGATGCGCAGTTGCAGCGTCCGCACCCCGGCGCCGAGCAGACGCTCGATCCAGACCACGCTGTCGACCACCGGATAAAGCCCGAGCCGGAAGGGCACCGGCGGAAAATCAGGTTGGTACATTACACCTCCTCCTGCTTGAGATAGATTTCGCCACCCCGGGCGCGGAAGTCGTTGGATTTATCCGCCATGCCGGCATCAACCGCCTGCTGTGCCGCGAAGTCGCGCACTTCCTGACTGATTTTCATCGAGCAGAATTTCGGGCCGCACATCGAGCAGAAGTGCGCCACTTTGCCGGACTCCTGCGGCAGCGTCTCATCATGGTAAGCGCGGGCGGTGAAGGGATCGAGCGCCAGGTTAAACTGGTCTTCCCAGCGGAATTCAAAGCGCGCTTTTGACATGGCGTTATCGCGGATCTGCGCCCCCGGATGGCCTTTGGCTAAATCGGCGGCGTGAGCAGCGATCTTATAGGTGATTAATCCCTGCTTAACGTCCTCTTTGTTTGGCAGGCCGAGGTGCTCTTTTGGCGTCACATAGCAGAGCATCGCGCAGCCAAACCAGCCGATCATCGCCGCGCCAATACCGGACGTGAAATGGTCGTAGCCGGGCGCAATATCGGTCGTCAGCGGGCCGAGGGTGTAGAACGGCGCTTCGTGACAGTGCTCCAGCTGTTCGGTCATATTGCGGCGGATCATATGCATCGGCACATGGCCCGGGCCTTCGATCATCACTTGGACGTCATATTCCCAGGCGATTTTCGTCAGCTCGCCCAGCGTATGCAGCTCGGCAAACTGGGCCTCGTCGTTGGCATCCTGAACAGAGCCGGGACGCAGGCCGTCGCCCAGAGACAGGGAGACGTCATAGGCCGCGCAGATTTCGCAGATGTCGCGGAAACGTTCGTAAAGGAAGTTTTCCCGATGGTGGGACAGGCACCATTTGGCCATAATCGAGCCGCCGCGCGAGACGATGCCCGTCAGACGTGTCGCCGTCATCGGCACATAGCGCAGCAGCACACCGGCGTGAATGGTAAAGTAATCGACGCCCTGTTCCGCCTGCTCCAGCAGCGTCTCACGGAATACCTCCCAGCTTAGGTTTTCGGCAATGCCGTTGACCTTCTCCAGCGCCTGGTAGACGGGCACTGTGCCGATGGGGACCGGACTGTTACGCAGGATCCATTCGCGGGTTTCATGAATATTACGGCCAGTGGAGAGATCCATTACCGTGTCAGCGCCCCAGCGCGTCGCCCACACCAGCTTTTCCACTTCCTCTTCGACAGACGAGCTCACCGCCGAATTACCGATATTGGCGTTAACTTTTACCAGGAAGTTGCGGCCAATGATCATCGGCTCGGATTCCGGATGATTAATATTGGCGGGAATAATGGCGCGTCCGGCGGCCACTTCATCACGCACAAATTCAGGCGTGATGTTTTCCGGCAGGCGTGCGCCAAAGCCTTCGCCCGGGTGCTGGTGGCGCAGGACGTCAGCGCGGATGCGCTCGCGGCCCATGTTTTCGCGAATGGCGATAAATTCCATCTCCGGCGTCACTATCCCTTTACGGGCGTAGTGCAACTGGGTCACACACTGGTTTGCGGTGGCACGGCGGGCGGAAATCCACGGGCTTCGCAGCTTCGCCAGCCCCTGCTGCACGTTAATAGCGATGTCGGGATCGCCGTACGGGCCGGAGGTGTCATAGACCGGGATCGCCTCGTTTTCTTCAAAACGTGGCGCGTCTTTTGTGCCGCCGACAGGGGTCGGGCTAAGCTGGATTTCGCGCATTGGTACACGAATATCCGCCTGTGATCCCTGAATGTAGATGCGTCGGGAGCCGGGAAAGGCAGTGCCTTCCAGGGTATCGATAAAGCGCTGGGCATGTTCGCGTTGTTCGCGACGGGTAGGTTTAGTTGCAGACATAGCTCATTCCATAACGTTAAGGACGTGGCTTGTCAGAACGACGGATCGAAGCAAGAGGGCGATCGCCGAATACAGCGATGCCGTGCAGATGAACTCTTGTTCCCTTCGCAGGTACTAACCTGATCAGGTTCCGCGGATCCCGAATTAACGGTCTCAGCCGGTACTTTCGTACGCGGCACTCCGACAAGAAATAACCCCTCTACACTGCACTGCATCCTTCAGGCTTGCCGCCTGGATGCAACTTAAATGCTTTGTGTAGTTATAGGGGCAGTGGAAATAAATTACGCGTTACTTTCGCAGAACTCAAGCAGGACGAGCCATCTCGCTTGCGTCATTGGCGCTCTCCGCCAGATTGAAATCAAAGGCCAGAACAATCAGTTGATCTTCCAGGGTAAAGCGTTGTGCCAGCGCTTCGCCAATGCCGGACAGGGCGTTCTGGAACTCAATGCAGTTGCTGTCATCAATGGCGTTTTCCAGGCTGGTATCATAGTAATTCATGATCTGCTGCGTGTTCGCTTCCAGCAGAGGATAGATCTGCGTGGCGGCGAAAAGTGGGCTGGTCCCTTCCATTTCACTGATAATCCGTTCATAAATACTAAAGTGACCGGCGGAAAGATAATCGACCAGGCTATGACAGAAATCATCCAGCGCTTTTTCATCGAGCTCGGTAAAGGATTCTCTGCCAGGCTTCATGCCGACCAGATCGTAATAGGAGACAAGCAGGTGCTTACGCACATGTAACCAATGGTCGACAAGTTTATTACTTCCTCCCACTCGCTCTGTCAGGCTTTGTAGCTGGTTTAGCATGATCAACTCCGAAATATTAAGATTAAAAAATACTTACCCAAAATTTGTAAAAATGATGTTACCAACATGCCAGTGTCGCTAAGGTAGTGCAACAGATTATGGAACGTGTGATTGAATTAACCGATCAAGGCTGGTGGATCATCAGTCATGAACAAAAATTATGGCTGCCCGCCGGAGAATTACCACATGGTGAGGCAGGAAATTTCGATCTTGTGGGCCAGCGCGGTCTGACTATCGGCGAATGGCAGGGGGAGCCCGTCTGGCTGGTGCGCCAGAATCGCCGTCACGACATGTCGTCCGTCCGGCAACTGATGGATCAGGATGTCGGTCTGTTCCAGCTCGCCGGGCGCGGCGTGCAACTGGCCGAGTTTTACCGCTCACACCAGTTCTGCGGCTACTGCGGGCACACTATGCACACCAGCAAAAGCGAATGGGCGATGCTGTGCGGCAACTGCCGTGAACGTTATTACCCGCAAATCGCGCCGTGCATCATTGTCGCTATTCGTCGGGAAGATAAAATCCTGCTCGCCCAGCACACGCGCCATCGCAACGGCATCTACACCGTACTGGCCGGTTTTGTCGAAGTCGGCGAGACGCTGGAGCAGACGGTGGCCCGCGAAGTTATGGAAGAGAGCGCGATCCGCGTGAAAAACCTGCGCTACGTTACTTCACAACCCTGGCCGTTCCCGCAATCGCTGATGACCGCCTTTATGGCTGAGTATGACAGCGGTGAAATTAATATCGATCCTAACGAACTGCTGGACGCCGGCTGGTATCGCTATGATGCGCTGCCGCTGTTACCGCCGCCGGGCACCGTCGCACGCCGTTTGATCGAGGACACCGTGGCTTTGTGTCGGGCAGAGTATGAGTGACATGTTACAATGACGGTCTGACGCATTGAGGAACTGCAAAATGACCGAACTGAAAAACGATCGTTACCTGCGCGCGCTCCAGCGCCTGCCGGTTGATGTCACCCCGGTATGGATGATGAGACAGGCTGGCCGCTATTTACCGGAGTACAAAGCCACCCGCGCGCAAGCCGGGGACTTTATGTCGCTGTGTAAAAACGCGGAGCTGGCGTGCGAAGTCACCCTGCAACCGCTGCGCCGTTTCCCGCTTGATGCGGCGATCCTTTTTTCGGACATTCTGACCATTCCTGATGCGATGGGGCTGGGCCTCTATTTTGAGGCTGGCGAAGGCCCGCGTTTCACCTCGCCCATTACCTGTAAAGCCGATGTCGATAAACTGCCGGTACCGGATCCGGAAGATGAACTGGGTTACGTGATGAACGCAGTGCGTACTATTCGCCGCGAACTGAAAGGTGAAGTGCCGCTGATTGGCTTCTCCGGTAGCCCCTGGACTCTGGCGACCTATATGGTGGAAGGCGGCAGCAGCAAGGCCTTCACCCTGATCAAAAAGATGATGTACGCCGAGCCGCTGACTTTACATGCGCTGCTCGATACGCTGGCGAAAAGCGTTACGCTCTATCTTAACGCGCAGATCCGCGCGGGTGCCCAGTCGGTGATGATTTTCGACACCTGGGGCGGCGTGCTGACCGGGCGCGATTATCAGCAATTCTCCCTCTACTACATGCATAAGATTGTCGATGGCCTGCTGCGTGAAAACGAAGGTCGCCGCGTGCCGGTGACGCTGTTTACCAAAGGCGGCGGTCAGTGGCTGGAGGCGATGGCGGAAACCGGCTGCGATGCGCTGGGTCTCGACTGGACTATCGACATTGCCGACGCGCGTCGTCGCGTGGGACACAAAGTCGCGTTGCAGGGCAACATGGACCCGTCCATGCTTTATGCACAGCCTGCACGCATTGAAGAGGAAGTGGCGACTATCCTGGCCGGCTTTGGTCAGGGGGAAGGCCACGTGTTTAACCTCGGTCACGGTATCCATCAGGATGTTCCTCCGGAGCATGCAGGTGCCTTTGTGGAGGCGGTTCACCGTCTTTCACAGCCCTATCATCAATAAGGAGCAGGTATGGATCTGGCGTCATTACGCGCACAACAACTGAAACTGGCTTCCTCGGTATGCCGGGAAGATCGTTTTATTACCGATCCGCCGAGGCTAATCGGCGGGGCAGACGTAGGATTTGAGCAGGGCGGTGAAGTGACCCGCGCGGCGATGGTGCTGCTGACGTATCCGGAACTTGAACTGGTTGAATATCAGATCGCGCGTATCGCCACCACCATGCCCTATATTCCCGGTTTCCTGTCGTTTCGCGAATATCCTGCGCTGCTGGCGGCGTGGGATATGCTGTCGCAAAAACCCGATCTGCTGTTCGTCGACGGGCATGGCATTTCGCATCCGCGTCGTCTGGGCGTGGCCAGTCATTTTGGCCTGCTGGTCGATGTACCGACCATTGGCGTAGCGAAAAAACGCCTGTGCGGTAAGTTTGAGCCGCTGTCAGACGAACCAGGCGCGCTGGCGCCACTGCGTGATAAAGGCGAGGATCTGGCGTGGGTGTGGCGCAGCAAAGCGCGCTGTAACCCGCTGTTTATCGCTACCGGCCATCGCGTCAGTCAGGACAGTGCGCTGGCCTGGGTGCAGCGCTGTACGAAAGGCTACCGTTTACCGGAGCCAACGCGCTGGGCGGATGCCGTCGCCTCGCGTCGTCCGGCGTTTCTGCGCTGGCAGGAAATTCACCCCTGATTCAGGTACACTGCGGCTAATTTCCGATATTGAGAACTCATCATGTTACAAAACCCGATTCACCTGCGGCTGGAGAAGCTGGAAAGCTGGCAGCACGTCACTTTTATGGCCTGTCTTTGCGAGCGGATGTATCCGAACTACGCCATGTTCTGCCAGCAAACCGGCTTTGGTGACGCGCAGCTCTATCGCCGTATGGTCGATCTCGTCTGGGAAATGCTGACGGTAAAAGACGCGAAGATCAATTTCGACAGCCAACTGGAAAAGCTGGAAGAAGCGATCCCCTCAGCGGACGATTACGATATGTACGGCGTTTACCCGGCCATTGATGCCTGTGTGGCGTTGAGTGAAATGCTGCATTCGCTGTTAAGCGGCGACACGCTGGAACATGCCATTGAAGTCAGCAAGACGTCTATCACTACGGTAGCGATGCTGGAAATGACGCAGGCTGGTCGGGAAATGACCGATGAAGAGCTGAAACTGAACCCGGCTGTTGAGCAAGAATGGGACATTCAGTGGGAGATTTTCCGTCTGCTGGCCGACTGTGAAGAGCGCGACCTGGAACTGATCAAAGGTCTCCGTGCGGACCTGCGCGAGGCGGGTGAGAGCAATATCGGTATAAATTTGCAGCAATGAGACAAGAAAACGTGATTTAACGCCTGATTTGTCATACTGCAAGGCTTCCCATTAGCCCCCCGTCTGGTCTACATTTGGGGGGCGAAAAAAAGTGGCTATCGGTGCGTGTATGCAGGAGGGCGCTTTTTTGGCATTTCCGTCGCACTCGATGCTTAGCAAGCGATAAACACATTGTAAGGATAACTTATGAACAAGACTCAACTGATTGATGTAATTGCGGACAAGGCTGATCTGTCTAAAGTGCAGGCGAAAGCTGCTCTGGAATCCACCCTGGCTGCTATTACTGAGTCTCTGAAAGAAGGCGATGCTGTACAACTGGTTGGTTTCGGTACCTTCAAAGTGAACCACCGCGCTGAGCGTACTGGCCGCAACCCGCAGACCGGTAAAGAAATCAAAATCGCCGCAGCTAACGTGCCGGCATTTGTTTCTGGTAAAGCACTGAAAGACGCCGTTAAGTAAGACCGCGTGGCAGCGAACAGTTTTAACGAGGGGGCGTTTTCGCCCCTTTTGTCATTCTGGTGCCGTCCACTGGCGCTGGCGGGTGCTTTATTGCTGACTGCCTGTAGCCATGACTCGTCACCGCCGCCCTTTACCGCCAGCGGTTACGCAGGCGATCAGGGTGCCGTACGCCTGTGGCGTAAAGATGTCGATGACGACGTCCATATTCTCTCTGCCTTCAGCCCGTGGCGAAGCGGAGACACCTCAACCAGCGAGTACCGCTGGCAGGGCGATACGCTTGCCCTTATCGAACTCAACATCTACGGCAAACAGCCGGAACATATTCGCGTGCGTTTTGATGACCACGGCGAACTCAGTTTTATGCAGCGGGAAGTGAACGGTCAGAAACAGCAGCTCTCCAGTGACCAGATCGCGCTGTACCGCTATCGTGCCGACCAGATCCGCCAGACCAGCGATGCGCTGCGTCAGGGGCAGGTTGTACTGCGTCAGGGCCGCTGGCATGCCGACCACAGCGTCAGCACCTGCGAAGGACAGACGGTAAAACCGGAATTTGATGAGCAGGCGTTAAGCCATATAGAACGCCGTCAGCGCCATTCTTCAGCGGATGTAAGTATTGCGTGGCTGGAAGCGCCAGAGGGCGCACAACTGCTGCTGGTGGCGAATGAGGATTACTGCACCTGGCAGCCGCAGGAAAAGAATTTCTGAGTAAACCCTCTCCTGAAGGAGAGGGTCAAGGTGAAGGGGAAATTACTCCCCCTGTTCGCGAGCAATCGCGCGATAACCAATATCCCGGCGGCTGAAGCTGCCATCCCAGTGAATATCCGCCATTAACGCATAGGCGTTTTTCTGCGCTTCCGCCACGGTATGACCCAGCGCCGTAGCGCACAGCACACGCCCGCCATTGGTCAGTACCCGGTCGTCATCCGCAAGCGCCGTGCCTGCATGGAACACCTTACCGCCCACTTCTTCCAGCGGCAGGCCGTGGATGACGTCACCGGTACGATAATCACCCGGATAGCCGCCCGCGGCGATCACCACGCCCAGCGATGCGCGTTCATCCCACTCCGAGGTTTTCTTATCAAGCTTGCCTTCGCAGGCCGCCAGACAGAGTTCAACCAGATCGGACTTCATGCGCAGCATGATCGGCTGGGTTTCCGGATCGCCGAAGCGGCAGTTAAACTCGATGACCTTCGGATTGCCCTGCTTGTCGATCATCAGACCGGCGTAGAGGAACCCGGTATAGGTATTGCCTTCCGCCGCCATTCCACGCACCGTTGGCCAGATCACGCGATCCATGGTGCGCTGGTGGACTTCATCGGTCACCACGGGGGCCGGAGAATACGCGCCCATACCGCCGGTGTTTGGTCCGGTATCGGCATCGCCAACGCGCTTGTGATCCTGGCTGGTGGCCATCGGCAAGACATGCTCGCCATCCACCATCACGATAAAGCTGGCTTCTTCACCATCCAGAAACTCTTCAATCACGATCCGATGACCTGCATCGCCAAAGGCGTTGCCAGCCAGCATATCGTGAACCGCGGCTTCCGCCTCTTCCAGCGTCATGGCGACAATCACCCCTTTACCCGCTGCCAGACCATCCGCTTTGATGACGATCGGCGCGCCTTTCTCGCGCAGATACGCCAGCGCAGGCTCGATGTCAGTAAAGTTCTGGTATTCCGCCGTCGGAATATTGTGACGGGCGAGGAAGTCTTTGGTGAAAGCTTTGGAGCCTTCCAGTTGGGCGGCGCCCTGGGTCGGACCAAAGATGGTCAGGCCGGCCGCGCGGAAGGCATCGACCACGCCCAGCACCAGCGGGGCCTCCGGGCCAACGATCGTCAGGTCAATATGTTCACTTTGGGCAAAATTCAACAGCGCCGGAATATCGGTCGCGCCAATAGCCACGTTTTGCAGCATCGGCTCCAGCGCCGTACCGGCGTTACCCGGTGCGACAAAAACGGTTTTGACTAAGGGTGACTGGGCGGCTTTCCACGCCAGCGCGTGTTCGCGTCCGCCGTTACCAATAACTAATACTTTCATTATCTGCTCCGGGATTAATGGCGAAAGTGGCGCATGTCAGTGAAGATCATAGCGATACCGTGCTCGTCTGCCGCCGCGATAACTTCATCATCACGAATGGAACCGCCAGGCTGGATCACGCAGCTTACGCCAACGGCCGCAGCGGCATCAATACCATCGCGGAACGGGAAGAAGGCGTCGGAGGCCATCGCGGAGCCTTTCACTTCCAGTCCTTCATCACCTGCTTTAATACCGGCGATTTTCGCGGAGTACACGCGGCTCATTTGACCTGCGCCAATGCCGATGGTCATATTCTCTCTGGCATAAACAATGGCGTTAGATTTAACGAATTTGGCGACTTTCCAGCAGAACAGTGCATCACGCAGTTCCTGCTCGCTCGGCTGGCGTTTGCTGACCACGCGCAATTCCGCTTCGCTCACCATGCCCAGATCACGATCCTGAACCAGCAGACCGCCGTTCACACGTTTGAAATCCAGACCCGCGACGCGGGAAGACCATTCACCGCAAACCAGCACGCGCACGTTCTGTTTGGCGGCAGTGATTTTCAGCGCCTCTTTCGTCGCCGACGGGGCGATGATCACTTCAACAAACTGACGGGAGATAATGGCCTGGGCCGTTTCCGCATCCAGTTCGCGGTTAAAGGCGATGATGCCGCCGAACGCGGAAGTCGGGTCAGTTTTCCAGGCGCGATCGTAAGCGTCGAGGATCGAATCGCTGACCGCCACGCCGCACGGGTTGGCATGTTTGACGATCACACAGGCCGGTTCGCTGAACTCTTTCACACATTCCAGCGCAGCGTCTGTGTCGGCAATATTGTTATAAGAGAGCGCTTTGCCCTGCACCTGTGTTGCGGTGGCAACCGAGGCTTCTTTAATTTCTTCTTCTATATAGAAGGCGGCCTGCTGGTGGCTGTTCTCACCGTAGCGCATATCCTGCTTCTTAATGAAGTTCAGATTCAGCGTGCGCGGGAAGCGGCCGGCAGGTTCTTTGCTGTCGCCGTGATAAGCAGGTACCAGGCTACCGAAGTAGTTGGCGATCATGCTGTCGTAGGCGGCAGTGTGTTCGAAGGCTTTAATGGCGAGGTCAAAACGGGTAGCAAGGGTCAGGGAGCCGTCGTTAGCATCCATCTCATTAATAATGGCGTGGTAGTCGCTGCTCTTAACCACGATAGCCACATCTTTATGGTTCTTGGCAGCAGAGCGCACCATGGTCGGGCCGCCAATATCAATGTTCTCTACGGCGTCTTCCAGCGTACAGCCTTCGCGTGCGACGGTGGCGGCGAACGGGTAAAGGTTCACAACAACCATATCGATAGGAGAGATGTCGTGCTGCGCCATGATTTCATCATCTTGTCCGCGACGACCCAGAATACCGCCATGTACTTTCGGGTGCAGCGTCTTGACGCGTCCATCCATCATTTCCGGGAAGCCGGTGTAGTCAGATACTTCGGTGACCGGCAGGCCTTTCTCTGCCAGCAGGCGTGCGGTACCGCCGGTGGATAGCAGCTCCACGCCACGCGAGGAGAGAGCCTGTGCAAATTCGATGATACCGGCTTTGTCAGAAACACTGAGCAGGGCGCGGCGGACTGGACGACGTTGTTGCATGGTATTAAATCCCCAGGATTTGAACATTACAGAGAGCGTTAGCTGAATTTTCGGTCTTCTTTCTTCCCAAAATTCAGCTAACGCCCCAGACGGGGCATCCTTGTTTTAGCGCGGGCATTGTAACGAAAACGTTTGCGCAACGCTCGCGAATTTTTAGCGTTTCACCGCTTTGTGGATAACTCTGTGCGTAAATGGGTATAAGGCGGGGTTTTGCTGTGGAATGCAGCAGTCAGTCATTTTTCTGTCATTTAGGTATTGCGGTGCCTTCAGAACTCCCTATAATGCGCCTCCATCGACACGGCGGATGTGAATCACTTCACACAAACAGCCGGTTCGGTTGAAGAGAAAAAATCCTGAAAATGAGGGTTGACTCTGAAAGAGGAAAGCGTAATATACGCCACCTCGCAACGGTGAGCGAAAGCCGCGTTGCACTGCTCTTTAACAATTTATCAGACAATCTGTGTGGGCACTCAAGGACATGGATTCTTAAACGTCTTAGGACGCTAAATGAATACCAAGTCTCTGGAGTGAACATACGTAATTCATTACGAAGTTTAATTCACGAGCATCAAACTTAAATTGAAGAGTTTGATCATGGCTCAGATTGAACGCTGGCGGCAGGCC
>Ga0308160_10001482_pt1 | contig 32643 bp, 29 predicted proteins | sample PhyFR1_FD_201036 | JGI IMG/M metagenome (GOLD analysis project Ga0308160, IMG submission 201036) | Phyllosphere microbial communities from UC Gill Tract Community Farm, Albany, California, United States - DLSLF.R1 | ecosystem: Host-associated > Plants > Phyllosphere > Unclassified | place: USA... | reverse complement strand
CTGGACGAAATCGCCCAGCACGCGCCGCAGATCGCCGCTGCGGCCGAGGGCGCGGTGCGCGACGCCTACCGCGACCTCGACTTCTGCCGCCTCGACGAAGCCGCTTTCTCGGACAGCCCGTCGGACTCGATCGACTATGCGGTGATGGAACACACGCGCGACGGCGTCGTGGTATCGAGCAACATTGGCTGGAGCGACGTCGGTTCGTGGTCGGCGCTGGCCGACGTGCAGACCAAGGATGCCAACGGCAACGTGCAGCGCGGCGACGTCTACCTCGACAACACCAGCAACACGCTGGTGCGCGCCGAGAGCCGTATCGTCGCCGTGGTCGGCGTGCAGGACCTGGTCGTGGTGGAAACCAACGATGCCGTGCTGGTCGCGCACAAGGACCAGGTGCAGCGCGTCAAGAACGTGGTCGACCACCTCAAGGTGCAGGCCCGTACCGAGCACCTGCACCACACGCGCGTCTACCGTCCGTGGGGCTACTACGAAGGCATCGATTCGGGCGACCGCTTCCAGGTCAAGCGCATCACGGTCAAGCCGGGCGAGAAGCTGTCGCTGCAGATGCACCACCACCGTGCCGAGCACTGGATCGTGGTGTCGGGCACGGCGCGCGTGACCTGCGGCGACAAGACCATCCTGCTGGCCGAGAACGAGTCGACCTACATTCCGCTGGGCACCACCCACCGCCTGGAAAACCCGGGCAAGCTGCCACTGCACCTGATCGAGGTGCAGTCGGGCAGTTACCTGGGTGAAGACGATATCGTCCGCTTCGAGGATATCTACCAGCGCGCCTGATCCTGGCACAGGAGGCGCATCCGCATGGGGGCCGGCATTTGCCGGCCTTTTTTTGCGTGTTTTTTTTGCGGGTTTGCCGCGCTCATTTGCCCCAGCCTACCGTGTGGATGGGCCCATGCATACGGCCTACAATGCCTCGACGAGTCTCCATCCATTCCCAGGAGGACGCCATGAAGACGATCGTTGCGGCACTCGCATTCACGCTGGTGGCCGGCACCCCGCTGTTGAGCACCGAGGCGTCGGCCCAGACCGCCACCGCGCCGAGGCTGCTTGACGAGGGCAGGTACGGCCAGCTCGAACGCTGGCTCGGCGCCGGCGAACTGAATCTCACCAATGTGTATACTCGGCAGGCCGGCGACACCTCGGCCCAGTTCCATGCCGGCGCCGACGGCGAAGGTCCAACCTTCACCCTGCTCGAAGTGACCAACACCGCCGGCAACACCTACCTGGTGGGCGGCTACAACCCGCAAAGCTGGGCGGCGGACGAGGGCTGGCACGAAACCATCCGCGATGCGCAGCGCACGGCCTTCCTGTTCAATTTCACGGTGCCGGCCGTGTACCGGCAGATCCTGTCCGGCTACATCCTGCCCAGCCAGGGCCAGCGCCAGACCTTCAACGAGATGGAATTCGGCCCGGTGTTCGGCTCCGGCCCCGACCTGTTCGTCAACGACCGCCTCGACACCGCGCTGTCCTGGCAGCTCAGCTACGGCAACCCGTTCGACGAACGCCTCAGCATCATCGACCGCAGCATGAACGGCGAGACGGTGCGCGTCGACGCGCTGGAAATCTACGCGATCGCGCCGGTGCCCGAGCCGGCGGCCTGGGCCATGCTGCTGGCCGGGATCGGGGCGGGCGCGCTTGTGCGCCTGGCACGCAAACGGGGGGAGGGTGCTCCGGCGTAACTGCCCGACGGCCATGGCGCGCATCGTCGCCGGCCTTGCCCTCGCGCTCGTGGGCGCGCCGGCCGGCGCCCAGCCGGCCACCGCCCTGCAATCCGGCCAGCTGGCCATCGTCATCAACGATGCCGACCCGCACAGTGTCGCCGTCGGCGCCTACTACCGCCAGCGCCGCAACATCCCCGCGGCCAATGTGGTGCACGTGCGCATCCCGGGCAAACCGCATGCGCTCGACCCGGCACGTTTCCAGCTGCTGAAGCAGCAGATCGACGCCGGGCTCGGCCCCGACGTGCAGGCGGTGCTGATGATCTGGACCGCACCCTACCGGGTCGCCTGCAATGGCATCACCGCCGCCTACACGCTCGGCTACGACGCCGCCCAGTGCGCCCGCACCTGCGCCCCCGGCCAGCCCAGCGCCTATTTCAATGCCGCGACGCGGCGCCCGTTCAGCGAGCTGAACATGCGGCTGTCGATGCTGCTGCCGACTGAATCGGTGGCGCAGGCCAGGGCGCTGATCGACCGCGGCACCGCAGCCGGGTTCCGGACGCTGCCGGCCACCGCCTATTACCTGGCGACGTCGGACAGCGCACGCAACATGCGCGCCGCCTTCTTTCCGGCGCCGGGCCGGATCGCGGCGCGCCGGCTGAACACGCGTACCCTGCGCACCGATGCGCTCGAGGGCGCGCGCGACATCCTGATCTACCAGACCGGCAAGGCCGCAGTCGACAAGCTCGACACGCTGGGCTTCGTGCCCGGCGCACTGGCCGACCACCTGACCTCGTTCGGCGGCGACCTGCTCGACAGCGCAAGCCATGCCGATCAGATGAGCAGCCTGCGCTGGCTGGAGGCCGGTGCCACTGCCAGCTACGGCACCGTCAGCGAACCCTGCAACTACTGGCAGAAGTTCCCCAACCCATCGGTGTTGTTCAAAAACTACGTCCAGGGCAACAGCGCCATCGAAGCCTACTGGAAGAGCGTGGCGTGGCCGGCCCAAGGGATTTTCATAGGGGAACCGCTGGCCGCACCCTACGCCCGGCGCTGAGCACAATCTGCAGCACATTCGATATGCATTAGTCCGGATGGGCTAATGCGTGGTCATGATGTTGTCAATAAACGCATTTAATATCCGTACTGTAAGTTCCTTACTGACAACCTTAACAAAACCTGACCCTGACCAGGAACCTTCCATGACTCCTCGTGCATCACATTCCGTTCCCGTACGCATGACCGTACTGGCCGCCCTGCTGGCCGGCCTGTCGGCATCGGCGCTGGCCGCGCCCGGCGACGTCGTCATCAGCCAGGTGTATGGCGGCGGCGGCAACTCCGGCGCGACCCTCAAGAACGATTACATCGAGCTGTTCAACCGCAGCAGTGCCGCGGTCGACCTCAGCACCTGGAGCGTGCAGTACGCATCCAGCACCGGCAACAGCTGGGCGCTCACCCGGCTGACCGGCACGATCCAGCCAGGCCAGTATTACCTGGTGCAGGAAGCTGCCGGCAATGCCGGTAGCCAGAACCTGCCGCAGCCGGATGCGACCGGTACCCTGGCAATGGCGGGCGGCGCCGGCAAGGTGGCCCTGGTCAGCAGCCAGACGGCCCTGAGCGGCACCAACCCGACCTCGGCCACCCTGCAGGATGTGGTGGGTTATGGCAGCGGCACCAATTTCTACGAGGGCAGCGGCCCCACCGGCACCCTGAGCGCCACCCTGGCTGCGCTGCGCGCCGACGGCGGCTGCACCGACAGCAACAACAACGCGGCCGATTTCAGCACCGCCACGCCGAGTCCGCGCAACAGCGCCAGCCCGTACAAGCTGTGCGCGGGCGGCGGCACCGATCCAACCCCGGTCGCCCAGCCGATCGTCCTGAACTGCCCGGCCAGCATCAGCGGCCGCGCCGGCACCGCCTTCTCGGGCGTGCTGCGTGCCAGCGACCCGGACAGCATCGTCAACGCCGCCAGCATCACGAGCGGCGCCCGTGCCGGCATCAGCCTGACCGGCTTCACGGCGGCCGGCGCCGATGGCGGCAGCGCCTCGGCCTCGCTGTCGGTCGACGCCAGCGTTGCCGGCGGCAACTACCCGGTCGCGGTGACCTTCACCAACGACGACGGCCAGTCGGCCAGCTGCACGGTCAACGTGCTGGTCTCGGGGGAGCAGACGATTTCGCAGCTGCAGGGCAGCGGCGCCACCAGCCCGTTCAACAACACCGTACAGACCACCACCGGCGTGATCACCAAGCTGCTCAGCAGCGGCTACTACATCCAGGACCCGGCCGGCGACAACGACCCGACCACCCCGGACGCGATCTACGTCTACACCGGCAGCGCCACCGCACCGGGCAAGGTCGGCGACCTGGTGCGCGTGACCGGTACCGTCACCGAATACACCCCGACCGGCGCCCCGCGCTCCTACACCGAGATCAAGGACATCACCGCCAGCGCCAACCTCGGCGCAGGCCAGCCGGTCGGCATCACCAACGTCCAGCTGGGTGCGGAAGACCTGCGCCGCTACGAAGGCATGCTTGTGCGCTTCAGCGGCGCGCTGACCGTGAACGGCAACGGCTTCCTCGGCGACCGCGGCGAGCTGGTGCTGGGCAATGGCCGTCTCGAAACCCCGACCAACCGCTTCCGCCCGGGTCCCGAAGCGAATGCACTGGCGGCTGCCAACGAACGCAACATGGTGGTGCTGGACGATAACAGCTTCACCACCCCGGCCCACATTCCCTACCTGTTCCAGGACCAGACCGTGCGCGCCGGCGATACGGTCAACGACCTGGTCGGCGTGCTCGACTTCGGCGCGATCGGCGGCGGCGGCGGCTGGTACAAGCTGCAGCCGACCGACACGCCGACGTTCAGCCGCACCAACGTGCGTGAACTGGCCCCGACCGTCGCCGCGGGCAACGTGCGCGTCGCCAGCGCCAACGTGCTGAACTTCTTCACCACCTTCACCAACGGCCGCGACGTCAACGGCGCCAGCGGCCAGGGCTGCAAGATCGGCAACTCGACCTCGGCCGGCAACTGCCGCGGCGCCGACAACATGGACGAGTTCGTGCGCCAGCGCGACAAGATCGTCAACGAACTGAAGGCGATGGATGCCGACGCCGTCGGCCTGATGGAAATCCAGAACAATGGCGACTTCGCCGTGGGCTACCTGGTCAACGCGCTGAACGCGTCGATCGGCAGCACCGTGTACGCCTACGTGCCGCAACCGCCGGCCACCGGCACCGACGCCATCCGCGTGGCGATGATCTACAAGCCGGGCAAGCTGACCCTGGTCGGCGGCGCCATGTCCGACAACGACAGCGTCAACAACCGTCCGCCGATGGCCCAGACCTTCAAGGTCAACAGCAACGGCGCCAAGTTCTCGCTGATCGTCAACCACCTGAAGTCGAAGGGCAGCTGCGGCGGCGGCACCGGCAACACCGACAGCGGCGACGGCCAGGGTTGCTGGAACCTGACCCGCGTGCAGCAGGCCACGCGCCTGGCGCAATACTTCATTCCGGCCGTGGTGGCCGCGAGCGGCGATGCGGACGTGCTGGCAGTGGGCGACTTCAACTCCTACGGCCACGAAGACCCGATCGCCTACCTGACCAGCAATGGCATGGTGAACGAACTGGAACGCTTCGTGCGCCCGAACGGCACCCCGTACTCGTACGTGTTCGACGGCATGAGCGGCTACCTCGACCACGCGCTGGCCAGCACCTCGCTCGACCCGCAGGTGACCGGCGTGACCGAATGGCACAACAACGCGGACGAACCGGAAGCGATCGACTACAACATCGGCGACACCGCCGACGACCCGTACGTCAACAACGCCTTCCGCGCTTCGGACCACGACCCGGTGGTGGTGAGCCTGAACCTGGCCGGTGCCACGACCGATGTGAGCGCCAGCGTGAAGATCACCCAGTCCAGCCTGAAGGGCAACATCCTGACCGGCAAGTACACCGGCACGGTGACGATCACCAACACCAGCGGCGCCGCGATCAACGGCCCGCTGCAACTGCTGCTCGACGGCCTCCCGGCCAGCGTCACGCTCGACAACAGGACCGGTATCCAGAACGGCACGCCTTACATCACGATCTCGAGCGGCGCGCTGGCAGCCGGCGGCCAGCTGACCGTCACGACGACGTTCACCAACCCGTCCAAAGCCCCGTTCTCGTACACGCCAAAACTCATCAGCGGCACTTTTTAAGAAAGCACGACCATGTTCAAACTTAATTCGATCCTGACCCGCGCCATGCTGGCACTGGCGCTCGTCACTGGCAGCGCTGCCGCCGTGGCCGGACCGGTCTATCACGTCGACGTCGACACGGCTGCCCAGGGCAACGGTAATGGCGGCCTGCTGCTGTCCTTTACCAGCCTGGCCGGCGGCACGGCCAACGCTGTGGTCACCAACTGGACTGGCGCCTTCCTGAACACCGGTACCGGCTTCAACGGCACCGAGGCCAACTTCGACACCGACATGCTGGCGCTGTCGAACGACTTCGGCGCCTACCTGTTCGACGTTGCCTTCGGCGGCCACTTCGGTTTCGACGTCAGCTTCGACATCGACGTCGCCGGCGACGTGGGCAGTGCCTTCGCTGTCTCACTGGCGGACGACCAGATGAATCCGGTCAGCGACGACCTGGTCACCATCGCCTTCGAACCCGGCCAGCAGGTGTCGGCCACCGCAGTAGCGCCGTTTGCCACCGTGACCCCGGCCGCGGTCGGCGCCGACGTCCCGGAACCGGCCGACTGGGCACTGGTCATGAGCGGCCTGGGCCTGATGGGCTTCGCACTGCGCCGCCGTACTCGCTAAGCCACGCCAGGCTGAGCTTGCTGTAAGGAAACCACCTGTCCGGCGACGGACAGGTGGTTTTTTATCGCTTGTATCCTTTTCACAACTGCCGGTGCTTGCTGCTGCGCATCTCTTGATTCACCTCAAAACCCGCTTCCCTCTAGGCGCTCTGCCTGTTTGCCATTTATTCGCGGAAGCTCTAAATGCTCCAAACAAATCATATTGTTCAGTTGGTCTTGCATCGTGCATATTAAAATCTGGCAGCTGCAAACATAGATCAATGTTTTAGGATAGCCGTATGTCCGCACACGTCCTCGTGGTCGACCCCGATCCCGCCATCCGCCAGTTGCTGGCGTTGAACCTGACGCGCGCCGGCCACGACGCCGCCAGTTGCCTCGATGCCGAATCGGCGCTGGTCTCGATCGACGAGCATCCGCCCGAAATGCTGCTGCTGGAATGGGACTTGCCAGGTCAGTCCGGCCAGGCGCTGATCCGGCGCCTGCGCGCCGGTGCCGCCACGCGCGAGCTGCCGATCATCATGCTGTCGGCGCGCGCCGGCGAGCACGACAAGATCCTGGCGCTGGAATCCGGCGCCGACGACTATCTCACCAAACCCTTCAATCCGCGCGAACTGCTGGCCCGCATCGGCGCCGTCTTGCGGCGCCGGGCACCCGCGCCGGTGGCGCCGGCCGCGCCCCTGGCGCCCGATGTGGTACAGATGGCCGGCCTGCGCCTCGACCCCGGCACCCAGCGCGTGATGGCGGGGGCGCGCCAGGTGGCCCTGGGGCCGGTCGAGTTCCGCCTGCTGAATTTCCTGATGCATCACCCGGAGCGCGTGCATTCGCGTTCGCAACTGCTCGACCAGGTATGGGGCCGCCATGCGGTGCTCGACGAGCGCACCGTCGACACCCATGTCGGGCGGCTGCGCAATGCGCTGCAGCCGAGCGGCCACCAGCAGCGCATCGAAACCGTGCGCGGCAGCGGCTACCGCTTCGTTGCCTGGCGCGCCCAGGATGCCTTCGGCTGGGACAGCGCCGCCTGAGCAGCCTGCACCGATCAATGGAACCGGTCGTCATCCTCAGCCGCCTGGAGCAGGAGTACCTGCTGCGCGCGATCGAAGCCGGGGTGCGCGTGGCCAGCCTGCATCAATTATTCCTGTGGACGCAGGGCCAGCTGCAGGCACTGCTGCCGCACGCCGTGCTGGCCTGCATGCAGTTCGCGCCGGGCGGCGCGCTGCTGGGCATCGACTGCCTGCATGGCACGGTGCTGGCGCCCGCCGCCCTGGCCGCGCTGGGCGGCCGCCGCGACGGGCTGGCACTGCGCATCGCGCGCCATTGCATGGGGAGCGGCCGCCTGCCGGCACTGTTCGATGCCGGCGGCAGGGAGGAAGAGGACGCGCAGGCGCTGGAAGGCTTCCGCGCCGAACTGGCGGCGCTCGGCTTCGACAGCGTGCTGGCCCACGGCACCGGCCAGACCGCGGCCGGCGCCAGCGTATTCGTCCTGTTCGGCCTGCCGATGCGGCCGAGCGCGCGCCACGCCTACTTCCTGGAATTGCTGGTGCCGCACCTGCACCTGGCGCTGGCACGGCTGCCGCCCCATGGCGGCGCGGCGGCGGCGCCGGCACGCAGCCTGAGCGCGCGCGAGACCGAGATCGTCGGCTGGCTGCGCGAAGGGAAGAGCAACGACGAGATGGGACAGATCCTGGGCATCAGCGGGCTGACCGTCAAGAACCACCTGCAGCGCATCTACCGCGCGCTCGGGGTCAGCAACCGCGCCCATGCGCTCGCCCGCTGCATGGAATTGCGCCTGCTGGAAGGCTGAGGCGTCCCAGGGTTCCAGCAGGCGGCAGAATCAGGACTGCGAGACTTCGGCAGCGGCGCGCTGCATGGCGGCATAGCGCCAGGCTTCGGCATTGGCGTCGATGATGCGCGGGCCGTTGCAGCCTTCGGCGGCGCAGTCCGGCTGGGGCATGGTGGCCGACGCGGTCGGCACAGTGTTGCTGCCGGCGGCAGTGCCGGTCGCAGTAGTGCTCGTGCTGCCGGTGCTTGCATTGGCCGACACGTGGACGCTGGTGGTGGCCGAGCCGGTCTGGATCGAGGCTGCACTCTGGGTCGGCAGCTCATCCTGCGGACCGCCGCAGGCAGCGAGCAGGGCGGCGAGGGAGAGGGCGGACAAGGTACGGAGAGTCAGGAATTTCATGATAGCGGGCAATAGCTGCGATATGGATGAGCTATTGTAGCCACACTCTTTTTCCGTGCGTCAACTTTTTAACTTAACTTTGTGTAAATCGTCTCCTCAGGTTTAACAATTCATGCTAGATGCACGAAGTTAAAAGATGATGTTAGGAAATATCCCTATAGAAATAAAACCTTCCGGAACGTCAACGTAGCGCCCATGCGACGTTCGGTTACGCATGCATACAGGCCAACGCACGCTTGACGTTCGTCATGACGGCACGGATGATCTAACCATGAAAAAACTTGTCCTCTTATTACTAGCCGCCTGCGCCGCCAGCGGCTGCGGCGCCCAGTCCGGGAACCAGAAGGTTCCCGTGGCGGTTGCCGCAACCAAGGCCCCACCCGATTCCAACCTGGCCGCGCCGGGCGAGATGCTGACCCGCATCCGCACCCTGGTCGGCTCGCCGACCTGCAGCAGCGACGCCCAATGCCACACGATGCCGCTGGGTGCCAAGTCCTGCGGCGGTCCGGAAGGGTATATCGCCTGGTCGTCGGCCAAGACCCAGGAAGCCGAGCTGCGCGCCCTTGGCGACAGCTACAAGGAACAGCAGCGCGCCGCGAATGCCGCCTCCGGCATGATGTCGACCTGTAACTTCGTGCCCGACCCGGGCGCGATCTGCAAGACCGGCATCTGCCAGCTGGGCAGCGGCGCCGCCGCCCAGGCACGCTGAGCCGGCCGCGTGTTCAGCGCGCCGCCGACTTGATCGCCGTGCTGGTCTGCACCACCGGCAGCAGCACCGCGCTGGCGCCGGCGGTGCCGCGCTGGATCGCCACGGTCGCCTTGCGGTAATCGGCCGGCTTGGCGAAGAAGATGTTGTCGACGTAGCTCTGCGGGTTGCGGTCGTACAGCGGGAACAGGCTCGACTGGATCTGCACCATGATGCGGTGGCCCGGCTTGAACACGTAGTTCATGGTCGGCAGGCGGAACTTGTATTCCTGGACTTCGCCGGCCGGGATCGGCGTCGGGTGCTCGAAGCTCTGGCGGTAGCGGCCGCGGAAGATGTCCATGCTCACCGGCAGCTGGTAGCCGCCCATTTCCGGCTGCTCGGCCACGGTCGCCGGGTAGACGTCGATGATCTTGACCACGAAGTCGCCGTCGGTGCCGCTGGTCTTGGCGAAGATGTCGGCGAAGGGCGCACCCTGCACGGTGACCGGGCTGGTCAGTACCGGAGTCTGCCAGGACAGCACGTCGGTACGGGTCGACACGAAACGCTGGTCCTGCAGCAGCCAGCTGACCCAGCGGCTACGCTCGCTGAACGACATCGGCGGCGCCAGGAAGGGCACCGGCTTGGCCGGGTCGGACACGTAGCTGTCCTCGCCCGCGGCCGCCGGCTGGAAGGCCAGGCCGTTGTCGGCCTGCAGGTAGAGCGGCGTCAGCGCCTTGGTGGCCGGCCAGTCGGCGAACTTGTCCCAGCGGTTGTCGGACGCGTTATAGATCATCACCGGCGCCAGCGGCTCGGCCGGGGTGCGGTCCTTCAGGTAGGTGTTGAAGAACGGGATCAGCACGTCGCGGCGGAAGTCGGCCGCGGTGTCGCCCTTCCACTTGAGCGGCCCCAGGGTCTCGGCCTTGCCGTTGACCTGGCTGTGCGCCCACGGCCCCATCACCAGGTGGTTGTTCGACATGCCCTTGGCGCGCAGCGCTTCCCAGGTGATGACGGCGCCGTACATGTCTTCCTGGTCCCACAGGCCCTGCAGCCACATGGTCGGCACGCTCGACGGCTTCGCCGCGACGAATTTATCCAGGGCCTGGCCCTGCCAGAAGGCGTCGTAGGCGGGGTGGCTGGACAGGCGGTTCCAGAAGCCGAGCTGCTTGAAGCGGTTGCGCTCGGCGATGTTGCCGGCCGAACCGGCATCGAGGAAGGCTTGGTAATCGTCGGCGCCGGTGCGCGCCACGTTCTCGCCCTTGCCGGTCTTGGTGGTCTGGCCGGTGAAGTAATCGAGGTTGACCTGGCGGAAGGCGCCGTAGTGGAACCAGTCGTCGCCCATCCAGCCGTCGATCATCGGGCTTTCCGGCGCTGCCACCTTCAGTGCCGGGTGCGGGCCGAGCAGGGCCATCGTCACGGTCCAGCCGTCGTAGGACGAGCCGATCATGCCGACCTTGCCGTTGCCCTGCTTGACGTTCTTGACCAGCCAGTCGACCGTGTCCCAGGCGTCGGTGGTATCGTCGGTCTTGCTCGGGTTGAGCGGGCCGATCGGCGGACGCGTCATCACGTAGTCGCCCTTGGAACCGTATTTGCCGCGGATGTCCTGGTAGACCAGGATGTAGCTGTCGTCGACCCACTCGCGGTTGGCGGTCCACACCGCGTCGCGCAGGTGCGGCACGCTTTCCTTGCTGAAGCCGCCTGCATCGTAGGGCGTACGCTCGAGCAGCAGCGGCAGGTTGTGGGCGCCTTTCGGGATCAGGATCACGGTGTGCAGCTTGACGCCGTCGCGCATCGGGATCATGACTTCCTGGCGCGTGTAATCATAGTCGGCATCGGGGCGCTGCCATTTGGCCGGGATGTCGCTGCCGGTCTGGACCAGGGTGGCGTCGCGGGTGGATTGCGCCTGGGAGGGCGCGGCGGTGAAGGCGTAGGAGGCGGCAAGGACGGAGGTGGCGAAGGCGAGGGCGGTACGGCGTGACATCGACGGTTTCCTTATTCAGAACGAACGGCATGGGCGGGGGCCAGGTCGGCTGAGCAAGTATAACCAGATGGGATAGCGGAAAGCCATGCATAATGGCCGTCATGACGCCCACTTTTTTCGCTGATGCCCAGGCCTTCCGCGCCTGGCTCGACCTGCACGCCGCCAGCGCGACCGAACTGCTGGTTGGCTTCCACAAGGTCGGCTCGGGCCAGCCATGCATGACCTGGTCCGAATCGGTCGACGAAGCCCTGTGTGTCGGCTGGATCGACGGGCGCCGCCAGCGCATCGACGCCGACAGCTACGCGATCCGCTTCACGCCGCGCAAGGCCTCCTCGATCTGGAGCGTGGTGAATATCGCCAAGATGGACAAGCTGCGCGCCGAGGGCAGAATGACGGCGGCAGGCGAAGCCGCGTTTGCGCTGCGCGTGGAGGCGAAGTCGGGCATCTATGCGCACGAGCGCAGCGATGTGCCCGCGCTGAGCGACGCGGAGCGCGCGCGCTTCCAGCACGATGCGGCGGCCTGGGCCTACTTCGAAGCGGCGCCGCCCGGCTACCGGAAGGTCGTGCTGCACCGGATTACGGAGGCAAAGCGGGAAGAGACGCGCAGCAAACGGCTCGAGCAACTGATGCAGGCTTGTGCGGCGGGAAAAAGGCTGGCTTGAATCGGCGCAGCGCAGCGATTGCGATCGCCAAACAGAGATGGCCAGGGTATGCCCGCACAACGCCGGCATGGCTGACACGATCTCGAAATTATTTGTTTGAGGAAATATCAGATTCCAATACACTTGGCATTCGTTTAATTGAAAGCCGAATTGGAAACCCTGATGACCAGCCATAGCTATTCGATCGCCGAACACCCGGGCGACGGCGACCTCGTGCATGTCGTCCCGCGCTTCTATGTCGTTTCCAGAACAAAGCTGGCAGTGCTGTTTATCGCGACGCTCGGCCTCTACCAATTCTATTGGTTCTATAAAAACTGGAGCAATTACAAACTGCGCGCGGTGGTGGACGCCGGGGCCGACCGCTCGATCTGGCCGGTAGCGCGCGCGCTGTTCGCGGTGTTCTTTACCCATGCCTTGTTCAATGCAATCAAGGCCCATGGCCGCGACAAGGCGGCGCTGGCAGGATGGCGCAACAAGTCGCAGGCGACGATGCTGGTCGTGACCATGATCCTGGCGAACGTGCTCGATCGCTTGAGCTCTCGTGGCATCGGCTCACCTGTCACGGACATCGCGTCGTTCCTGGTCCTGGCGCTGTTGCTGAGCCAATTCCTGAATGCGCAGCAAATGATCAATGTGGCCTGCGGCGACCCCGATGGCGAAAGCAATAGCCGTTTCACACAAGCCAATTACGTATGGATCGGTTTGGGTGCAATCGCCTGGATCCTGATCCTTATCGGCACTTTCCTGCCTGAGTAACACCTGGAACGCAATCAGCGCATCCAGCGCACGGCTTCGCACCTGACGATGTCCTCGAGCGCGCGGGTCGCCGCGCTCTGGTAGGCGCCTTTGCGCCGCAACAGCATGACCGTGCGCGGCGGCGGTGGCGACGCCAGCGACAGGTTGCGCAGGCCGGGCGCCTGGCCTGCGATTGCTTCCGGCAGTATCGTCAACAGATTGCTGTGCCGGACGATTTCAACCAGGGCACTGATCGTATTCACTTCCACCGCCACCTTCGGCGCCACCTGGGACGCCTGCAGATAATTGTCGATGTGGACGCGGGTGACGAAATTCCTGCTGAGCAGGGCCAGTTCGCCCTCCGCGAGCGAGCGGACGTCGAGCGCATCCCGCCCGGCCCACGGATGATGGTCTGCAACCACGACACGCAGGCTTTCCGTGAACAGCGGCAGGCTCTCGATATCCGCGCAACGCCCCAGTTCGAACGCGATACCGAGGTCCACTTCATCCGCTTCGATCGCGGCGGCAATCGTGTCCATCGACATTTCCAGCACATTGACCTTGATGGCCGGGAAGCGGGCGTGGAAAGCGGCCACCAAGGGCCCGATCAGATAGGCGGTGAAGGTCGGCGTCATCGCCAGCCGCACGGCCCCGCGCGACAGGTCGCCCACGTCGTGGATCGCGCGCCGGCCCGATTCCAGTTCGAACAGCGCGCGCCGCGCATGCGCGATATAGGCTTGCCCGGCCTCGGTCACCTTGACCGTGCGCCCGCTGCGGTCGAGTAGGACCGCATCCAGACGGTCTTCCATCTGCAGGATCTGCTGCGAGAGGGCAGGCTGGGACACATGCAATGCTTCTGCCGCCCGCGTGAAATTGCCGTGCTCGGCGACGGCGATGAGATATTTTAGTGCACGCAGTTCCATCATTTAGTGCACCCAGCTCCAAAAAATAGCATTAGTTTTTCTTATCAACATCATTCTAAGCAGGTATTGGACCGCTCGATAAAAAGCCACGATGATGATTTCCATTGCAGGGTATTAAGCAATTTACTGGCCAGGCAATTCGCCCAATTGCCGACCCGTCGCACCCGTCGATGCAATCGACCCTCCAGCCCATCCAATAAAGGAAATCATCATGCTGCAATCGGACGTCACCCAAGATGCGCGCACCGCGCTTACCGCACGTGTCATCGCCAGCAAGGCACTGAAAGACCTGAGCTGGGCCGCCCTCGCCGAAGGCACCGGCCTGCACGTCGCCTACGTCACGGCCGCACTGCTCGGCCAGCACGCCCTGCCGGCCGCCGCCGCCGCCATCGTGGCGGAGCGCCTGGAACTGAGCGCGGCCGACGCCAGGCAGCTGCAGTCGGTGCCGATGCGCGGCAGCATCCCGGGCGGCGTGCCGACCGACCCGACGATCTACCGCTTCTACGAGATGGTGCAGGTGTATGGCACGACGCTGAAAGCGCTGGTCCACGAGCAGTTCGGCGACGGCATCATCAGTGCGATCAACTTCCGCTGCGACATACAAAAGGTAGCGGATCCCGAGGGCGGCGAACGTGCCGTCATCACGCTGGACGGCAAATTCCTCCCCTATAAACCGTTCTGAGCGCGCCGGCCAGGTAGGCACTCTTTTTGCTCCCATTCAATACAACAATCAACAGGCCCGCGGGCCGCGAAAGGTGAAGCTGCATGGCATATCTGGTTCCTTCGGAATTCGTCACCAAGATGGTGGACGCGGGCGAGTCGAAAATCTACATGGCGACGCGCGATGCGCTGATCCGCGCCTACATGGCGGGCGCCATCCTGGCCCTGGCCGCCGTGTTCGCGGTGAGCGTGTCGGTGGCGACGGGCGTGCCGCTGATCGGCGCACTCCTGTTCCCGGTCGGCTTCTGCATGCTGTACCTGATGGGCTTCGACCTGCTGACGGGCGTGTTCGTGCTGACGCCGCTGGCATTGATCGACAGGCGTCCCGGCGTCACCGTCGGCCGTGTCCTGAAGCATTGGGGCGTCGTCTTCATCGGTAACTTCCTCGGCGCGCTGACGGTGGCCTGCCTGATGGCCTACATGTTCACCTTCGGCTTCAACACGGATGGCGGCAAGATCGCCCAGACCGTCGCCCAGATCGGCGAGAAGCGCACCGTCGGCTACGCCGCCTACGGCGCGGCTGGCATGCTGACCCTGTTCATCCGCGGCATGCTGTGCAACTGGATGGTGTCGATGGGCGTGGTCGGCGCGATGATCTCCACCACGGTCGGCGGCAAGGTCGTGGCGATGTGGATGCCGATCATGCTGTTCTTCTTCATGGCCTTCGAGCACTCGGTGGTGAACATGTTCCTGTTCCCGTTCGGCCTGATGATGGGCGGGCACTTCACGATCATGGATTACCTGATCTGGAACGAACTCCCGACCGTGCTGGGCAACCTGGTGGGCGGCCTCGCCTTCACCGGCCTGACGCTGTACTCCACCCACGTCCGGACGGCGGCCAAGCGCTCGTTCTCCTGATCGTTTGCGGATGTCTTCCCATCCGCATCTTTCGATCGGCCAGCATAGCGAGCGCGGCCGCAAGGCGGTCAACCAGGACTTCCACGGCAGCTGCATGCCGCAGGGCCGGCAGCTGGCCGTGAAGGGCGTCGCGCTGGCCGTGGCCGACGGCATCAGCAGCAGCGACGTCAGCCAGGTCGCCAGCGAAACGGCGGTCGCTTCCTTCCTCGAGGATTACTACTGCACCTCGGATGCATGGTCGGTCAGGACCTCGGCGGAACGCGTGCTGGCGGCCACCAATGCCTGGCTGTATTCGCAGACCCGGCAAAGCCAGGGCCGCTATGACAAGGACCGCGGCTATGTGTGCACGCTGTCGGCGCTGGTCATCAAGTCGAACACCGCCTACCTGTTCCACGTCGGCGACACCCGCATCTACCGGGTGCACCGCGACAGCCTGGAACAGCTGACCACCGACCACCGCGTCTCGGTCGCGCCCGGGCAGAGCTACCTGGCGCGTGCGCTCGGCGTGGATGCCCACCTGGAGATCGACCATCGCAGCGAGCCGCTCGAGCCGGGCGACCTGTTCATGCTGGCCAGCGACGGCGTCTACGAGCATGTCGATGCGGCCGACGTGCAGCGGGCGCTGGCGGAGGGCGCCGACCTCGACGACGCGGCGCGCCTGCTGGTGGCGCGCGCGCTGGACAACGGCAGCGGCGACAACCTGACGGTGCAGCTGGTCCGCATCGACCGCCTGCAGGACCAGGGCGCCGACGAGCTGCTGCGCAAGATGGCCGCCTTGCCCTTTCCGCCGCAGTTCGCGCCGCGTGCCCAGTTCGACGGCCTGCGCATCCTGCGCACGCTGCACGGCAGCAGCCGCAGCCACATCTACCTGGCGCTGGATATCGACAGCGGACAAAGCGTGGTCGTCAAGGCGCCGTCGATCGACCTGCGGGACGATCCGGTCTACGTCGAACGCTTTTTAATGGAAGAGTGGATCGCGCGCCGCATCGACAGCCCGCACGTCGTCAAGCCGCTGCTGGCGGGACGCCCGCGCAGCAGCATGTACCTGGTCACCGAATACATCGACGGCAGCACGCTGGCGCAGCAGCTGCGCGACCGCGGCCGCCCGGGCTTGGAGGCGGTGCGCCGCATCGTCGACCAGGTGGCGAAAGGCTTGCGCGCCTTCCACCGGCTGGAGATGCTGCACCAGGACATCCGCCCTGAGAACATCATGGTCGACGCCACCGGCACCGTGAAGCTGATCGACTTCGGCTCGGCCAGTGTGGCCGGCGTGCGCGAGATGGCGACCGTGGCACCCGCCGCCACGCTGGCCGGCGCCGCGCTGTATGCGGCGCCAGAATACTTCCTGGGCGAGCCGGGCACGGTGCAGTCGGATGTGTTCTCGCTGGGCGTGCTCACTTACCATCTGCTGACCGGCCACCTGCCTTACGACGTGCGCATCCCGCAAGCGAAGAGCAGGCCGGCGCAGCGCAAGCTGGCGTACACGCCGGCGCGCGACCACGATCCCGCGATTCCGGCCTGGGTCGACGAAGCCTTGCGCAAGGCCGTGCGCATCGACCCGTACGCGCGTTACAGGGATGCCGCCGAATTCGTGTTCGACCTGCACCACCCGAACCGCGCCTTCCAGCAGCGCACCCGAGCGCCGCTGATCGAGCGCAGCCCGGTCGCCTTCTGGAAAAGCGTGGCGTTCTTGCTGCTGCTCGTGCTGGTGCTCGACCTCGCGCTGCGGCGTTGACGGCGGCCGGGCTTGTGTCTACGCCAAAGTGCGGTTTTGCGAAATCGACCGGTTGAATTCGAGCCAGTCCCTGCCCAGTTCGGTGACCTTGTAGTCGTTGCCGATACGCTGCAAGAACAGGTTCGATTCCAGCCAGGTCCGGATGTCGGCGCTCATCGGAATCGCGTCCAGGCCGCATTGAATGCTGTTGAGCGCGCGTACGCAGGCGAAATGCTTGAGCGCCTGCCGGCCTTTGGCGGTGATCACCGGCTTGCCGTCGTCGTCCAGCCGGATCATGGCAAAGCGCTGTAATTCGGCGGGACACTCGGCGATCGTCATGCGGTGCATGCCGGTGTCCGCTTCGAAGCGGAGGCGGTGCAGGACGGCCATGCCGGCGGCGTCCAGGGTGACAGCCTCATCGTCGTCGACTGCCGGCGTTTCAGGCCGATCCACGGAGGCGGACGGGCTTTCGTCGCTGCGCCGCCGCTGGGCGCGGCGGTCTTCGGGGATGGCCAGCACGCGCTCGATCAGTTCTTCATCGAGCCCATTGCGCATGAGCAGATTCTTCGCCGCCGCGTTTCCAAAGCCACGCCGCATCGCGAACATGGTGCGCAGGATTTTTGCGGTGACGCCATCAGTACGTCGGTCTCCCAAGCGTCGATCCGGGTGAGTAGCGAGGGTCATAATGGTCGAATGGCATGTCAACCCACGAATCATAACAAAAAATCATCGAACCCGGGCCATCCGCCTTGCGCTTACAATGGGGCGAAGTGAACCCATGGACGCGCGATGCAAACAATCGAAGTCGAGCAGCTGACCGGCCTGGCCCGGGCCTCTGCGGCGGTAACCGCAGCCTGCCACTGCAACCGGGAATCCCTGGCGGCCTGGCGCGCAATACCGATGACGCTGCGGCAGGACCGCCTGGAAGAGGTGGGATTCCTGTTCGACGACCCCTACGACGAGCCGACCTTCGCCGAATACCACCCGGCCGGCACCCATTACGACAGCGACACCGCCCCGATCGCACCGCGTTTCTACCCCTACAACCGCTGTGCCGTGGTGCGCTGCCTGGATTGTGGCCGCGCTTACCTGCGCTATAACGAGGCCGGCGGTTACTTCACGGAGCTGCGCATCCGCGCCTTGCAGCCCGAACTGATCGTGGATGCCGTGCCGAAGTAAGCGCGGCCACAAAAAAAACCGCGACCCCTGAGGGCCGCGGTTCCGACGAGCGGGGCCTTCGCCCCGCATCCTTTACGCTATCCGCCAATTAGATACCGGCGTCGCGCACGGCACCTTTCAGCACCGGCTCGCCCAGCGGGATCGGATTGTTGGTCTCGACCTGCAGGGTGGTGACGGTAGCCGGGGCGCCGTTGGCGTCCAGCAGCTGGATCGCGCCGAGGTAGCGCTTGCCGGCGGCCAGGCCGGACCAGCTGGCGTTGACGGTCGCGGTGCTGCCCGAGTACACCTTGGCCGGGGCCAGCACCTTGAGGTTGCCGCCCTTGTCGGCGGAGCTCACCACGGCCGACGACAGCGTGAAGTCGGTCGAGCGGCCATCGGCGGCCGAGTAGCCCACCACGCACAGCTGGTAGGTACCGGAAGCCGGCGAATTCACGGCGATGAATTCGTTGGCGCCGCCGTTGCCGGAGTAGGCTACCAGCGTACCGGTCGGGCTCAGCAGGGCCATGTCGAGGTCGTGGCCGCTGCCGCCCGCGGTGTCGCGGTCGAACAGTTCGAACTGGGCACGCAGGGCGCCGCTCGGGACCGTCACCGGCACCACGCGCACGCCGCTGCCGCCGGCCTTGCAGGCCGTCGCCACCATGGTCGAGTTCTCCACAGTGCCGGTCGGGGCCTGGGCCACGTTCAGGGCGGTGCGGGTGATTTCCTTGAGGCCGCCGTTGACGCTCTTCAGTGCGCCGTTGAAACCGGTGGTCACCGACATCGACTTGCTGGCGCCGGTCTTGTCGCTCTTGATGATGTCAGGCGCGATCAGCGCCACGCCCGAGCGGGCCACGATCGGGCTGCGCACCACGTGGCTGCCGTCGGTCCAGGTCAGCGCGCCGTACTGCCACACGTTGTTGGCGGCGTTGGTGCGGGTCAGCGTCACCGTGAAGGACTTGGTCTCGCCCGGGGCGATGCTCAGGGTGGCCGGGCTGACGACGGCGCTGAAGCCGTTCATCGCGGTAGTCGCACGGTAGGTCGCCGCTTCGCTGCCGACGTTGGTCACCGAACGGGTCACCTGCACGGTGCCGAGCACGTTGCCGACGGCGATCGACGGCAGGTTCAGGTTGTAGCCGGCGATCTGGCCGGTGGCGCACTCGGTGGCCACGCCGGCGCCGCACATGTATTTCTTGTAGTCGGCTTCGGTGGCGTTGTAGACCAGGCCCGGGTCGCTGGCGCCGTTCGGGTTGATGTGGCCCGCGCCCTGGCCGAACGGCAGGATGCCGCGGGTGTCGCCGCTGGCGATGGCGTCCGGGTAGGTGTCGGTGCCGGTGGTCATCAGCGCCGACTTGATCATGGCCGGGGTCCAGGTCGGATGCTCCTGGTGCAGCAGGGCGGCGACGCCGGCCACGTGCGGGGCGGCCATCGAGGTGCCCTGGTAGGAGGCCCAGGCGTTGGTCGCCGGCAGGGTGCCGTTGACGACGTCGGCGCGCTGGGCGGCGGTCAGTTCCGGCGTCACCGCGGCGATCACGTCCACGCCCGGTGCGGCCAGGTCCGGCTTGAGCACGTTGCCGTCGTAGCGGTTCGGGCCGCGCGACGAGAATGAAGCCACCACCGGCGCCTTGACGCTGGAGATGCCGATGACGAACTTGGTCATTTCGGCGCTGGCGTTCTGGGCCTGGGCGTAGGCCTTGATGGCGGCGCCATCGGCGGCATTCACGTGCACGGTCGGGACCGAGTGCACTTCGGCCACCAGGCCGGCGCCGTTGTCGATCTCGACCATGCCGACGCCGCCGGCTTCGTACACGGCCAGGCTCTTGTCGACGCGGGCATTGGTACCGCGGGTGCAGGTGACGATCTTGCCTTTCACCTTGGCCGGGTCCAGCACCGGCACGCCGCCGTTGCTGGCCGCGCTGTAGCACAGCGACACCAGGGTGGCGTTGGCGCCCGCGGCGGCGGCCTGTTCGGCGGTGATCATCGGGGCGCTCGGCAGCGGCGCGGTGTTCATCGAGGCGCCGGTGTATTTCTTGCCGTTGCCGAGGACGACGTCGGCCTGCAGTTCGCGGTTGTGGGTCGATGCCGCCACCGTCGCCTGCCATGGGCTGATGTGGGCCACGGTGTTGGCCGGGCCGTCGTTGCCGGCCGAGGCCGAGACGAACACGCCGGCATTCGAGGCGTGCAGGAAGGCCTGCTCGACCGGGTCGGTGATCGAGGTGCCGCCGCTGATCGAGAAGTTGATCACGTTGACGCCGTCGACCACTGCCTTTTCGATCGCCGCCACGCTGTCGCCGGTGAAGCAGCTGTTCTTGCCGCCGGTGGCGTCGGTGGCGTCGTTGAAGGTCCAGCACACCTTGTACATGGCGATGCGTGCGCGCGGGGCCATGCCGGTGACCGGGCCCAGGTCGATGCCGCTGACGATGGCGTTCGGACCGGCGTTACCGCCGGCGGTGCTCGAGGTGTGGGTGCCGTGGCCGCCGTGGCCGACGTTGCCGCCGATCGAATCGCGCGGCGAGCGGAACTCGGTCCAGTGGGTGGTGTACTGGGGCAGGCTACGGTAGGTAGCGTCGAAGTATTGGGCGCCGATCAGCTTGTTGTTGCAGTTGCCGACGGTGAAGCCTTCACCGGTCTGGCAGTAACCCTTCCAGTTGGCGGGCGGCGCATCGTAGGCCAGGGTGCCGCTGTTGTCGAAGGTCGGCTTGCCGTTGGCGTCGACGCGGTCGGCGTAGGCCGGGTTTTCCGGCCACACGCCGCCGTCGACGATGCCGATGATCACGTTCTCTCCGGCCTTGCTCTTGCCGCCGAGCTTGGTCCACAGGCCGTCCGGCTTGTCCAGGCCCAGGAACGACGAGGTGTAGGTGGTGACCATCTGGCGCGGGGTGTCCGGCACCACCTGGGCGACGTCGCTGCGGGCCTGCAGGGCGCGCACTTCGTCGTCGGTCAGCATGGCGGCGAAGCCGTTCAGCACCACGCTGTAGTTGTAGGTGACCGGCGCGTTGGCGACGGTGGCGCGCACCACGGCCTGCTTCTGGCCCAGGTAGTCGCTGTACAGGTGGACTTCGGAGGCGTCGATGTCGAGGCGGTTGCCGGCTTGCGGCTGGGTGGCCGGCAGGCCGTTGATGCTGCCGTCATAGGAGGCGACCGGCTTGTCGGTCAGCTGGACGATGTACGGACGGCGGGTGTCGTCGGCGTGGGCGCTCAGGGCCAGGCCGGCCAGGCACAGCGCGACGGCTGCGGAAAGGGGACGCAGTTTCATTGTTCGGTTTTCCTGTTCGTTATTCTTGTAGTGGGGCGTTTCAGGACTGCTTGCCACCGCGGCGGTTGCGGCGGCGTGCGCCCGCCAGGCCCATCAGGCCGAGGCCGAGCATGGCGACGGTGCCCGGTTCCGGCACGTCGGCGGCGGTGCCGGCTTCGACCAGGCTGATGTTGTCGATGCCGAACTGGGCGCGGTCGCTGTTGAAGCCGGAGCAGCTGCCCGAGGTGTTGCAGACCAGGCCGAAGGCGAGCACTTCGACGAAGGCGCTGTCGGCGAAGGTGCCGGTGGTGTCGAAGTGGCCGAAGTTGAAGCCGCCCGCGGTGGCGCCGTCCAGCGCGAAGTCCTGCAGCAGGTAGCTGCCGTCCGCCAGGAAGCCTTGCAGGCGCAGCAGGGCGGGCACGCTCGGGTAGCTGCCCAGCACCGGGCTGCCGCCGATGAAGGCGGCGTCGAAGGACTTGACCGAGAAGGGGGCGACGCTGTTGGACCAGATGTCGATATAGCTGTCGTTCAGGGCGCCGTAGTAGGTGCCGGCATGGCCGACCGGGCAGGCCATGCTGCCGCTGTCGCAGGTGGAATCGTCGCCGTTGATGAACTGGCCGACCAGGGTGCCTTCGCCGCCGTCGGCGACGTTGGCGTAGAAGCCGATGTTGTAATTCCCTTCCGTCCAGACCTCGGTACCGCCGACCGCGCCGGCGTAGCCTTCGAAACCGATCACTTCGGCTTGGGCCGGGGCTGCCAGGGCGGCGGCGGCGACGAGTGCCGCGCCGAGGACTTGTTTGAATCCACTGCTGTTCCGAATCATTTTCTGCCTTTTGCTTTTGGTTGGTATGCGTGCGCCTGCTGCGCACGCTGGCTCTCGACTGGTTGCCCAGTTGCATTTCAATATATCAATGTATGCAAATCGAATGGAAAAAATTTCATCAAAACAAATATGGATTTATTGGTGCAACGTTGAATTTAATTTGGTTTTAGCTATGAAAATAGGTGCATTAGGACATGAAATTGGTGTGCAATTTCTACAACGCATTTGCACTGTAATAATGCACACTTGTTCACTGGTGGCGCACTGGAAATCGCCGCATGCGCAGCCGGAACAAAAAAACCTTCCGTGCAGGGCACGGAAGGTTTTCTGATTTCTAGAAAGCGGTGGTGGCTTAGTAGGTTTGGCCGGCGCCGACCTGCACCGCCTGGCGCAGCGGCAGCGGCAGCGGGTTCGAGCTCGTGGTGGAGAGCTGGGCCGCGGCCGGTACCGTCAGGGTTTCATCCAGCGGCAGGTCGTCCGAGGCTCCGCCGACCAGGATGCGGTACTTGCCGGCATCCAGCTGCCACGCGCCTTTGGCCTGGGTGTAGTAGGCCAGCGAGCGGGCATCGATCGGGATTGTCACCTGCTTGCTTTCGCCGGCATGCAGGAACACCTTGGCGAAACCTTTCAGTTCCTTGAGCGGGCGCGCGACCGCAGGCTGCATCGGACGCACATACAGCTGCGCCACTTCAAAACCGTCTTCGCGGCCCTTGTTGGTCAGCGTGAAGGTGGCGTCGACGGTGCCGTCCGCTTTCAGCTTGTCGTTTGAGAGCTTCAGCTTGCTGTACTTGAAGGTGGTGTACGACAAGCCGTGGCCGAAGGCATACAGCGGTTTGGTGCCGGCCTTGTCGAAGCCGCGGTAGCCCATGAACACGCCTTCCGCGTAAGGCATGGTCTTTTTCGCGCGGTTGGTGGCCGCTTCCGGGAAGGTGCCGGATGGCTGGTAGTCTTCGACCTTGCCGTAGCTGGCGTACGATGGGTAATCGCTGTCCTGTTTGCCGATCGTGACCGGCAGCTTGCCCGACGGGTTGACCTTGCCGTAGATGATTTCGGCGATCGCCTGGCCGCCGTACTGGCCCGGGTACCATGCCTCCAGCACCGCGCCGGCCTTCTTCGACCACGGCAGCATGTTGGAGGGGCCGCCGCCGTGCATCACGACCACGGTGTTCGGGTTGGCCTTGGCCACGCTGGCGATCAGGTCGGACTGGTATTCCGGCAGGTCGAAGCCGTGGTCGATCGATTCGCCTTCGTATTCGGCGTTGTTGCCGACGGCGACCACCACTGCATCGTAGTTTTTCAGGTCGTCCGGCGCGTTCAGGGATGCCCAGCTCATCTGCACGCCATTGATGCTGCCGAGCACCGGGAAATAGGCGCCGCTCAGACGGCGGTACTCCAGCTTGACGCTGTAGGTCTGGCCGGCCTTCAGCTTGGCGGTCTTGCCCGACTTGCTGAGGGTATCGATGACGTCGGAGGCGATCGGGGCGCCGTCGAAGTCGATCACCAGTTCGCCGTTCACCCACAGCTTATAGGCGCCGTCGGCGCGCACCTTGAACACCTGCGGACCGGTCACGGTCGGCTGGATGGTGCCGCTGAAGCGCGCCGAGAACGCGCCGCCGGCCGGGTTGAAGCCTTCGATCCTCGTGGTGCCGGCCGCGGTGGTGTTGCTGCCGGTGATGAAGTTCCAGGCCACACCCGGTTCGGTGCGGGTCAGCACCGGCGTGCCGGACAGCTCGGTGTTGCTGAAATACTCGGCCTGCAGGCCCGGCGTAAGCGCCTTCGGCGTGGCATCCGGCTGGTACCAGACCGACTCGGCCGGGTTGAGCGAGAGCGCAGGGAGATAGGTGACGTTGGCGGCGTCGACGTTGAACTGCTGCAGGCCGTTCAGTTCGGTCATGTAGCGGTTCGGTGGCGACCAGGCGGTGCCGAAGGGCGAGGCCGGCATCTGCAGCGCCAGGTCGCCGATGACGGCCACCCTGGCATTGCTGCGCAGCGGCAACAGGGCCGACGAGCGGCCGTCGGCATTGTCGTTCTTGAGCAGCACGATGCCTTCGCGCGCGACTGCCAGCGAGGCGGCATCACCGTGGCTGGTATCCAGCGCGGTCGGGGTCGGCAAGCCCTTGTCGAAGCCGTAGCTGACCATGGCGCGCAGGTTGCGCCTGACCTTGTCGTCCAGCACCACCATCGGCACCTGGTTGCTGTAGATCAGGTCATACATATTCGCTTCGTTGAAGGCCAGGCCGCTCGGCATGTCGAGGTCGGTGCCGGCCCAGGCGGCGCGCTGCGGGTGGTGGATCGAGTTGAAGTCGCTCATCACGAAGCCCTGGTAGCCCCATTCGCCCTTCAGCACGTCGGTGATCAGGTGGTGGTTCTCGCAGGCGTAATCGCCGTTGACCTTGTTGAAGGCGCACATCACCGACGCCGTGTTGGCGTTCTTGACCGCCGATTCGAAGCCCGGCAGGTAAAGCTCGCGCAGGGCGCGCTCGTCGACCGTCACGTCGACCAGCTGGCGGTTGCCCTCGGCATCGTTGGCGACGTAGTGCTTGGCGGCGGCCTGGATGCCTTGCGCCTGCACCGCATTGATCACGGCCGGGCCGAGCACGGCACCCAGGAAGGGATCTTCGCCGCTCAGGTATTCGGCGGCGCGGCCGTTGTAGGGCGTGCGGTACATGTTGAGGCCGGGCGTGAGGATCTGCTGCGCGCCCGCCTGCCGGGTTTCGTAGGCGATCGCCAGGCCGAACTGGTGCGCGCGGTTGATGCTCCAGGTGGCGGCCAGTGCCGATTGCGACGGGTATTGCGCACCGAAGGTGCCGTTATTGACGTGCACGCCCATCGACGAATCGTAGGCGACGGTGCCCGGCAAGCCCTGCGAGGGCAGCAGTGGCAGCATACGGCCGTCGTCGACGCGGATGAAATTGATCTTCTGCGCCAGCGACATGTTGTCGATCATGGCGCCGACGCGGGCTTCGACCTGGTTGCCGGTCATCGGCGTGGCGGCGGGCGCGGCATGGGCGCCGAATACGGGAGCAAGGGCGAGGGCCAGGGCCGTCTTGCCGAGTACCTTGCTGCGGGCGGCGGTGTGCGTGGACCTCATTTCCGGACCGCTCCCGGTGCATCCGCTTCGTCCTGCGGCATGTCGAGCGGCATGGTGGTCGGGCGGGACTGCATCTCGACCGGGATGTTCTTTTCGTCGAACAGCTGCTTCTGCTTTTCCGTCACGGCCTCGCGGGTGGCACGCGCTTCCTGCGCGGCGCGGCTGTCGACGGACGGCTGGCCTGTCTGGGCATGGGCAAAGGGGAGGCACAGCGTGAGCGCCAAGGCGCCACACCATCGGTTTGTGTTCTTCATACGACCTTTCAAAAGTTCTGTGCAATGGCTATGGGGTATAATGATACCAGCCAGTACAGTATAGACGGAACTTGCAAAAAGGTAATAACTGTGTCCAACGGGACGCGGGGTAGGGGAAAGTGCGCCCGGCGTTGCGGTCGGGTGGCAATCAGCGTGGTAAATATGCCCGCAGGAAGGCATCGACCGCGCGTTCGGCGACGGCCTGGATCGCCTCGGTGTCCGGCAGCGGCAGGCCGAACATGGCCTGGTCCAGCAGTTCGCTCTGCAGCAGGCCTTTCAGGTGCATGGCGGCGACACGCGCGTCGCACGGGGTCAGGGTCCCGGCCGCCACCTGGTCCTCGATCCAGGCCTGCATCATGGTCCAGCCGATGCGCGGGCCGTTCTCATAGAAGCGCTTGCCTTTGTCGCTGCGGTGGCCGTCCTGCTGGGCGATGCGCGTGGCAGAGAGCATCGCCGGGGTCAGCATCTGCACCAGGTAGGTACGGCCGAACTCGCGCAGTGTCCCGGCAGGCCCCGATCCGGCGTCCAGCTTCATGAAGGCTGCCTGCAACTCGAGTTCGGCGCCGTGGTCGAGCACCGCCTGGACCAGGTCCGCCTTGGACGGGTAATAGCTGTAGATCGTGGATTTCGATCCGCCCAGGCGCTTCAGGATCTCCGCCATGGTCGTGTTGTCGACGCCCAGTTCGGTAAAGGTCGCGGCGGCGACGTGCAGGATGTGGAGGCGGCGCTGGTCGGTTTTGCTGCGCATGGGTGTCGGCGTGTCGGTCGGGTTATGGATGAGTCGGAGCCGGAGTATATCCGTACCGTGAAGTATCCTTAAGTGTCATATGTCGTCCTGTAGTTGGCAACATGAACATTGGATGCGTTCGTACGACACTGGCCGCATAAAGGCATTGTCGGGCAGGCGGACACATGGTAGCCTGCATGCGCGATTTTCATTAATGCAATAAAAATCACGTGGCTTGTTGTTGGGTAACCAAGTCGTTATCGAAGAAATAAAGGAGTTGGCCGGATGTATCAAGCGTTGAACCAGGGCTTTGGCGGCCGCCGCCGTAATGCGGGCTTCACCTTGCTCGAACTGCTCGTGGTGATCGTGATCATCGGCCTGCTCGCGGCCTATGTCGGTCCCAAGTACTTCTCCCAGCTCGGCAAGTCCGAAGTCACCGTCGCCAAAGCCCAGATCGAAGCCTTCGAGAAGTCGCTCGATACCTACCGCCTCGACGTCGGCCGCTACCCGACCACCGAGGAAGGCCTGAACGCGCTGATGGCGGCGCCGCCGACGGCGGCCGCCAAGTGGAACGGTCCTTACCTGAAGAAGGGCGTGCCGCTCGACCCCTGGGGCCACGCCTACCAGTACCGCGCGCCCGGCAGCAAGGGCGAATATGAAATTCTTTCGCTCGGCAAGGATGGCCAGCCGGGCGGCAGCGGCGAGGGCGCCGACATCAGCTCGCAGTAAGCGGCCAGTCATCGGCAGCCCGCATCGTCCAGCGTCTTTCCCTCACTGATCTTTACCCGGTCCTTTCGCCATGCAGTTCGCGGTACGCACCCTCGCTCCCGACATGAGCATCGCCAGCCTGACGGTCGATGCCCAGGATGAGGCGGACGCGCGGCGCCAGGTCGAAGCGCGCGGCCTCTATGTCAGCGCGATCGCCCCGGTGCGCGCGGCCGGCTTCCAGCGCGGCCGCGGCGGCAAGCTGTCGCTGGTGCTGTTCAGCCAGGAGCTGCTGGCGCTGCTCACCGCCGGCCTCGGCATCGTCGAAGGCCTGGAAGCGCTGCTCGAGAAGGAAAGCACGCCCGCCACGCGCGGCGTGCTGGAACGGCTGCTGGCCGGCCTGCGCGAGGGCAAGCGCTTTTCCGGCGTGCTGGCCGCCCAGCCCGAGCTGTTCCCGCCGCTGTACATCGGCATCGTGCGCGCCGCCGAAGGCACCAGCGACCTCCCGCGCGCGCTGGAGCGCTATATCGAATACCAGCAGCGCATCGACACGGTGCGCGCCAAGATCGTCAGCGCCTCGATCTACCCGGCGATCCTGCTGCTGGTCGGCGGCGGCGTCTCGCTGTTCCTGATGTCGTATGTGGTGCCGCGCTTCGCCGAGGTCTACCAGGGCGCCGGCCGCAACCTGCCGTTCATGTCGCGTCTGATGCTGGACTGGGGCCAGTTCGTGGCCAGCCACACGGCCGGCCTGCTGGCCGGGATCGCCGTGGTCATCGGCACCCTGGTCTGGAGCATCCGGCGCGCCCTGAGGCGCGGCGGCATCGCACGCCTGCTGGCGCGCCTGCCGGGCATCGGCGAACGCGCCCGCATCTATGAACTGTCGCGGCTGTACCTGACGCTGGGCATGCTGAGCGAAGGCGGCATCACCATCGTCGGCGCGCTCGAGACCGTGCAGGGCATGGTGTCGCCGGCGATCGGGGCCGGCCTGCGCGCCGCCCGCACCGCGATCGAATCCGGGCAGCCGCTGTCGGACGCCTTCGAGGCCAACGGCCTGACCACGCCGATCTCGCTGCGCATGCTGCGCGTCGGCGAGCGCACCGGCGAGATGGGGCCGATGCTGACCCGCTCGGCCGCCTTCTACGACGGCGAGATCGGACGCTGGATCGACCGCTTCACGCGCACCTTCGAGCCGCTGCTGATGGCGGCCATCGGGCTGGTGGTCGGCGCCATCGTGGTGCTGTTATATATGCCGATCTTCGATCTGGCGGGAGACATGTCGTGAACGCCCCGAGTTTTGCCTTCGATGCGCCGCTGCTGGCGCGCGCCCGTGCCCAGAGCCGCCAGTCGCAGCGTTCGCTGGTGGATGAACTGCACGCGCTGTCGGGCCTGGAAGCGCGCCAGATCGTGCGCCAGCTGGCCGAGCCCTTCGGCCTGACGGTGATGGAAACGGTCGAGATGTTCGGCCAGCAGCCGGCCTTCGACCTGCTGCCGCTGGCGCAGGCGCTGGCACGCCAGTGCGCGCTGCTGCGCGATGCGGGAGGGCAGCTGACCGGCGTGATCGCCGACCCCTTCGACCTCGATCTGCAGAGCTGGCTGCAGGCGCGCGCCGGCAGCACCGCCGCCAGTCCGCTGCACCTGCGCCTGGCGCTGGCCGGCGACATCCAGGCCTACCTGGGCAAGCAGGAAGAATCGGCACGCGCGGTCGATACGCTGGGCGGGGAGGGTGCCAGCGAAGGCCGCCGCGACGGCAAGAGCGCCACCGTGCTGTCGTTCGCCAGCGTGTCGGAAGCGGCCAGCCCGGCGGTCAAGGTGGTCAACTCGACTCTATATGATGCGCTCAAGGCCGGCGCCTCGGACATCCACCTGGAAAGCACCGCCGGCGGCCTGGCCGTGAAATACCGGGTCGACGGCGTGCTCGACCACGCGGCCACGGTCGGCGGCATCGAGCTGGCCGAGCACATCATCTCGCGCCTGAAAGTGCTGGCCGAACTCGACATCGCCGAACGGCGCGTGCCGCAGGACGGCAGCTTCCGCGTCGAGGCGGGCGGGCGCGATATCGACCTGCGCGTCTCGATCATGCCCAGCATCCACGGCGAGGATGCGGTCATCCGTATCCTCGACAAGCGCGCCATGATCGAGGCCTACGGCTCGCTGACGCTGGAAGCGCTCGGCTTCGACGCGCCCTCGCTGGTGACCCTGCGCCAGCTGGCCCAGGAAGCCTACGGCATGCTGCTGGTGACCGGGCCGACCGGCTCGGGCAAGACCACGACTCTGTACGCGGCCCTGACCGAGATCCACAACGGGCGCGAAAAGATCATCACCATCGAAGACCCGGTCGAGTACCAGCTGCCCGGCATCCTGCAGATCCCGGTCAACGAAAAGAAGGGGCTGACCTTTGCCAAAGGCCTGCGCTCGATCCTGCGCCACGACCCGGACAAGATCATGGTCGGCGAGATCCGCGACCGCGAGACCGCGGAAATCGCGGTGCAGTCGGCGCTGACGGGCCACCTGGTGCTGACGACGGTCCACGCCAACAACGTGTTCGACGTGTTCGGCCGCTTCACCCACATGGGCATCGACCCGTATGCCTTCGTCTCGGCCCTGAACGGCATCTGGGCCCAGCGCCTGATCCGCATGAATTGCCCGCACTGCGCGACCCCGTACGAACCCGACGCGGCCGAACTGGCCAGCGCCCACCTGGAAAGGAATGAGGTCATCGATTACCTGTTCATGCGCGGCGTCGGCTGCGGCGATTGCCGCGGCACCGGCTACAAGGGCCGCCGCTCGATCGCCGAGATCCTGACCCTGAACGACGAAATCCGCGAACTGATCGTCGACAAGCAGCCGATCCGCCGCATCAAGGCCGCCGCCGCTGCCAACGGCACGCGCAGCCTGCGCCTGGCGGCGCTCGACCTGGTCAAGCGCGGCGCCACCACGATCGAGGAAATCCGCAGGGTGACGCTGCATGCTTAACAAACTCGTACCGCGGCTGGGGCGCGGCCTGCGCATCGGCGTCGCCCCCGACGGCCTGGCGCTGGTGCGCGCCAGCCGCTGGCGCCACGAGCGCGCGCTGCTGCTCGGCACCGTGCGCGCCGGCGGCGCCGATCCGGCATCGATCGGGGTTGCACTGAGCATGCTGCTGGGCGAGCATGCGACCGCCGGCTGGCCGGTGACAATGGTGCTGTCCGACGACCTGGTGCGCCTGTGGCAGGTGACGCCGCCGCCGGGCGCCGGCCGCATGGCCGACCTCGAAGGCGCGGCCGCGCTGCGCTACCAGGCGCTGTTCGGCACTTTTGCCGGAGGCTGGAAGATCAGCGCCGACTGGAGCGCGTCGCAGCCCTTCCTGGCGGCCGCCGTGCCGCTGCCGCTGCTGGAAGTGCTGCAGGGCGCGGCGCGCAGCCACCGTTTCCACCTGGTCGAAGTGGTGCCGCAGTTCGTGGCCGCCCTCAACCAGTTCCGCAAGCTGCACCGCCCCGGCGCCTGGTTCGGCGTGGTGCATGGCGGCGTGCTGAGCGTGGCCGCCTTCGACGGCAGGCAGCTGGCCGCGGTGCGCACCTCGCCGATCCCGACCGGGGCCGACCGCGACTGGCTGGAAAGCCACGTGGCGCGCGAGGCGCTGCGCGTCGGCCTGGGGCGGCCGGAACGGCTGCAGGTGTGCGGTCCGGCGCCCAAGGGCTGGGCCAGCAGTGCCGGCCGCCTGAAGTTCGCCTGCACCCTGTTCGAGGACGAGACCGATCCGCTGTGGCCGGACAGCGCGCGCCTGGCCCTGAGCGGGAGGGCGCCATGAGGAAGGTGCGCATCGATTTCGCCCCGCCCGGCCTGCGCCGCACCCTGCACCGGGTGCCGCCGAATGCCTGGGCCCTGGTGCCGGCGGCGCTGGTGCTGGTCTTCAGCGTGGTGTCGGGCGGGCTGAAATACCGCGACCAGCTGGATGCCATCGCGCGCCTGCGCGCGCAGTCGCAGGTGCAGACGGCGCAGGCGCAGGGACAGCAACGGCAGGCCGCGCCGGTACGCGCCGTGCCGGAAGCGCAGGCGAATGCGGTGAATGCCGCCGTGCAGCAGCTGAACCTGCCGTGGCGCGGCCTCCACGATGCGATCCAGGCCGCCACGCCGGCCAGCGTCGCGCTGCTGGCGCTGGAGCCGGACGCGAAGAAGAACAGCGTGCGCATCACCGCCGAAGCCAAAAGCAGCGACGACATGATCGGCTACGTCGCACGCCTGCAGGACGTCGACTGGTTCGGCACCGTCGCACTGGTGCGCCACGAGATCAACGACCAGGATCCGAACCGGCCGATCCGCTTCCAGATCGACGCCCAGTGGAAGGCCGCGCCATGAACGGACTCGCTTTCGGTAACCTGGTATTGCGTGGGCGCCTGCTGGCGCTGCGTGCCGGACCGGTCACGCTGGGCGCCATCGCCGTCGTGCTGCTGTCATTGGGCGCGGCGGCCTGGTTCCTGTTCACGCTGCCGCAGCTCGAACGCGAGCGCGAGACGCTGACCGAGCAGGCGCGCCAGGCCAGGCGCCAGGCATCGGCTGTACCCGCGGCGCTGCCCGCGGTGGTGCCGGTTGCCGCCATCCCGCTCGACAACCTGGACGCCTTCTACGGTGCGCTCGGCCAGCGCCGCTACGCCGAGCAGCAGCTCAAGACCCTGTTCGGGTTGGCCGCGAAGAGTGGGCTGGTGTTGAACCAGGGCGAATACAAGAGTGCCCGCGACCGCAATGCGCGCGTGAATACCTACCAGGTCAATCTGCCGGTGAAAGGCAGCTATGCGGCGATCTGGCAGTTTTCGCTGGCGGCGCTGCGCGCGATCCCGTACGCCTCGCTGGACGACATCAGCTTCCGCCGCGACAACATCGGCGACCCGACGGTCGAGGCGCGCCTGCGCTTCACGCTGTACCTGGCCGACGACGGCGCCCGGAGCGCACCATGACGGCGCTGAAGTCGATGAAGCCGCGCCACCTGGCGCTGGGTGCCGCGCTGCTGGGCGCGGCGGCGCTGGTGCTGTTCGGCGACCGCGCCCCGGACGACGGGGTGGCCGAGGCGGTGGTGCGGCCGGCGGCGCCGGCTGCTGCCGTTTCTGCCACCGCACGGCCGCCGGCCGCGGTGCTGGTGCCCACGGCCGACCCGAAACGCGCGGACACCGGCAAGCGCCAGCCGATCCTGGCGCTGGTGCCGCGCGACGTGCTGATCGCCGATAACGACAGCGGCTTCGGCCAGGCCCCGAACGGCGCCGTGTTCGGCAGCCAGAGCTGGGTGCCGCCGCCGCCACCGCCAACGGCGGCGCAGGCGGCCCCGCCGCCGCCGCCGCCGATGGCGCCGCCGCTGCCGTTCACCTTCATCGGCAAATCGGTCGGCGACGGCGTCTGGGAAGTCTACCTGGCGCGCGGCGACCGCACCTATACCGCGCGCACCAACGAGGTCATCGACGGCACCTACCGCGTGGATGCGATCGCGCCGCCGATCCTGAGACTGACTTACCTGCCGCTGAACCAGGTTCAGCAGCTCAATATTGGAGTGTTCGAGTGATCCGTCCTTTGATCCGATTGTCATCCCGGATGCTGATCCCGGCGGCCGTGGCCATGCTGCTCGCCGGCTGCGCCGCCCAGCAGGCCTACCGCGAGGGCAACGAGCTGGTGGCGCAGGACAAGGTCGAAGCCGGCCTGGTCAAGTACCAGGAAGCGCTGGCGGCCGATCCCGGCAACGTCACCTACA
>Ga0308160_10001480_pt1 | contig 32662 bp, 29 predicted proteins | sample PhyFR1_FD_201036 | JGI IMG/M metagenome (GOLD analysis project Ga0308160, IMG submission 201036) | Phyllosphere microbial communities from UC Gill Tract Community Farm, Albany, California, United States - DLSLF.R1 | ecosystem: Host-associated > Plants > Phyllosphere > Unclassified | place: USA... | reverse complement strand
GGGTGCCCGAACGTAAAAAGGTGCTGAACGATGATCCAAGAAAAGCAGGATTTATCACCTCAGACATACACCATTTCTGGGAAGCTTACGACCAGGCCATGAAAGACACGGCTAATTTCAAAGCCATCATGAAGAAGCTGTACTTCGATCGGGCCAGCAAAGGGATGGAGGATTATATGGGCGCTAAAGTGAGTAGCATTGACTTCTTTATTGATCACATCCGCTCAGCGCCTAAGCTTTATGCAGCCATCCGCAATAACACCTACAAAACGGATGCATACAAGCCGGCATTTATGGCCTCCTACCTAAAAATGAAAACGCTGTATGCCAAATCTAAATTTCCGGATGTGTACTTCGTCATCGGTGCTTTCACCAGCGGCGGAACGGTTTCGGATCTTGGATTATTGCTTGGTGTGAACCAGGTAGCTGGCGATCCCAGCGTACCGGTCGATGAGCTTAGCTTTCAGAAACGCACGCGCATGAACAACATTGAGCTGTTGCCGAATCTGCTTGCCCATGAACTGGTACATTTTCAGCAGGACGGCATGAAAAAAGACACCACTACCCTAAGTTACGTCATTATGGAAGGGATGGCCGACTGCATCGGCGAGCTGATCAGCGGTAATACCGCAAACAAAGTGCTTTTCGATTGGGCAAAAGGTAAGGAAAAACAGATCTGGAATAGGTTCAAACCAGATATGTATTTTAACCGTTACGACAACTGGATTGCTAACTCCAAAACTTCTACTCCTGACAATTTACCGGATCAGGGTTACTGGATCGGCTACCAGATCTGTAAAGCTTATTACGAGCAAAGCAAAGACAAAAAGCAGGCGATTCATGACATGTTGCACATTCAGGATTATAAGGCTTTCCTTGAAAAAAGCCAATGGGAGAATAAAGTGGCTGCACTTTAGGTTCTTACCAAAACCATTCGAGCAATGAAACATCTTGGCAGCGATTGCTGCAGATGAACCAAGTGACAGAGCCGGATAGAAAATTATCTGCTAAGCCCAGTCGCATAAAAAAGCTAAACACACATTGAATTTATATTAACGGGCTGCCTTTCAGCCGCCCGTTTTTAATAACATCAAGTTTATTAATATTCAAATTTTGTCCACTTAGTATCTGAATTTGCAGATTTTACCACAACATCAATAAAGGCCATCCCTCTTACACCATTTTCAACTGTAGGGAAGTCAAGCATTAATTCGCTTGGTTCTTCATTACGTTTTTTAGCGTTCAAGGTTGAGGCAAAATTTTTGTAGATGTTAGCAAAAGCCTCCAGATATCCTTCAGGATGTCCTGATGGTACGCGCGTATTATAAGTAGCAGCTGTTGACAAGTATTTTTCCCCAGTCCTATAAATCTGAATTGGTTCATTTTGTCTTTTCAAGATTAGGGAATTTGGTTCCATCTGATGCCATTCCAAACCACCTTTTTCTCCATAAATCTTAATCTCAAGCGCATTTTCTTCTCCTGCAGCAATTTGAGTGGCAATTAGCACACCATTAGCGCCATTATTAAATTTCAGCAGAACGTTTCCATCATCATCAAGTCCGCGACCTTCAACAACTATATTTAAATCTGCGCAAACGTCACTGATCTCTAGCCCAGAAATATATTCTGCCAAATGTGCAGCATGTGTACCGATATCACCCATACTTCCACTTTTTCCGCTTTTAGCTGGGTCTGTTCTCCAAGCAGCTCCACTATTTCCTTCTTTTTCAGTTAAGGTACTTAACCATCCCTGAGGATATTGAACTATAACTTTACGAATGTTCCCAATTTCACCATTTCGCACCATGTGCCGGGCTTGTTTTACCATCGGATATCCAGAATAGGTATGTGTAAGGCATAAAGTCAAACCGGTCTCTTGTACCTTTTCTTTAAGTTGTAGTGCCTCACTCAAAGACAAAGCAATAGGTTTTTCTATGATAACGTTAAATCCATATTCCAGCGCCATCATCGCAGGAGCGAAGTGGGCAAAATTAGGCGTCACAATTGTAATAAAGTCAAGCCTTTCGTCAAAGGGAAGCTGACTCTCGCTAATAATCATCTCTTCATAATTAGCATAAATTCTTTCATCGGATAGGAATAATTCACGGCCAGAGGTCAGACCTACTTCCGGATTAATACTCAGCGCACCACAAACTAATTCTATCTGACCGTCGATGTTTGCAGCAATTCGGTGTACGGCACCAATAAATGCATCTTTACCGCCACCGATCATACCCATTTTAAGTTTTACATTGTTCATTATTTACTTTTTTTAATTTGTTTAATTCATTAATTACTGCTCCGCAATTAGGACCATAAAGCTGAGAAATGTATTCTTTCACCTCAAGCTCCTAAAAAATTGTAAGCTATGCTAAATAATGTAGACGTACAATAATCTCTTTCAGGAATTCTGTACTAAGTTAACCTGCGATGGTTACAGATCACATCAAAAAAAGACGCTGATCTAACAGACAACAAACCCAGATCAAACACAGGCATCCTCTGAGTGAGATCTGGGTCAGATCTGGGCGAGATGTGTCTCAGGTGTGCGTTAGGTCCGAACTTTTTACAAAAAAAAACCGCATCACCTGTTAAGATGATGCGGTAGAAAATTTAGGTTTTACTTTTTTAAAATGAAGCACCTGTGGCTGCAGCTGATCCAGCTTTAACCGTGAAATTTGGTGCCGTAAGGTTAAAAGGTGTTGACAGCAAAGCAGCAGCTGCAGTTTCATCGATAATCTGGTTTCCTTTTGAAGTTAAATAAGTCTTCAAAAGATCAGCATTTGCGAATGAAGGTGTACTTCCATCAGCAACAACGTCTTTACCACTGGTAAATGATTGGTAAATGTTGTTTTTGATTAATGAAGTTGCATCTGTTAAAGCATCTCCTGTTTCTTTATCACGAATATCTATTCCATATCTGAATCCGATAAACACAGAGTTGGCAAGAATCATTTTAGACCCTCTTCTCCAAAGATTAGCATATTCGTGTTTCACGTCAACACTTGTATTTCCAGGACCAATTAAGGTCAGGTTGGAGATTACCGGACGTGTTCTTGGTGTAGAACTAAAGTCCTTCTCCGAGTTATCAGCTTCAATTCCGTTAGACTGGCCAGCCTGATCCGCTAATTTTGGATCACGTTGTGCAACCAGAAATTGTAATTTTCCACTGAATCCGTTATCAAAATCGAAAACATCATCAACGTTTGCGATCGAAACCAGGTGTTTAGCGTTTACGGCTCCACCGAACCATTCAAATGAATCATCACCTGAAAACGATACCTGTACATAGTCTACGGTTGTTCCGCTACCCACCGAACCAAAAGTAATACCATTGATTTCGTTGTTTGGCATGAAGGCGATACCCGGGAATTCTACACGAACGTATTTTAGTATACCCGAGTTATCTGCATTGTCTGTTCCACCATGGTTACCAAAAGGTTCAGTTAAACCACCTTCAATTAATCCGGTTCCGCCTGGAATGTTGTTAACTGCTTTTCCAAGGATGATGATACCACCCCAATCGCCGGGCGCTCTTGAACCAACAGCCTTGTTAGAGGTAAATACAATTGGTTTTGCGGCAGTACCTTCCGCTTTGATTTTTCCGCCCCTGGTGATTATCAATGATCCTTTTGAATCCTGATCACCGCGAATTACAGTTCCTGCAGGGATGGTTAGGGTTATACCGTCCGGTACGTAAACAAACCCTTTCAATAGGTACACTTTCGCCGCATCTAAGGTTAAATTGGCAGATATGGTACCGGTTAAAGTTTCTGTTGCCGCAGCATAAGCAGTAGTTTTTGGATCAAAGTTAGTCCAGCTTGAAGTCCAGTCTGCGGTTCCGAAAGCACCTTTATAAGCTACCTTATCGAAAAAGGAATCGGCGAGCACTTCATTTGATTCTGTTGGAGGGGTTACTACCGGGTCAACAATTGGATCAGTAACCGGATCATTATCTTTTGAACAGCTGCTTAAAATTGCAGTTCCTGCCATAAGTGCGGCTATAAGACTAACGTTAAATTTCATTTTCATGATTGGTTTTTTGTTTATTCAAAAGTAGATTCACAATGTTATTTGCTTGTTACCTGGAGGTTATGAATGTCTATATTTGATGTTAACATAGTGTAAACACTATTTGATACGATAAGAAAGGCCAATGGTTAATGTTGAACCAAAAGTGTCCGCGATATTTAAACGGTCCGTCTTCGCGTCATAACTTGCATCCGGATCTGAACCTTTTGCTTTCTGATAGTAAATAGCGCGGTTATTTAGGATATCACTATAATTTAACTTAATCTCTGCCCTTGATTTTGCGAACTTTTTGGATAGTTGAAGGTCAAGTACGTTTCTTGGGTTTTCATAGATATCCGGATCCTGCACATTTCCAACTGCCCAGATGCGTTTACCGATCCGGTTATACAATAAGCTTATGCCGGTAGCATTTTCTTCCCTGGAGTTATACTGCAAACCTGCATTGATGAGGTATGGTGATTGTCCTTGTAAAGGACGTTTTCCAGTTTTGTTAACCGTTGTGGATACATTTACCTCAGATTTCATATACGAAGCATTGGTACTGAAGGTAAAGTTTCTGAACTGCTCAGCAATGAAGTCCAATGGTCTTCTGAATTCCATTTCAACCCCATATAGATCTGCGGATTTTGAATTCGCATACCCAAAAATTCTACCGGAGCTACCTAACTGCAGCGCCTGCTCAATTGGAGAGTCGAATTTTTTGTAAAAAGCAGATACTGAGAACACCTGCCCTGCCGATGGATAAAGTGCAAAGCCTAAATCAACGTTGGTGGTTTTTGATTGCTTTAAGTTAGGGTTACCAACAACAGAAACATTCTTGTTGAAATCATAGAAACCAAATGGGGCTATTTCCCTGAATTCCGGCCGTCCCACGGTTTGAGAACCAGACAAACGTAAGCTTGCTTTTTCAGTTAGTGAATAAATTAAGTTTACAGAAGGCAAGAGGTTTGTGTAGGTGGTATCTACCACAACCGGACTTCCATTATTTTCCAAGCTGTTTAATTGCTGGTTGTATGATTCCAGTCTGGCACCCAGGCCAACCCGCAGTTTCTCCGTTACAAAACCATCAAACATCACATAACCTGCATTAAGAAAAGAATTGGCATCGTATTTATCTGATCCGTTGGTGATCTCATTTAACACATAACCGTTTTCACGGATATTTTCAGGTGCAAAGATCTGGTTTTGCGGAAGTGTCAGCAGGTCACCATCAAACATACCATCTCTGGTAAAGCCAAGCACCCGGGCCTCGAAATCACGTTTCCTGTATTGGGTAAAATAGCCCAGTTTAATCTTATTCTTATCCTGGATCAGCTTTACCGGAATGGTTACGTCAAAGCTACCTCCATAAAGGTTCTCATTCAACTTGGAGTTGAAATCACCAGCTAGTCTTGGATCTGCCTGGCCAGAAGAAGGAATGCTGGCACGGGTATAACCGCTTTGCCCATCTTCCTGCTGATACTCCATCCTTTTGAATCCGGGCTCTCTGCGATCAGTATTTGCAAAGTTAAGGTTCCAGTCTAATTTGATTTTGCTGTTTTCTGACAACTGGTGATTACCACTTAGCTGTGAGGAGATCAATGAACGTTGTAATAGATAATCTGCCGTTCTGAAAAAACTGCTTTGTGAATCGTCAATACCTTCACGGGTGGTGAACTGATTTTCAAGAACACGGTTATAAATGTTTTTTAACGCGATTTTATTGGTACCCCAGGAGTAAGCAAAATTGGCAAGGCCGCCCAGATTGGTGTTGTAACCGTAAACATTATCATTAAAACGATCGCCAATGGCATCACCCATATAGGCATTTTGCTCACTCTTTCTTAAACGCTCGTCATAACGGTAAGAAAGGGACAATACGGTACCAAACTGACTATCGTCCTTAAATCTTTTGCTGGTACCATAGTTCGCCTGGAAGATTGGCCCCAACACCGAAGTTACCTTATTATAGCCCCAGTTGTTGGCAAATTGTCTGGATAGTGCCGTACGTTCTGCTATGGGTAAAGCAAGGTATTCCGTTTTGGAAGGGAAAGATGAAGGAATCGCTCGATCTTTATTGTAAACACCAAATATTTCGCCGCTTCCTCTTTCTGATCGCTGGAAATCTTTAAACGCAGATTGGAAGTTATAAGCCGTACCAAATGAGAAGTTAAGGAATTTGCTGTCGGGGAAGTCTTTGGTTGTGATTTGCACCACACCGCCGGAGAAATCGCCTGGAATATCTGCAGATGCCGTCTTGTTCACAACAATAGCATCGATCAGGTTAGATGGCAGGATATCAAAAGAGAAAGCCTTCTTATCGACTTCTGTATTCGGCAGTACGGCATTGTTCAGCATGGCTGAATTGTAGCGGTCTGACAAGCCTCTGACTACAATAAATTTGTTGTCTTGGATGCTGGCACCACTTACGCGCTTAAGTACCTCTGAGGTGTTCTTATCAGGGCTCCGCTTAATCAATTCGGCAGAGATACCGCTTGAAATGTTAATGCTGGATTTTTGGTTGGCGTAAAGGTTATTTACCGATTCCTGACTGGCTTTGAAAGTGATCTTTACTTCCTGCAGGTTATTATCTTTAGATTCTTCCAGAACGACATTTAACGGCGTAACCGCGTTCTCTTTAATTTCAATGTCGGTAATGGTCTGGGTTAAGTAACCTACATAAGATACTTCTAGGGTGTAAGTGCCTGTTGCAAGGCCAGGGATTAAAAATCGTCCTTCAATATCGGTAGAGGCACCGATTTTGGTTCCGGCAATTTTAACCGTCACCCCTACTAAGGTTTCTCCTGTTTTTTTATCTTTTACCGTACCGGAGATTTTCCCGATGGCTGCAGCAAATACGGAACTGCTGATGAACAGGATCAGGGCGGTTAAGATGATTTGCGTATAATTAACTTTTGCTTTCAATTTGCTTAATTTTAATTTAAAGCAAAAGTAGACGCAGCTTGTTAGCTCAAAGTTAGGTGCAGATTACCATTCGTTAACCCCTGTGTTAAGGCATTGTTAAATGCAGCTTGATTAGTATCTGAGGCCGATTTTCTTGCAAATAAAGTGAAAAAGCCAGATTGGGCCGATTAACAGAAATTTAACATCATCAAAAAATGAGGGCTTTTTGCCTTCGATCTTGTGACCAATAAGCTGCCCGATCCAGCTCAGGACGAAGATGGCCAGTGCAACGTGCCACATCGCTGGTCCGCCACTTAGTTCCCATTTTTCGAGCATAACGATAAAAAAACTCATCACGACAATGGAAATCAACATGAGGTAAGACATCACCGGAGAAAGTGTGTAATAGTAATAGACGGAAAAGGCTATCAGGAAGGAGGCCCAGTTAACGAAGCCATTGTAGCGCCCTAAAAACTCCAGCTGCGGAAAAGGTATGGACCAGATCAGCGCCAGCAAACTGAATACAATGAGTGGCACGCAGATCCAATGGATCAATTCGTTGGTATGGTTTTGATGACTTTCTCCGTATTTATCAAAAAGTACATCAATTTTTCTTTTCTCTACTGCTTGCACTTGTTTAGGGGATTTGGCCATGGTGTAAAAATAAAAAAAGCGACAGATAAACCGTCGCTTTCCATATTTAAAAAATGATTATTTCTACTTGGCAAAAGATACCGAGCGGGTTTCGCGGATTACGGTAACCTTAATCTGACCTGGATAGGTCATTTCAGTTTGGATACGGTTAGAGATATCTGCTGCAAGCAATTCTGCCTGTTGATCGGTAACACGTTCACTTTCTACCACAACCCTAAGCTCACGACCTGCCTGGATAGCGAAGGTCTTTTCTACACCAGGGTATGATAAAGCCAGTTCTTCCAATTCTTTAAGTCGTTTGATATAGCTTTCTACAACCTCACGTCTTGCACCAGGACGCGCACCAGAAATGGCATCACAAGCCTGGATAATCGGTGAGATCATGGAAGTCATTTCGATTTCATCATGGTGAGCACCGATGGCATTGCAGATTTCAGGATGTTCCTTATATTTTTCTGCCAATTGCATGCCCAGGATTGCGTGTGGTAATTCCGGATTATCATCAGGCACTTTACCAATATCATGCAGCAATCCGGCACGTTTTGCCATCTTCGCATTTAAGCCAAGCTCAGCGGCCATGGTTGCACAGAAGTTTGCCACCTCACGGGAGTGATGTAATAAATTTTGTCCATATGATGAACGGTAGCGCATACGGCCAACCATACGGATCAGTTCCGGGTGCAGACCATGGATACCCAGATCAATCACGGTACGTTCACCAATCTCAACGATTTCATCTTCGATCTGTTTCTTGGTTTTTGCAACAACCTCTTCGATACGTGCAGGGTGGATCCTACCATCTGTTACCAGGCGGTGTAAAGCCAATCTGGCGATTTCCCTTCTAACCGGGTCAAACCCTGATAGGATGATGGCCTCTGGGGTATCATCAACAATGATCTCAATTCCTGTAGCGGCTTCCAATGCACGAATGTTACGACCCTCACGACCGATTACGCGGCCTTTAATCTCATCGCTTTCAATATGGAACACAGAAACCGTGTTTTCTATCGCAGCTTCTACAGCGGTACGCTGTATGGTCTGGATAACCACTTTTTTAGCTTCTTTGGTTGCCGTTAGTTTGGCTTCGTCAACAATATCTTTAACCTGAATCATGGCTTGTGCCCTGGCTTCAGTTTTCATGTTTTCTACCAATTGGTTTTTGGCTTCTTCCGCACTTAAGCCAGCAATGGTTTCCAGTTGTTTAACATGCTGGTTTTTCAATTGCTCTACTTCCTCCTGCTTTTTAATGGCAAGATCAGTTTGTTTCTCCAAGCCTTTTTTCTGGTTGTCCAATTCCTGCTCCTTGCGGTTCAGGTTCTCTAAACGTTGGTTTACCGACTGTTCTTTTTGCTTTATGGCGTTTTCACGCTGATTGATCTGATTGGTGCGGGCATTTACTTCCTGCTCATGTTCACCTTTAAGCTGAAGAAATTTCTCTTTAGCTTCCAATAGCCTGTCTTTTTTAAGGATTTCTGCATTCGTTTCTGCATCCTTTAACATTTTTTTGACCTTGGTCTGCGCAGCAATCTCCTGCTTTTTCAATAAACTCCTCAACAGGTATCGCCCTGTGATAATCCCGACTGCCAGGCCGGCAAGTATGTATCCAATTATTCCTATTATTTCCATTTTTAGTTATGTATAAAAAAACCGTTATTAAAATTCAAATTTCAAGTAATACCACTTCTCAGAATTCCAAAGGCAATACCCCAGGATTCCAGATAAAGTTATAATAATGAAACTTAAAATTTAACAACGGTTAAATTTCTTTTGCTAATGTTATAAAGAACGACCTATTTTGAGAAGAAATTGTTCAATAGATTATCCAATTCTTCTATTTTTTCAGTAACAGCAGTATCCTCATTCTGTACCTTAGACTCCACCCTCAAAGCTGCGGTTGCATAATGCAGCAAAGCCATAGAAAGTAAGTCCTGTTTATCCCTAACCGCATAATTCTCCTGATAATCCTTAATGCGTTCATTGATAACCTTGGCGGCACGCCTGACAATTTCCTCCTCTTCCGTATTAACCTTTAAGGGGTAAATGCGGTCAGATATAGATATTTTTATCGAGATTTCTCCCATTTTTTAGCTTTGTTTCACTATCATGGTATTGCTTATTTTTTAAGTAATACAACACACTTATCGATCTCCCGGACAAACTCATTGATCTTTTGCTTGATATCAAGGGACTTCTCCGATGTACCTTCAAGGCTTTTGGCCAGCTTTAAAACCCTTAGTTTTTCTTCCAGTTCTGTATTCTTGTTTTTTGCATTGGTTAAAGCAGATTTTACAAATTCATTTTCCTTTAACAGCAGCTCATTTTCTTCCTGCAGCGCATTACACAGCTCAATCAATCGAGCTGTTTTCTGCAATACGGAATCTAATTGATTTGCAACGGATGACATGAGTTTTTGTTTATCTACCTTTAAAACCTTGCTAAAATAGAAAAATAATCTATTTTCTTATCTCTGCTTTTGCAGTTTGGGCTAAGTTAGAGATTATCTTTTGCATAACCGCATCGATTTGCTTATCCGTTAAGGTCTGATTCTCATCCTGTAAGGTGAAGTTTAAAGCGTATGATTTTTTCCCTTCCGGATTTTTATCACCCATATAAACATCAAAAACCTGGATGTCTTTTATCAGCTTTTTCTCTGTTTTGAAAGCGATGCCTTTTAAATCTTCGAAAGTTACCGCAAGGTCCACAAACATGGAAAGGTCACGTCGTACAGCAGGATATTTAGGAATTTCCTTATTAACGATTTTGTTTTTCTTTACCATGTCCATTAAAAGGGCCCAGTCAAAATCAGCATAGAAAACTTCTTTTTCAACATCAGCAGTTTTACGATCCTTGGCTGTTGCGGCACCAAACGTTACGATGTCTTTATCGCCACGGTAGTACTTTAATCCATAGGCGAAGTTTTCATCCACTATTTCCTGCATTTGATAATTGTTCAGACCAAGTCTGCCCATTACGGCATCAACGGCAGCTTTAATGTGATAAAAACTTACCTGACGTGGCTTTTGGTTCCATTGTTCGGTTTGCAAATTGCCGGAAATCAGCATCATTAACCTCGGGCGCTCCACATACTTCTCATTGATTAAATGATAGGTTTTGCCGAATTCATAAAATTTAAGTTCGGTGCTTTTGCGGTTTTGGTTATAGGCAACACTTTCCAGTGCAGGCATCAACAGGCTTTGACGCATGGCATTTAAATCAGAGCTTAATGGGTTTAAGATCTTTACGGCCTCTGCTTCGTTTTTAGAATATGCTAATTTGGTAAGGGAGTTGCACCAGATCTCTAAAAATCCGTTTGACGTAAGCAGGTCAGCGATAACATGCTGTGTTTGCTCGCGGTTAGGTTTTTCGCCGTAAGAAAGGCTTGCATTGATTTTAGTTGGAATTGGAATGTTATTATAACCGTAAATGCGCAACACCTCTTCGGTAACATCACATTCACGCGTTACATCCACTTTATAAGCAGGCACCTGCAACGACAAGCCAGCAGCCGTTTCGGCTACCACTTGCATACCTAAGCTTTCTATAATTTCTTTGATCTGTACTTCAGGAATCTGAACACCAATTAAATCCTGAATGTTGGAATAAGTTACTTCAACATGGAAAGGTTGAACAGGCGCAGGGTAAATATCGCCAACTTGAGATGATATGGTACCGCCAGCAATTTCCTGGATCAACAAAGCTGCACGTTTCAAAGCGTAAACCGTGATCTCCGGATCTGTTCCTCTTTCATAACGGAAAGAAGCGTCTGTTTTTAATCCATGGCGCTTTGCAGTTTTACGAACACTTACGGCATTGAAGTAAGCACTCTCCAAAAATATATTGGTGGTTTGATCTGTAACCCCTGAATGCTTTCCACCGAAAACACCGGCAATGGTCATCGGTCCGTTTTCATCACAGATCATCAGATCCTCAGCGGCAAGCTTGCGCTCAACCCCGTCTAAAGTAACAAATGATGTACCTTCGGCACAGGTTTTTACCGTTACACTGCCTTTAATCTGATCCGCATCAAATGCATGAAGCGGCTGACCAAGGTCATGTAAAACATAATTGGTGATATCAACAATATTATTTATTGGCCTGATGCCAATTACTTTTAAACGATCCTGTAACCAGTCTGGCGAGCTTTTAACAGTTACCCCTGCAATCGTTACACTGCTGTATCTTGGACAAGCCAATGCATCTTCAACCTTTACCGGGATAGTTAAAGTTTCATTTTCTACTTTGAATGCTTCAACTGCAGGCATTGCAATGCTGGAGCGGAAATATGCTGCAAGGTCTCTTGCTACACCTAAGTGTGAGGCCGCATCAGCACGGTTTGGCGTTAAACCTATTTCAAAAAGGAAGTCGTCTTCCATTTTGAAATGTGCTTTAGCTTCTATACCGATTGCGGTGTCCTCATCAAGTACGATGATACCTGCATGTGAACCACCCAATCCAATTTCATCTTCTGCGCAAAGCATGCCTTCTGATACCTCACCACGAATTTTAGACTTATTGATTTTGAAGGGTTCTCCTTCATTAGGATAAACCGTTGTACCAACGGTAGCAACAACCACTTTTTGTCCTGCTGCAACATTTGGTGCCCCACATACAACCTGCAATATTGCCGGCCCACCTACATCAACCGTTGTAACTTTTAACTTATCAGCATTTGGATGTTGTACACAAGTTAACACTTGTCCGATGAGTAGTCCTTCCAGACCACCTACAATCGGCTGCACCTTCTCCACACTTTCTACTTCTAAACCTATATCTGTTAGAATCAAAGAAAGTTCCTGAGGTGTTTTGTCGGTTTGAATAAATTGTTTTAGCCAGTTATATGATATCTTCATGGTAATATTCAGTATAAAACGCAAAGATATAAAATTATGCTGTTGCTAGCCCATTACCAGTCAAAACATGACCGTTGGTTACCGTTTGTAAGCTGGTTTAAATCAATCCTTCATCGCAAAAGCTATAATAAGACCGGTCGGTTATGATGAGGTGATCCACCACAAGGAGGTCAAGGAACTTACCCGCTTCTACCATTTTCTTGGTGAGTTTGATGTCCTCATTGCTTGGTTTTAAATTTCCTGAAGGGTGGTTATGTGCAAGGATGATGTAGGCAGCCTGATTTTCCAGGGCGGTTTTGAAGATAATTTTCGGGTCGGCTACTGTGCCGGACTGTCCGCCTTTGCTGATGAGGTGTTTTGATTTTACATGGTTGGCACGATTTAGCAGCAACATCCAGAATTCTTCATGGTTTAAATCTTTGAAGTCGGCCTGCAGATGCTGAAAAGCATCATGTGAGCTACCGATCTTAACGACTTCGGAGACAATGCTGTCCTTTCTCCTACGGCCAAGTTCAAGGGCTGCTACTATGGTGATGGCTTTGGCTTCGCCGATACCTTTAAATTTGGAAAGGTCCTTGACGGAGGCTTTACCAAAAGCGTCCAGGTCTTGTTTGTAAGCACTGAGCATGCGCTTACTAAGGTCGACCGCTGTTTCATTTCGGTTGCCAGAGCCAATGAGTATGGCTATTAATTCCGCATCTGTTAACTGGCGTCTGCCATTAAGCATTAATTTTTCACGGGGTCTGTCGGCTTCAGCCCACATTTTGATCCCTAACTTTTGTTCATAAAAATCCATAAACAAAAAAAACGGGATAAGCAGTGCTTATCCCGTTTAAGAATATTTTGTTGAAATATATACCTAGCTTAGGCCATTAACAAATTTAGTTAACTTTGATTTGTTGTTAGCTGCTTTGTTTTTGTGAATAATGTTTTTCTTAGCTAAACGATCTAACATAGAAATAACTTTAGGTAGTAATTCCTGTCCAGATTTTTTGTCCTCAGCAGCACGTAATCTTTTGATAAAGGTACGAGTTGTTTTTGCCTGGTATCTGTTGCGTAAACGTTTTGTTGCGTTTGCTCTTATTCTTTTTAAAGCTGATTTATGATTTGCCATTGTTTTTAGCCTATATTTTCTATTTTTTTCGGACTGCAAATATAGAACTAATGTTTTTAAAATACAAAACGTTATCTATAATATTTTTCAAATCCGATTAAATTAACTCCATATACTTCAATTAAATGCCTAAAACATTACTTTTGAAAAAACATCAAATTGAAAAAACGAATAGCCATTTTTGCCTCGGGTTCCGGCTCAAACGCCCAAAAGTTAATGGAGCACTTCAAAGACAGTACTGAAGCTGAAGTTGCATTGGTGCTAAGCAACAATCCAGAAGCTTTTGTAATTCAACGCGCCGATAACTTTGAAATTCCATCACACATTTTTGACCGTAACGAATTTTACAATACAGATAACATCTTAGATTTATTAAACGATCTGGATATTGATTTAATTGTGCTCGCTGGATTTTTGTGGCTTATTCCGGAAAACCTGATCAAAAAATATAATGGAAGGATCATCAACATCCATCCGGCCATCCTGCCCAAGTTTGGCGGTAAAGGCATGTATGGCGACCATGTGCATCATGCCGTAATGGGTGCCAAAGAAACGGAAGGTGGCATCACCATTCATTATGTGAATGAAAAATATGATGAAGGTGAATACATTTACCAGGCAAAATACAAGATTGAACCAGGTGATAGTTTGGAGGTTATTAAGTTTAAAGGTCAGCAGCTGGAACACCTGCATTACCCGCGCATTGTAGAGAGCATTATTAAAAAACTACCCGGCTAGTTTTATAAATATACTTATACAAATTATATTTAAAAAAAGGCTACTTTTGCGGCTCAAAATCCTTCCTCAAAATGAGTCAATCCATAAAGATCAAAAACGCTTTAATTTCAGTCTATTATAAAGATGGTTTAGAACCTTTAGTGCGCCTTCTTGCCGCACAGGGTGTACAATTATTCTCCACTGGTGGTACAGAGCAGTTTATTAAAGACCTTAATTTACCGGTTACTGCTGTTGAAGATCTAACTGGTTATCCTTCCATTCTTGGTGGACGCGTTAAGACCTTACATCCGAAAGTATTTGGTGGTATCTTAAACCGCCGCGGACTGCAAGAAGATCAGGAGCAAATCGCATCTTACGAAATCCCGGAACTTGACCTGGTAATCGTTGATCTATATCCTTTTGAAGAAACCGTTAAAGCGGGTGGTTCTGAGCAGGAAATCATTGAGAAAATTGATATCGGTGGAATTTCCTTAATCCGCGCAGCGGCTAAAAACTTTAATGATGTTGTTATTCTGGCATCCAAAGACGACTACGCCACCTTAGAACAACAATTGGAAGCACAAAACGGAGCAACAACCCTTGCACAACGTAAAGCTTATGCTAAAAAAGCATTCCATGTTTCTTCAGGATATGACACTGCTATTTTCAATTACTTCAATAACGAAGAACCTATAAACGTCTTCAAACAAAATATTTCTTCCGCTCAGGTATTACGCTATGGCGAAAACCCGCACCAGCAAGGTGTATTCTACGGAAACCTGGATGAGATGTTTACCAAGTTAAATGGTAAAGAACTTTCTTACAATAACCTGGTTGATGTTGATGCTGCTGTTGCTTTAATTGACGAGTTTCAAGCGCCTACATTTGCCATTTTAAAGCATACCAATGCTTGTGGCGTAGCCTCCAGAGCAACCGTACTGGAAGCATGGAACGATGCCTTAGCTTGTGATCCGGTATCGGCATTTGGCGGTGTATTAATCACCAACCGTGAAGTTAATCTTGCTACAGCTACCGAAATCAATAAACTATTCTTTGAAGTACTTATCGCACCAGCTTACCAGGCAGAAGCTGTTGAATTATTCCGTGCAAAGAAAAATCGCGTTATTCTGCAAAGAAATGAAGTTGATCTTGCTCCTAAACAATTCAAAACATTGCTTAACGGCGTAATTGAGCAGGACAAGGACCTAAGCATTGAAGGTCCGGAACAGATGACTGCTGTTACCGAGAAAAAAGCGACGGAACAAGAATTACAGGACCTGTTTTTCGCGAATAAAATTGTTAAACACACCAAATCAAACACCATTGTTTTTGTGAAAAATCAGGTTTTGATTGCAAGTGGCGTTGGCCAGACTTCCAGGGTGGATGCTTTGAAACAAGCGATTGTGAAAGCAGAATCTTTCGGCTTTACCTTACAAGGAGCAGTGATGGCATCAGATGCATTTTTCCCATTCCCGGACTGTGTAGAAATCGCTGCTGATGCAGGCATTACTGCAGTACTTCAACCAGGCGGATCGATCAAAGATGCGGACTCTGTAAACAAAGCAAATGAGAAAGGTATTGCCATGTTAACCACTGGAATCAGGCATTTTAAACACTAAGTTTTTTTTCTGAGGATACAATAAAAAGCTGTAGTTTTACATTACTATAGTACACAGAATTTTTCATACTTAAATTATTACCTATAAATGGGTTTATTTAATTGGTTTACACAAGAGGTTGCCATTGATTTGGGAACCGCTAATACCCTGATTATACATAACGATAAAGTAGTTGTTGACGAACCATCTATCGTTGCTTTCGACCGCCAGACAAACAAAATTATAGCTATAGGACGCCAGGCCATGCAAATGGAAGGCAAAACCCATGATAATATCCGGACTGTAAGACCATTAAAAGATGGTGTAATTGCAGATTTTAATGCCGCAGAAGCCATGATAAAAGGCATGATTCGCATGCTGAATGGCGGTAAAGGCTGGATGTTCCCTTCCCTTCGGATGGTAATCTGTATCCCTTCCGGTATCACTGAAGTTGAGAAACGCGCTGTACGTGACTCTGCAGAGATTGCCGGTGCAAAAGAAGTTTACCTGATTCACGAACCAATGGCTGCAGCAGTAGGTATTGGAATTGACGTGGAAGAACCAATGGGTAACATGATCATCGATATCGGTGGTGGTACCACAGATATTGCTGTAATTGCACTTTCGGGTATCGTTTGTGATCAAAGTATCCGCGTTGCCGGAGATAACTTTGACTCTGATATTGTCAACTACATTCGCCGTCAGCATAACATCATGATCGGTGACCGTACAGCAGAAAAGATTAAAATTGAAGTTGGCGCGGCCCTGCCGGAATTAACTGATCCACCTGCAGATTTCGCTGTTCAGGGTAGAGATTTAATGACCGGTATCCCAAAACAAATCACAGTTTCCTACACAGAAATTGCGCACTGCTTAGATAAATCCATTTCTAAAATTGAGGAAGCCATCCTTAAAGCATTAGAGATTACTCCACCGGAACTTTCTGCGGATATCTATCAAACCGGTATCTATTTAACAGGTGGTGGCGCTTTGCTTCGCGGCTTAGATAAACGTGTTGCTGCTAAAACAAAATTACCGGTTCATATTGCTGAAGATCCACTTCGTGCTGTTGTTCGTGGTACAGGCATTGCCCTTAAAAACATCGGTGGTTATAAATTCTTAATGCAGTAAAACTGTGCTGAACATCAATTATGCGTAACCTTTGGATTTTTATAAGCAGATATAACGCATTTTTTCTGTTCATTATCTTTTTTTCTGTTGCACTTATTTTAACGGTTAAAAACAACATCTATCAAAAGAGTGCTGCTGTTAACTCATCCAATGAAGTTATTGGCAGCGCTTATGAAAGATTAAATGTTTTAAAAAAATACATCAACCTTGGGCGGGTTAATGATAGTCTGGCTGCAGAAAATGCCAGACTTAATACCACCCTGCTGGCGCTGAAAACGCTGGATAGTGCCAAAAATGTACAGGTGGTGGATACAGTAACCAATTACCAGTACACTTACCTTTCTGCAAGGGTTATCAAAAACTCCATTACTTTAAGAAACAACATCATTACCATCAACAAAGGTTCTTTAGACGGTATTGAACCAGGTATGGCGGTAATTGCTTCAAATAAGGGTGTTGTGGGCTTTGTAAGGGATGTTTCTGAACATCTGGCCACCATCCAGTCGCTGTTGCATAAAGACACTAAAATCAGTGTCAACATCAAAAGAAATAATGCACTTGGATCATTGGTTTGGGGCGACCGTAACGCCGACTTCCGTAAAGCTTTTGTAAAGGAGATTCCAAATCAGTATAAGATTAACCTGCGGGACACCGTTGTAACATCAGGCTTCGGCTCCTTCCCTCCGGGTATTCCGGTTGGCAGGGTGAGCAATACCGGCATAGCCACCGGAGATAACTTTTTAACCATCGAGATTGCACTCTTCAATGACTTCAGCAACTTACAGTATGTGAACGTCATCAAGCACAAATTTGCACAGGAAGAAAAAGCACTGGAAGCGAAAATACCAAATGAATAGCAGGTTAGTTTTTATCAATATCGTCAGGTGGATCCTCCTCCTTTTAATCCAGGTCTTTCTGCTTAGAAATCTGGGTTTCTATAACCTTGCAACACCATTTGTTTACGTCTTATTTCTGTTGCTGCTGCCATTTCGTACACCAAATCTGTTACTGTACCTGATTGCTTTTGTAACCGGAATTACGTTGGATGCTTTTTATGACACCATAGGTGTGCACATAGCAGCATCAGTGACCCTGATCTACGTGCGAATTCTGTTCATCAGTGTCAGTGTGAATCGTGACGGGTTTGACGAACCAGAACCTACCCTGGGCAATATGGGGTTTAAATGGTTTTCGCTTTATGCCTTGCTTTGCGTATTTGCGCACCACCTGGTACTTTATGTGCTGGAAGCATTTAAATTATCTGAACTCTCCTACACCCTGACCCGGTGTTTATTTAGTGGTATATTTACCATGTTAACCATTCTTCTGATAGAATTTATATTTTACAATAGAAAATTACGCTAATGGACAATTTGTTCGATAGGAAATATACGATCCAGGGATTGTTTATCCTGGTTTGCCTGATTCTTATGGCCAAGCTGTTTTATATTCAGGTGGGCAGCGACAAGTACTTCATTTCTGCAGAGAGTAATGTGCTGAAAAAGATTTATACCTTCCCGGCAAGGGGGGTGATCTTTGACCGGAAAGGCAAAGTACTGGTACAAAATGAGCCGGTATACGATCTGATTGTTATTCCAAATCAGGTAAAACCTTTTGATACCCTGGACCTTTGTAACACCATTGGGATAGATATGAAGGGCTTCCATAAACGCTTCACCAAAGCCTTAAATCAGTCACGCTATCAGCCTTCGATATTCGAAAAACAACTTTCTGTACAAATCTATGCCTCCCTGCAGGAAAAACTATCCAGGTTTCCGGGCTTTATGGTGCAGAACAGAACCATCAGGTATTACCCCGACAGTGTAGCCGGACAATTTTTCGGTTACGTGAAAGAGGTAACGAAAAAGGATATTGAAGACAATGAGGGCTATTACCGTCCAGGTGATTATATCGGTAAGGCAGGTATAGAAAAACAATACAATGATGTACTTCGTGGTGAACGTGGGGTGATCAACATGTTGTACGATGCCAGGAATGTACCGCAAGGCAGTTATGCAGAAGGTAAATTTGATACCCTTGCCCGATCAGGCGAAAAGGTTTACTCCTCATTGGATATGGAACTGCAGAAACTGGGTGAACAGCTGATGCAAAATAAGGTGGGTAGCATTGTTGCTATTGAACCCTCCACAGGAGAAGTTCTGGCTTTTGTTAGCAGCCCGGGATATGATCCAAATAAAATGGTTGGCCGCAGTCAGGGTAACAACTACATGGAGATCTTTGGTAATCCCAACCGTCCATTTCTGGTGCGCCCTACTTCTGGTTATTACTCACCGGGCTCCGCCTTTAAGCCACTTAATGCACTTATCGGTTTACAAGAAGGTGTAATAGATCCGGATATGCTGTTCAATTGTCCGGGTGGATATCGTGCGGGGAACCATGTGGTGAAATGCGAACACGTAGACGGAAACATCAGTCTGAGACGAGGCATTGCACGCTCCTGCAATACGTACGCCTGTAATGTATTCGCAAGGATCATGACACAAAAAAAGTTTAAGACCAAAACTGCTGCTTACCAGAATTGGGAAGAGAAAGTACGCAAATGGGGCATCGGACAGCCTTTAGACATTGATATTCCTTTTGAGAAAAAAGGGATCCTGTTTACCGCGGATGACTACAACAAACGTTTCGGCAAATATTGGGGTTATACCACCGTGATATCACTTGCCATTGGACAAGGTGAGTTAAACACCACACCTTTACAAATGGCCAACATCATGGCCGTTATTGCCAACCGGGGTTATTATGTTAAACCCCATCTGATAAAAGCCATTGGCGATAAAAAAATGATCAAAAAAGAGTACGTGCAGAAGAATTATGTGGGTATTGATGAAAAACACTTTACGCCGGTGATCGACGGTATGCAGGAAGCAGTAAACAGTCCCTGGGGAACAGCCGTGCTATCACGTGTACCCAACATCATCATGTGCGGTAAAACAGGTACGGTTCAAAATCCACATGGTAAGAATCACTCTGTATTTATTGGCTTTGCGCCCCGTGACAATCCAAAAATTGCTATAGCCGTTATTGTGGAAAATGCTGGTTACGGAAGCACCTATGCAGCACCTATTGCAAGTTATATGACGGAGAAATACCTGATAGATTCGGTTTCGAAAGGCAGACAGGCACAGGTAGAGTGGATGAAGAAACAAGTGGTCCTGCCGATCATGCCAAAGCCGAAGGTTAAATATCAGCCTAAAACAGCAGATACTACCCAAAAGCAATTGCCTGCAAAAATTGAAGCAACACCAATTACGGAAATTACCGCGAGTCCAAAACAAATCGAAGTCAGCAAATGAGTACACAACAGGGCAACAGATTCTTTTTCAATGTAGACTGGATAACCATCCTGATCTTTGTTGCGCTTTGTACCATCGGTTTTGTGAACATTTATGCGTCCGTTTATAATCCGGACACGGCAACGGTGTTTGACTTCAGCAGCAACTATGGTAAGCAGCTTATTTTTATAATCTCTGCACTGATTCTTGGTTTCTCCATTTTGCTCGTTGACGCAAAGTTCTTCAGCGTCTTCTCTCCGATTATTTATGGGGCGACCATATTTCTACTCCTGGTGGTACTTGTGATCGGTCGTAAAGTAGCTGGTAATCAGGCCTGGATTCCAATCGGAAGCTTTAGGCTTCAGCCTTCTGAATTTGCCAAATTTGGTACGGCACTGCTCATGGCCCGGTACATCAGTAATTTTAACCCTAAACTTAGGGATGTAAAGTCTATATTTTTTGCAGCTCTTATTGTACTGGTGCCATTGTTATTAATCATGTTGCAGCCAGATACGGGCTCAGGATTGGTGTTCCTTTCGTTCATGTTTCCTTTGTACCGTGAAGGATTATCCGGTTATTTTCTATTGATTTTCCTGGGCATGATTGTGTTGTTCATTGCTGATTTTCTCGTGCCTATCGGCTTAGTCATCTTCGTTATCGTGATGGTGGCCGCATTCTTCATTTATCAGAACCGGCGAAAACAGAACATGATCTTCTCCATCATCCTGGCAGCGGCGCTTTCCATTGCCTACTTGTTTGTGGTTAAGCTGACTTACACTAAAGTATTGGAACCACACCAACGCACCAGGATTGAGATCATGCTGGGACTTAAAACAGATCCAAAAGGTGCAGGATACAATGTGATTCAATCAAAAATTGCTATTGGCTCCGGACAGACCTTAGGCAGAGGTTTTTTACAAGGCACACAAACAAAATATGGTTATGTGCCAGAACAAAGTACCGACTTCATATTTTCCACCATTGGTGAGGAATGGGGCTTTGTAGGCTGTTCTGTGGTTATTGGACTATATGCTTTTATGCTGCTCCGGGTGATTAATTTAGCCGAACGACAGCGCTCCACCTTTTCCAGGGTGTATGGCTACTGTGTTGCAAGCATTATATTTTTCCACGTGTTTATAAACATCGGCATGACCATAGGCATCATTCCCGTAATTGGTATCCCCTTGCCCTTCATAAGTTACGGAGGATCATCCCTTTGGAGCTTTACCGTATTGCTGTTTATATTCCTGAAACTGGATTCTAACCGTATGGGCTTTATTTAGGGAAACGCTGGTGCAGCAGGTCATAAAACTGATCTACGGTGCCTTGTTTTGCTGCCCAATTGTGCTTTACAGCATAATGCTTCTTCAGAAACTGATCAGCTGAATTAAAGTCCGGCATTTTGTTCAGCAAGTCAATCGCTTCCGCATAGGCCAAATTATAGCCATCAAATAGGTCCTTAACAAATAAGAGCTTCTCATTCAGGCTAATGGCACCTTTCAAATCAGAAATTGCCGGTTTAGATGTTTCAGGTTCCGAAACTTTAGTAGACCCTAAGCGACTGGCGGCAAGCAACTCATTTAAGGTAGGCTGATGCGTCTGATGCGGAGCCGCACTTTCTTCTATTCGCGCTTCTACTTTCGGTGCTGCAAATACCGGCATTATTGGCTCCGGAACAGCGGCAGCCACCGGCGTAGGTGCCACAGGAGGTTGTTGCACAGGCTCAGGTTCAGGTGTATGTGTAGGTGTGGAGAATTGAGGTTCAGGTACGGATACAACAGGTTCTTGTTTTACTAAAAAAGGCTCCGGTCCAACTTCGTCTTCCTCCTCTACCAGTTCAAGTTCGTTTGTTTCAATAGGGCTTGGTTCTTCATCCACCAGCTGCTCCTTTGGGATACTACTGATGTCCATATTGCTATAAACCGGATGTATATGTGCAGCATTGCCGGCAGGAGCTTCGGCTGGTTCCTCTACTGGTTCTTCTTCAGGTTCAATATAAGGCTCATAGGGCTCCTCATAAGGCGCTTCATCAGGCTGCTCCTCTGGTTCTTCTACCGGATCTGATGGATATTTTACCGGATCATGTGGTCCGGCAGGTTCAATGACCTGACTTGCACTTTCCGCAACATAATGCGGTGCGTCAGCACGGTCGTTTACGATAAACTCAAAAGTCGGCGTTTCTTTGTCCGGCGTGAAAAAGTCGTCAAAGACTTTGGTTGGTCCCACATTGCCGGCTTCCGTTTTTGTAGGTTCTGCATGCTCTGGTAAAGACTTCACAGGTTTGTGCATGCTTATCCTTTTCAGAATCTGAACATGTTCCGTTAAAAAATTGGCATTCGCCAGGAATAGTTCCAGCTCAAGTTCAGAAATGGTTTGAGGATCCTCAAGCATGAACTGATATTGCTCCTGAAGTTCATTGAGGATAGCGCCTGTTTTTTTTAATAGATCTTCCTGCTTCATCATAGTTACTAAACGGAGATTTAAGTTTAATGTTTTTTGTTAATTCCAAATATAACCCAATGGGGCTTACAAATTCAAAGCAGATCTAAATTAAGTAGCGTGTTCCAATTTTTATTACTTTTGCAGCCGATGAGGCACCCAGCCTTTTCCAATAACCCAAAAATTTCAAATGTTATTTAGTGAGCAGAATTTCAGACGAGGAGCGTATTGTGGTAGCATAGAAGTGGTTTGCGGATCCATGTTTTCAGGAAAAACCGAAGAACTGATCCGAAGGCTAAAAAGAGCGCAGATTGCAAAACTTAACGTTGAAATTTTTAAGCCCAAAACAGATATCCGCTATGATGAAACCGCTGTAGTATCACACAACTACAATTCGGTTCAATCCACGCCGGTAGACCATTCTTCCGCCATCCTTTTGCTGGGTGCAAACACACAGGTGGTTGGTATAGATGAAGCGCAATTTTTTGATGATGAACTACCGGAGGTATGTAATAAGCTTGCCAATAAGGGCATCCGGGTAATTGTTGCCGGCTTGGATATGGATTTCTCTGGTAAACCTTTCGGGCCTATGCCCGCATTGATGTCCATTGCAGAACATGTGACCAAAGTAAATGCGGTTTGTGTTTGTTGCGGCAGTCCGGCCATGTACTCCTACCGTACAACCAGTAACCAGTCAAAAATCCTTTTGGGCGAGAAAGAAAGTTATGAGCCACGTTGCCGGGCATGCTTTCATTTAAATGATTAATAAATCCATCTGCTACTGGCACAGTTTTTACTCTGATCAGGCTATCAATCTTGAATTATGCCTTCTTCAGTGGTCAGCAAATATAGTTATGATGCAGAAACACAATCGCTGGTCATCACTTTTGTTTCTGGTAAGGTTTATCGCTATAAAGCAGTGCCTAAGAAAATTTACGTCGGTATGCGTGGTGCGGTTTCAAAGGGGCGATATTTCAACAGCTACATTAAAGATCTATATGAATTCGAAGCGCTGAATGAATGAGCCTTAAGAATATGCTGATACAAATACTTTAAGGCTGCACTTGTAAAATGCGACTTAGCTCTTCAATAAACAGCATGGCTGATTTTTTCTTGTAAACACCTTTCTGCCAAAGGATAAAGGCCTCTTTAAAATATTCCTTTCCTGAAATGGGAATTGCGACCAGATCCTCCCAGGTCAATATCGCCTTTTCATTTATAATCGTTGCCCATTCCCCCTCATCTACCATCGATAACAGCGAGTGAACGTCGTTCATTTCTATTTTAATATTCGGTTTAATTTTCCGTTTGCTGAATAGTCCATCAAGCAGATCCCTGGAGCTGAAGCCTTTGCTCGGCAAAATCAATTCGATCTTCCCAAGTTCAGCGAGCGAAATTTTCTTTAATTGTGCCAGTCGATGCTTTCTGGACACCACCATGGTAATTCTGGAGGCATATAAATGCTGCATTTCAAGCCCCAAATCATCTGCCTCTGATTTTTCATGGAAAGCCAGAATCACATCCAATTCCGCCATCTTTAGTTTCTGCTCCAATTCTATGGCTGTACCGTATTCTACGATGATTTTTATGCCAGGATATTTGGAAGAAAATGGCCTTAAAGCAGGCAATAACATAGAACTGAAGGCGTAAGTTACCCCTATCTTGAGCTCCCCAACAACAAGGTTGTTCAACTCCGTTATCGCTTCCTTAGATTTTCGTACATCCAGTTGTATCTGCCTGGCATGGCCAAGAAAAACTTTACCGGCTTCGGTGAGCCGAACATGCTTGCCTACCCGGTCAAACAGTAACATACCCAACTCCTCTTCCAGTAATTTTATTTGTTGCGACAAGGTAGACTGCGTCACAAATGATGCCGCAGCAGCGTCTGTAAAATGCAGTAATTCAGCTGCCTTGATAAAATAATTCAGTTGACGGAGTTCCATAATCAATCAATAATCGATCGTTAAAATTAATCAATATCATTAAAACAATCAATTTTACCACTGTTTTATTAATGCGGATATTTGTAAGTGTAAATATAACACTAACCTATGAGCATGTTCAGATCCTTAAAGTACCGCAACTTCAAACTCTTTTTCTACGGCCAGTCGATTTCCTTAATCGGAACCTGGATGCAAAAAACAGCAGTTGCATGGTTGGTGTACAGACTTACCGGATCTGCCTTATTGTTAGGATTGGTAACCTTTGTGAGTTTAATCCCTTCACTCATACTTTCGCCTTTCGCTGGAAGCCTTATTGATCGATATAACCGATTTAAAATCCTGATGATCACCCAGGTTGTTTCCATGGTGCAAGCCGGTACCCTTGCTGCAATGATTTTTTTCGAGTATTACAGCATACCGATGATTATCATCCTGAGCCTTATTCAAGGCATCATCAACGCTTTTGATGTAACCTGCAGGCAATCGCTTATGGTAGAGATGGTCGACAAAAAAGAAGATCTTCCCAATGCCATCGCCTTAAATTCCACCATGACCAACCTGGCCAGGATTGCGGGTCCTGCTTTGGCTGGGATTTTACTAAGCACCTTTGGTGAAGATTTCTGTTTCATCAGCAATTTCCTAAGCTATATCGCTGTGCTGTTGTGCTTGTTCATGATGAAATTGAACCTTACTGCTACCCCACCAAGTCAGAAAAGTATCTGGATAGAGCTGGAAGAAGGCTTTCGCTATGTATCCGGCGATAAAGAACTCAGCAGCATGATTGTTTTGATTGGGATCAGTAGCCTGTTTGTTATTCCTTTCAACACCCTGATGCCGATCTTTGCTAAAGATATCTTCCTGGGTAATGCGAAAACATTCAGTTGGTTTGAAAGTGCTGCTGGATTAGGCTCTGTAATTAGCGCCATGTATCTGGCCAATTTAAAAACAGCAAAGCCATTGGTAAAGATTACCATCATTGCCAGTGCTATTTTTGGATTTAGTTTAATTTTCTTGTCTACGGCAGGATCACTCCCAATAGCACTGGTATTCATGACCATCACTGGTATTGGTATGATGGCACAGACCAGCTCCATTAATACTTATATTCAAACCCATGCCATTCCGGAAATGCGCGGAAGAGCAATCAGCTATTATGTAATGGCTTATCAGGGTATGATTCCTATTGGAAGTTTATTGATTGGCTGGACTGCAAATGCTTTTGGTCCACGTATGGCCGTTACCCTGGCGGGTATCGTTGGATTGCTTGCAACGCTCGGCTTCATGTTTTACAAACACAAGGTGAATCCGGCGAAACACCTTGCATTTGATTAATTTGTCTTTTTCCGCTGTTAGGTTGGGTTATTGATGTCTTTCGTTGGCCCATTCAGGGTATCAAGGTCATCATCATCCAGGTCGTTCAGATCATCGTCGTCGTCATCCGCCAGAAGATCGTCGTCATCATCAAAATCCGTATCCAGATCTGGTATATCACCCTCAACCATTTCATCATCGTCATCTTCCAAAGGGGTACCAATATCTGTTAAATCATCGTCATCATCATCAATTGTTTGCGCTAATGGGCCATCAGTTGCCAATGAGCGGTTACTTCCGGTTCCGGTTGTCAGCGGTTCAGTGGCACTGTAATCTTGCAATGGCATACCGTTTCCACCCATATTTAGTTCATCCGGGTTCGTCGTTGTCTGCGTGTTTTTTTCTTGGGTTTCCATAGGTCTGGTAATTAGAATGGTTTAAAAATTAATTGCTTAGATTTTAATGATATAAACAAATAAGCAGGGTGTTTGTTAATTTTTTAAAGAAATAAATCATGAAACAATTTCGGATAGAAGTGCCTGAAAATGACAAGCTACAGATCTTCAGCATCAATCAACTTACTGATAATCAATACGAAATACACAAGGCAGCTGAGCGCATTGGATTGATTGAGATTGATGGAGAAAATCATGAACACTGCAAAACGCTGGATTGCAAAATAGATCTGCCATTACTAAATTCCATACGGGAAGGTATTCTGCTGCACCGCGATCTGGAATAACGAAGAGAAAAGGCAAAAAAAATCCGGCCGCTTGGGGCCGGATAGCACAGGTAATATTGTCTTTTAGAAATCGAGCTTCAATTTAATGCCGGTACCGATCATCTTAAGATTCTCTGGTCCGGACTCTTTCATAGGAAGCTTCACAAAAGGCTCCAGTGATAAAGTGTTTTTCTTCGACAGCGGTTGTTTAACACCAAACGAGAGGTTGTAAAAACCAATAAGTTTACTATCTACAGCTGCTTCAGGTGCCTTCTCAGTCACCCTCTGATTCATAACCATAATTCTAACTTCACCAAATGTATTGGGATCTGTAGATGCAGATTGTACTGTCGTTTCCTGCAGATAGGTGTTGCTTTGCCGCTGGTTTAACACGGCAAAAGCAGAAACACCAACATTCGCATAAACCTTTTTACTTAGGTTATACTTAATACCCAAAGGGATATCAATTCCAGAGATGTCGGCCTCAATTGATTCCAGATTTTTCGCATTGCCGCTAACAATCGAGGCTGTATTGATGGGTGAAGAAACCTGGTTTGAAGCAGTCATATCGTTATAGCTGATGCCAGAAACCACACTTACTTTTTTAGAAAGCGCATAACCCATGCTGATACCATAGCCCAGGTTAAGTTTATTGCTGTTTCCAATTGAGGGCGCAACCATTAGCCCCATTTCCCATTTGTCTTTATTTGTGCTCGATTTTTCTGTCGTGTTTTTGTTATTTGCCAGCTGTTCCTGCTTAAGGAAGTTTTCAAAGCTTGAGGCCTGCTCTGCAGGTTTGTTTTCCACAGTTGCTGATGCCTGCGGCACCGGCTCAACCGCATCAACCGTCTTTGCTTTTGGCTTTACCTGCATCACCAGATTTTGATCAATCACAGCATCAGCAAGGGGTTTACCAAAAGTCCGGGATACTGCTGCCATTGCTGCATTTGTTGTTCTTTCAATAAAATTTTCAGTCTGGGCTTTAAATGGTTTTAAGGCTGAAGGGCTGCTTGTGGCAGAAGCATCCTCAGATTTTGAAATAGATTGCTCTACTGAATTTCTGGCGTAAACTTCGCCAGCAGCAGGACCATTAGTTATCGTATCTTTCTGACCGGCAGATGGCGCTGGGCTGGAAGGCTTTGCTGAACTCTTTTTGGTGTTGACCAGATCTTGTTGTGGATTTTGCACCGCTTTATCCACAAAAAGGAAAATAAAAGCACACACCAATATCATCGCCGCAACATTAAGGAACTGGTAAAATCCAAATACCTGCTTCTTCTTTTTTGCAGTACTTTCATTGAAATTTTCCCAGGCACCAGGACGATATGGCTCTTCGTGCGTAGCCAGCGTCTTTTTGATGTGAGAAATAAGTTGATCGTCTGAAGGTTTCATGCTTTAATTGGTAGGTATTGAATAAAGTTCTCTTAATTTGTTTTTTGCCCTGGTTAGATAAACCCTGCTGGAACTCACCGGAATATCCAGTGTTTTGGCGATCTCATCATGGCTGTAGCCCTCAATTTCATACATATTAAAAATGATGCGATGGGTATCAGGTAAAGCATTGATGAGCTTCATGATATCCTGCGCATTAAGATCTGCGATTGCGGTTTCCCGTGTCGCATGGTGTTTATCTTCCGGAATATCGTCTACGTTTAAAAACGTCTTCCGGCCTCTTAAATGATCTATCGCCGTTCGGGACGATATTTTGCCAGACCAGGCTCTGAAAGCGTTTTGTAATTGCTCCGGATCCTGCGGGTGACGGAAAGTGTGCAGGTTTTTAAAGATCTTAATGAAGCTGTCATTAACCAGTTCTTCTGCATCTGCCCGTTCTTTAACGTAACGCAAAATAACGGCAATCAGATAGCCGTAAAATGATTTGTAGATCATTTCCTTACACTTATTGTCCTGTTTTAAACAACCTGCCAGAACTTCCTCAAACGCGGACATAGTTTTTCTTGGCAGTTGAGTGTACCATCATAGTAACGCGCAACGAGGTGAAAAATAGATAATTAAAGCTGACTCTATGGGCAGAGCCAGCTTTGGGAATTCATACTAGTGTGTAAAGATAGTAAGTCCTAACTTGTTATTATCGACAGCCGATTTCAAACCTTTAACCCAGATGGTATAGGTCTTACCGGATTCAATTTTCACATCGGCTAAAGTAGTTTCAATCGCGCCGCTTTCTTTGTTTGTCGCATTAAATGTAACCTTTTCTCCAGCATTGATGGTTGTAAATTCGCTGTACTGTTTAAACGCTTTATCCGTAAAAAGATTGGTTGCCGTTCCTGCAATAGCCAGGTTCAATGCAGGCGCATCAGGGCTCAGATTGATAAATCGCACATTGGCTTTCCCGGTAGCTGGCAAAGAAACGCTGTCTTTCACCAATAAAAACTTAGGCGCTTCCACTTTGTCAATGATAAATAGGGAATAACCACGCTCTGGTTCCATTTTAAATTTCTCGGAAAGAATGGAAGTAGCGCTATTCTTTTTAGTGATGTTCAATTGACGCTCGCCGGAATACAGGTTATAGTAACCTAGTTTTTTCGTAAAGCCGAAATCCTCATTATTTGCCCTTGTATTGTCAACAAAGAAGTCCAGCAATTCTGTAGTTGGTATCGCATGGATAATGTTTAATCCGGAAATAGCCGGTGCAGGTGTGTCATCGAAGTCCTTGCTGCAGGATACCAGCAATGCAGAAACCGTTAGCGCTGCAAACAACATTTTAACGGATGATTTAAGATTAGTTAATGTTTTCATAATTCGTATAATGGTTAATAATGATCGCGTTAAATGGCCATTTAACAATTTATCAACATAACGGATGTGTTTACAGAAACGCTACAAACAAATAAAAAAAATACCCCGGTGCTGCCGGGGTATTATATTAGTGATAAACGGATTGTGAAAAATCAGACTACCAGAATATGGTGTATAAAGCCACAATGAGTCCGCAAATGATCAGCGCGCCTGCTGCAAAACCTGAAGTCGTTTTAAACATACTCCGGTCTACTTCCAGACCTTTTGGATTAGCAGCCGATTTCATTTCCAGCTTGCTGATGATCACCATGGCAATTACACAAATAAGGAACACAAAGCCCATCCTGTCCAGAAAGGGGATCTCATAAAGCTGCGTTCCATCTTTCTGGTCTGCCAGTTTGGAGAAACCCATCGGACTGAGCCATTCCAGGTTGGCAAAGTTTGGTAAAGCCTTGAAAAAGACCGACAGCAGAAAGCCACCTATGGTTGCGAATAGCGCTGCATTGGAGGTTGTCTTTTTCCAGAAAAAACCCAGAATGAACATGGCAAAGATGCCCGGCGACACAAAGCCTGTATATTCCTGAATAAACTGGAAACCACCTTTTTTGTCAATGCCCAGTCGGGGCGCTATCACAATCGCCATAACCATGGCAACAATCACGGTAATCCTTCCAATGATCACCTGCTTGTTTTCATCGGCATCTTTGTTAATTACTTTTTTATAAATATCCAGTGTAAAAATGGTTGCAATGCTATTCGCTTTCCCAGCCAGAGAGGCTACAATGGCAGCAGTTAGTGCTGCAAAGGATAAACCCTTTAATCCCTGCGGCAAAAGGTTAAGCAATACCGGATAAGCCGAATCGGCATTTAGTTCTCCACCTTTAAGCATGGCCGTACCAAAATTACCATATCCTTCTTTATACAATACATAAGCTGCAATGCCCGGCAACACCACAATAATCGGCATCAAAAGCTTTAGTCCGGCTGCAAATAGAATTCCGCTTCTTGCGGTAGTCAGATCAGCGCCAAGAGCTCTTTGCGTGATGTATTGGTTACAACCCCAATAGTTCAGGTTAACAATCCACATACCGCCAATCAATACGGTTAATCCAGGCAGATCCATATAACTCGGATTCTCCTTTTTAAAGATCATATGGAAATGATCGGTGGCCTGTTGTTTAATTAAGCCCAGTCCGTTCCATATTCCACTGGTTCCAAAATGGGTAGATACCAGTTCTAATGCCAGGTAGGTGGTTGCCAGACCGCCCAGTATCAGAAAGAATACCTGGATCACATCGGTATAGCCAATAACCTTCATGCCACCAAGTGTAATCAGAATGGCAAAAATCGACAGGATGTACATACATGCGGTAAGATTGATACCGGAAATACTATTGATGGCCAGCGCACCCAGATAAAGGATGGAGGTCAAATTCACGACCACGTAAAGTAACAACCAAAATACCGCCATGATCATCGCTACCGTACCATTATACCGTTGCCCCAAAAACTGTGGCATGGTATAAATCTTATTTTTGAGGTACACGGGAATGAAAAATACAGCCACAATGATCAGCGTTACCGCAGCCATCCATTCGTAGGTTGCAATGGCAAGCCCCATGGTAAAACCAGAGCCGCTCATTCCGATAAACTGCTCGGCCGATATATTTGAAGCAATAAGTGAAGCTCCGATGGCCCACCAGGTTAAAGAATCTTTGGCGAGGAAAAAATCCTTCGAGTTTTCTGTATGTGCTTTTTTCTTGTGGTATACAGAATAGCCGTATAAGGCAACAATTAAAAAATAGACAAGAAAAACAATGTAATCATAGGTTCCTAATGAATTCATAGCTGCTGAATGAAATTAGATGAACCTGTTGATGATATTTTCCAAATATTCCTGCCTGCCGCTCAATGTTTCCGGTTCTCCATGATCAATGGCATATTGTCTTAAGCTTTCCAGATTCATTTTGCCAGCCTCAAAATCCTGTCCGGCACCCGAATCAAAGGACGCATACCGATCCTTGCGAATTTTGCTGTAATCGGACTTCTGAAGAATATTATCTGCCGTAGTCAATGCCCTGGCAAAAGTGTCCATTCCACCGATATGGGCATGGAAAAGGTCTGTAGGGTCAGTTGAATTCCGCCTGATCTTGGCATCGAAATTTATACCACCACCTTTAAAGCCATTTGCCTCTAAAATGATCAGCATCGTTTCAGTTATTTCATTGATGTTGTTCGGAAATTGATCGGTATCCCAGCCATTCTGATAATCACCTCGGTTGGCATCCATAGAACCCAGCAACCCGGCGTCTGCTGCTACCTGTACTTCATGCGGGAAAGTATGACCAGCGAGTGTGGCATGGTTCACTTCCAGGTTCAGTTTAAAGTCACCCATCAGGTCATACTGACGAAGGAAACTAATTACCGTAGCTGCATCATAATCATATTGATGCTTTGTTGGTTCACAAGGCTTCGGTTCAATAAAGAATGTACCTTTAAAGCCTTGCTGGCGGGCATAATCTTTTGAAGCATGCAGGAATTTCGCCAAATGCTCCTGCTCTCTCTTCATGTTGGTATTGAGCAGGCTCATATATCCTTCCCGTCCACCCCAGAACACATAATTCTCACCACCTAATGCAATGGTTGCATCAAGGGCAGCTTTTACCTGTGCCGCTGCATGGGCAAGCACATGAAAGTTAGGATTGGTAGATGCACCATTCATATACCTGCGGTTGGAAAAGAGATTTTGTTTGGCGTAATCAACAATGGTTTGCAGCCGGTACTCATTATCCAGCACATCATTGGTGTAATCAATCAGATCCACATCATGGAAGCAGTAATAAGGCATATTCATCTTGGTGATGAATTCAAATGCCGCATCCATTTTATCCTTTGCACGTTCAATCGGATCTGATTTTACATCCCAGGGATGTAAGATGGTCCCTTCACCAAAGGGATCATTTCCGGTGGCCACAAAAGAATGCCAATAAGCACAAGCAAAACGCAAATGCTCTTTCATGGATTTTCCAGCAATGATTCTATCTTCATCATACCAGCGGAAAGCGAAAGGATTATCAGATTCCAGTCCTTCAAATTTTACCTGATTAATGTCTTTAAAAAAAGTTCTTTCTCCGGTTATTACCTTGATCATAATGTTCAGTTATTTGGTTTATAGTTGTTGTTTTAAGAATTTAAGCCAGTCTTGATAATAGCCTT
>Ga0308160_10001479_pt1 | contig 32690 bp, 30 predicted proteins | sample PhyFR1_FD_201036 | JGI IMG/M metagenome (GOLD analysis project Ga0308160, IMG submission 201036) | Phyllosphere microbial communities from UC Gill Tract Community Farm, Albany, California, United States - DLSLF.R1 | ecosystem: Host-associated > Plants > Phyllosphere > Unclassified | place: USA... | reverse complement strand
CCGACGAGCGTCGCGATGGTGGAGCGGTTGAGGCCGGTGAGGCGCGTCAGCTCCGACCGGGAGAGCGGGCCGCGCGCGTGCACGAGGCCGAGCACGGCCGCCAGGTTCGACTGGCGAGCGCCCTCGGTCCGCGCGACCTGGTCGATCGTCACGATGCCGCCCCCCTTCGTCGTTCCGACCCTACTGCGGCGCGGGGTCTCCCCCGACCTCGTCCAGGCTCCAGCCGGAGGCGGTGGTCTCGACCGTCACCGCGCCTCCCGCACGCCGGACGACGAAGTCGGCCCGCTCGCCGTCGGGCGTGGTCACGGTGACCGTGCGGTCGCCGTCGCCCCCGGGGAAGACCCGCAGCACGAGGCCGTCGAGGTAGTCGTGGTCGGGGCGGTCGTCGCGACCGCCGACGGGGACGACCGCGCCCTCGCGCACGTAGAGCGGCAGCGAGAGCACGTCGTGCACCTCGGTGCGCCAGGTGCCGGCGCCCGCGTCGACGACCTCGCCGGTGAACCAGCTCGTCCAGCGGCCGGCGGGCAGGTAGACCTCGACGGTGCCGTCGGCGGAGAACACCGGGGCCACCAGCAGGTCGTCGCCCAGCATGTACTGCGTGTCGACGTGGGCGACGGCGCGGTCGGCGGGGAAGGCCAGGGCCATCGGCCGCATCACCGGCAGGCCGGTGCGGGAGGCCTCGAGCCCGGCCGCGTAGAGGTACGGCATCAGCGAGAGCTTCAGCTTCGTGAAGCGCCGGGTCACCTCCACGGCCTCTTCGTCGAAGGCCCACGGCACCCGGTACGAACCGCTGCCGTGGAAGCGGCTGTGGCTCGAGAGCAGGCCGAAGGCCGTCCAGCGCTTGTAGACCCCGGCGTCGGGGGTGCCCTCGAAGCCGCCGATGTCGTGGCTCCAGAACGAGAACCCGCTCATCGCGATCGAGAGGCCGCCGCGGAGGGTCTCGGCCATGGACTCGAAGGTCGACGTCGAGTCGCCGCCCCAGTGCACCGGCAGGCGCTGACCGCCCGTGGTCGCCGAGCGGGCGAAGACGACGGCGTCGCCCTCGCCGCGGACCTCCTCGAGCACCTCGAAGACGGCCTCGTTGTAGAGCTGCGTGTACCAGTTGTGCATGCGCTCGGGGTCGGAGCCGTCGTGCCAGACCACCCCGGTGGGGATCCGCTCGCCGAAGTCGGTCTTGAACGCGTCGACCCCCTGCGCCTGCAGCGCGCGGAGCTTGCCCTGGAACCACGCGGTCGCCTCGGGGTTCGTGAAGTCGACGAGGGCCATGCCGGCCTGCCAGAGGTCCCACTGCCAGACGCTGCCGTCGGGGTTCCGCACGAGGTAGCCGGCGTCGGCCGCCTCGCGGAAGAGCGCCGAGCGCTGCCCGATGTAGGGGTTGATCCAGACGCAGACGCGCAGGTCGCGCTCGTGCAGGCGGGCGAGCATGCCCTCAGGGTCGGGGAAGACCCGAGGATCCCACTCGAAGTCGCACCACTGGAACTCGCGCATCCAGAAGCAGTCGAAGTGGAAGACGCTGACCGGCATGTCGCGCCGGGCCATCTCGTCGACGAAGGAGGTCACGGTCGCCTCGTCGTAGTCGGTCGTGAACGACGTCGAGAGCCAGAGCCCGTACGACCACGCCGGCACGTGGGCCGGGCGGCCGGTGAGGCGCGTGTACCGGTCGAGCACGTCGGCCGGGGTCGGCCCCGCGATCACGTAGTACGTCAGCCCCTCGCCCGCGACCGAGAACTGCACCCGCTCGACCGCCTCCGAGCCGATCTCGTACGAGACGTGGCCGGGGTGGTCGACGAGCACGCCGTAGCCGCGGCTCGTCAGGTAGAAGGGCACGTTCTTGTAGGCCTGCTCGCTCGACGTGCCGCCGTCGGCGTTCCAGACGTCGACCGTCTGGCCGTTCTTCACCAGCGGGCCGAAGCGCTCGCCGAGCCCGTAGACGAACTCGCCGACGCCGAGCGACAGCTGCTGCGACACGTAGTGCGGGGCGAACGCGCGCGCGGTGCCCGCCCGGGCGTTGCCCACCATCGCGCCGTCGAGCTGCGCGTCGGCGGCCACCGAGTGGTAGCCGACCGACTTCGCGCCCGAGCGGGTGAGGACGGTGTCGCCGTCGCTGAACGAGAGGTCGAAGGGGGCCCCGCGACCCACGGTGGCCGTGAGCCGGCCCGAGGTCAGGGTGGCGCCTCCCTCGGTCGCCGTCGCCGTGCCGACCCCGGCCTCGCCGCCCTCGGCCCCGACGAGGTCGAAGCCGATCTCGTCGCGCCCGCCGGAGAAGTGCTCGACGGTGACGCCGATCACGCCCTCCATCGGCGAGCGCAGCGTGACGGTCATGACCGGGCGGTTGAGGGTGTCGCCCCGCGACGCGATGACCTTGGTCGGGGCCGTCACGACGAGCGAGCGGCCGTCGGCGCCCTGCTCGACGTCGTAGGCCTCCTGGGCGAACAGGGAGGAGACGCCGGGGCGCGTCTGCCAGAAGCCGTCGGTGAACTTCACGATGCGGTGCCTTTCGAGGGGAGTCGCGGGGCGAGGGGCCGGGGCGAGCGACGGGCGCGGAGCCCGGTCACTTGACGGCCCCGGCCGTGATGCCGCGGGTGAGCGTGCGCTGGAACAGCAGGAAGAAGACGAGCGTCGGGATGAGCCCGAGCAGCGCCGAGGCGCTCGTCGTCGTGACGTCCATCAGGCGGTCGCCCTGCAGCGCCGTGATGGCGACGGGCACCGTCTGGTTGTCGTTCGAGACGAGGAACGTCAGCGGGATGAGGAACTCGTTCCAGGTCCAGATGAAGAAGAAGATCGCGAGCACCGAGAGCGTCGGGCGGCTGATGGGCACGATGACGCGCCAGAGGATCTGCCACCGGCTGGCCCCGTCGAGCGACGCGGCCTCGAGCACCTCCTTGGGGAAGGTGCCGTAGACGCTCGACAGCAGGTAGGTGCCGAAGGCGCTCTGGATCACCGTGAAGATGATGATGACGGCCCAGATGTTGTCGTAGAGGCCCACCTGCTTGAACAGGAAGTACAGCGGGTAGAGCAGGGCCTCCTGCGGCAGCATGTTCGCCAGCAGGAACAGCACGATGATCCAGGTGCGTCCGCGCACCCGGCCGATGCCGAGGGCGTACGCGTTGAACACGGAGATGACGACGGCGAACAGGGCGACGAGGCCGGCGATCACGAAGCTGTTCCAGAGCTTCTGCGGGAACTCGACGCGGTTCCAGAAGTTCACCAGGCCGTCGAAGTACAACGACGTGGGCAGGCTGAGCGGCCCGCCGGCCGTGTAGTCGGCGGGCGACTTGAACGAGTTGACGAGGATGAGCAGGAAGGGCAGCGCGATCAGCAGCCCGAAGAGCAGGGCCGCGGCGAGGATCACCCAGTCGGTGGCCGTCTTCTTGCGCTTGCGCTGCTTGGCCTTCGGGAGTCGCGGGCTGGGCACCGCGGGACGGATGCGGTGGTCCTCGACCGGCGGGACGACGGTGGCGGCCATCAACGTTCCCTCTCTGCTCGTTCGGCCCGGTTCTGGGCCTGGATGAAGAAGATCGTGATCACGACGATCACGAGGGTCAGCGCCGTCGCGATCGTGGCGCCGTAGCCGACCTGCTGGCTCTGGAAGAACTCGCTGTAGGCGTAGTAGCTCGGCACGATCGTCGAGTCGCCGGGGCCGCCGCGGGTGAGGGCGTAGATCGGCCCGAACACCTTGAGGGCGGCGATCGTGCACGTGAGCACGACCACGAAGATCTCGGGGCGGATGATGCTCACCGTGATCGCGCGGAAGCGCTGGAACCAGCCGGCACCGTCGAGCTCGGCGGCCTCGTAGAGCTCGGGGTCGACGCGCTGCAGGGCCGCCATGAAGATGACCACGGGGTAGCCGAGCTGCACCCAGACCATCACCACCATGATGCTGAGCAGGGCCGTGTCGGGGCTGCCGAGCCAGTTGTGCTGGAGGGCCCCGAGGCCGACCGCGTCGAGCACGGTGTTGAGGGCGCCGTTCTCGGGCCGGAGGATCCAGCCGATCACGATCGCGGCGATGGCCACCGGGAGGATCTGCGGCAGGTAGTAGGTCGCTCGGAGGAACGACGCGAGGCGACCGCCGAACTTGCGGCCGATCAGGTCGAAGAGCATCGCGGCGAGGAGGAGCCCGAGCAGGGTCGGCACGACCACCATGGCGATGATGAGGAAGACGCTGTTGAGGAACGAGGTCCAGAAGCGCTCGTCGGCCATCAGCTCGCGCCAGTTGTCGAGCCCGGCCCAGGTCGGCGGACGGATGCCGCGGTAGTCGGTGAAGCTGAGGTAGACGTTCCAGACCAGGGGCACCAGGACGACGACCGCGAACAGGGCGAAGCCGGGGATGAGATAGAGCCAGAAGCCGCGGCGGCCGGAGCCCGGCAGCAGGCTCTCCTCCGCCGGGCGGGCCGGGCGGGCGGCGCGGGCGGCGCGGGCGGCGCGGGGGCCGGAGCCCGGGAGGGCCGACGTCGCGCGCCGGCCCTGCCGGGTCTCCCGCGCCTCCTTCGTGTCGAGGGAGGTCATGACCGGCTACTCCCCGGTGATGTCGTCGACGCCGCTCTGGTACTGCCCGCCCAGGGTCTCGAGCATCTCCTCCGGCGAGGCGGAGCCGTTGACGAGCTCCTGGGTGCCGGCGACCAGCTGGTCGTAGAAGGTCGGCGTGGGCCAGTCGGGGTAGAAGGCGAGGCCGTCGCGCTCGAGGAGCGTGTTGAAGTTCGCGATCAGCTCCTGGCTCTTCGGATCGGTGATGTCGGCCGGGTCGGCCTTGACGGGCACGCCGCCGTTGTTGCCGATGAGGTTCTGGATCTCGGGGCGCATCGTGATGTCGATGAACTTCTCGGCGAGCTCCTTGTTGGCGGCGTTCTCGGGGATCACCCAGAGGTTGCCGCCCGAGCCCGGAGCCATCTCGCTGCCGGGGAAGAGGAACGTGCCCCAGTCGAACGTCGCCTCGTCGGCGACGCGGCCGGCCCACCAGCTGCCGGAGACCATGATCGGCGCGCCGCCGCTCATGAAGGTCGTGCCCATGTCTTCGGCCTTGATGCCGGTGACGTCCTTCGAGATCCAGCCGTTCTCGACGTACTCCTGCAGCTTGTCGGCCGCGTAGCTGAGCTCGGGGCCCTGCCAGTCGACGTCGCCCTCGTACAGCTGGTAGTCGTCGACGAAGGAGCGGTCGGCCTGCGAGAGGGCCAGCTGGTAGAAGAGCTGCCCGAGCGGGTACTCGGCGCCCGCCTCGGCGAGCGGGGTGATGCCCGCGTCGGCGAAGGTCTGCAGCGCCGCCTCGAACTCGTCGTAGGTCGTGGGCACCTCGATGCCCTGCGCCGCGAAGGCGTCCTTGTTGTAGTAGACCTCGACGTACTCGCCGTAGTTCGGGATGCCGTACCAGCTGCCCGAGCCCATGATGCCGCGCTCGTCGTACTTCGACGTCGTGGCGATCGAGGGGGCGAGGTCGTCGTCCCAGCCGTACTCGGCGACGGCGTCGTCGAGGTTCGCCAGCAGGCCCTGGCTGGCGAGCAGGCCCGCCGTCGCGTTGCCCTTGTTGTACTCGAGGATGTCGGGGGCCTCGTCGGAGTTCAGCACCTGGCTGGCCGTCGAACGGATCTGCTCGAAGCTCTTCGCCTCGAACTCGACGGTCGCGCCGGTCTCCTCCTCGAAGGTCTCGATGGCCTGGTCCCACGCGATGCCCATCGCGCTGGTCTCGCTCTCGAAGTGCCAGAGCTTGAGGGTGTCGGGGTCGGAGGACCCGCCACCGGCCGAGCAGCCGGTGAGCAGCCCGGCGGTGGCCGCGAGGGCCGTGCCGACTGCGAGCACGCGTCGTTTCTTCATGGTTCTACCTCCTCGTAGAGGCCCCTCGCGTCGTCGAAGCGTTTCGACGATCGTCGCGGGGCGGTGATCTGCGGTGCCGTGCGGTGGTGGTGCGTGGTGCCGGTGGTGCGTGGTGCGGTGGTGCTGGTGGGTGAGGGACAGGGAAGGCTAGGAGGCGCGGGTCGGCACGGTGACCGAGCCCTGCGCGAGGTAGACGGGGGCGATCAGCTCGACCCCGCGGTCGAGCCGGCCGTCGATGCGCTCGAAGGCGGCCTCGACCGCGCGGCGGCACATCTCGTCGATCGGCAGCGGGATCATGTCGAGCGCCGGCTCGAGCTCGTCGGCCGCGTAGCTCGCGGCGGCGGCGAGCACGGAGAGGTCGCGGGGGATCTCGAGGCCCAGCTGCCGGATGCGCTGCAGCACGGCCTCGGCCGTCGGCTCGCTGCAGTGCAGCACGAGCGCGGTCATGCCGGGGAGGCGGGCCCGCAGCTCGTCGAAGGCCCGCCCGCCGGAGGCGCGGCTGAGGTCGGTCGGGATGGTGACGGTCTCGAGGCCGCGCACCTGGGCCCGCGCCGCGAACGCGTCGTCGAAACGCCGGATGAAGCCCGTGTCGCGCTCCTGGTACGAGGCGGGGTGGCCGACCACGCCGACGACACGGTGGCCGGCGTCGGCGAGGCGGTCGACGCTCATCGCGGCGGCGGTCTCGAAGTCGAGGTCGATGCAGGCGAGGTCGTCGGCCCCCTGTGGGATGCCGATGAAGCCGGCCGGCAGGGCGAGCTCGCGGACGAGGTCGACACGCTCGTCGACCGTGGCGACGCCGATCGCCACGACGCCGTCGACCAGCGAGCTCGACGCGACGCGCCGGATGCCCGACACCTCGTCGTCGGTGGCCAGCAGCAGGACGTCGTAGTCGCGGCGGCGAGCGGCCTCGACGACGGCGGTGACGAAGCGCATCTGGGTGGGCTGGTGGTTGTCGGGCCGCACCGGGGCGCTCAGCGCGAGGATGTCGGTGCGGGCGCCGGCCAGCATCCGGGCGCCGGCGTGGGGGCGGTAGCCGAGCCGGTCGACCGCCTCCGTCACGCGCTGCCGCGTCGTCGACGCGATCGAGCGCTTGCCGGAGAGGGCGTACGAGACCGTGGAGATGGACACGCCGGCGGCCTCTGCCACGTCGTGGATCGTCGCCATCGGGACCTCGCTGTCTGGGTGGTGGAGAGACGCGAGGCCGACGCTCTCCCGCTCGGTGCGGAAGCGCTTCGACTGCTCGCGGTTCGAGACACTACGACAGCCGCGACGGCTCGCGCAAGTGTTTCGTTGTCGCGGACGACAAATGCCGACCGGGCTTCCGTTCAGGCCGCGGAACGGATATGTTGAGGCGCACAACATTCGTCGCGGCCCCGTCGCGGCGACCCGGCCACGTCGCAGACGCACTCTCGGAAAGGGACATCGATGTCCGTCACCCCCACTCGCGAAGACAAGTTCTCGTTCGGCCTCTGGACGGTCGGCTACACGGGCGCGGACCCGTTCGGCGGCCCCACGCGCCCCGACCTCGACGTCGTCGAGGCCGTGGAGAACCTCGACCGCCTCGGCGCCTACGGCCTCACCTTCCACGACGACGACCTCTTCGCCTTCGGCTCGACCGACGCGGAGCGCCAGACGCAGATCGACCGCCTCAAGGGCGCCCTCGACGCGACCGGCATCGTGGTGCCGATGGTCACCACCAACCTCTTCAGCGCCCCCGTCTTCAAGGACGGCGGCTTCACCTCCAACGACCGCGGCGTGCGCCGCTTCGCTCTCCGCAAGGTGCTCCGCAACATCGACCTCGCCGCCGAGCTGGGCGCGAAGACCTTCGTCATGTGGGGCGGCCGCGAGGGCGCCGAGTACGACGCCGCGAAGGACGTCCAGGCGGCGCTCTCGCGCTACAAGGAGGGCGTCGACATGCTCTCGCAGTACGTGCTCGACAAGGGCTACGACCTGCGCTTCGCGATCGAGCCCAAGCCGAACGAGCCCCGCGGCGACATCCTGCTGCCGACGCTCGGCCACGCGATCGCGTTCATCGAGACGCTCGAGCACCCCGAGATGGCGGGCGTGAACCCCGAGGTCGGCCACGAGCAGATGGCGGGCCTGAACTTCACGGCCGGCATCGCCCAGGCGCTCTACCAGGGCAAGCTCTTCCACATCGACCTCAACGGCCAGCGCGGCATCAAGTACGACCAGGACCTCGTCTTCGGCCACGGCGACCTGCAGAACGCGTTCTCGCTCGTCGACCTGCTCGAGCACGGCTCCCCGCAGGGCGGCCCCTCCTACGACGGCCCCCGCCACTTCGACTACAAGCCCTCCCGCACCGAGTCGATCGACGGCGTCTGGGAGTCCGCGGCCGCCAACATGCGCATGTACCTGCTGCTCAAGGAGCGCGCGCAGGCCTTCCGCGCCGACCCCGAGGTGCAGGAGGCGCTGGCCGCCAGCCAGGTCGCGGAGCTCTCGGTGCCGACCCTGGGCGAGGGCGAGGGCTACGAGCAGCTCCTGGCCGACCGTGCCTCCTACGAGGAGTACGACGCCTCCGCCCACTTCGGCGGTCACGGCTACGGCTTCGTCCGTCTGCAGCAGCTCGCCCTCGAGCACCTGATGGGCGCACGCGACTGAGAGCAGGCGCGCCAGCGACTGCGTCGCGTGCGCTGACGCGCTCCAGCGCGTCAGACGGAGCTAGGGGCAGGCGCGCCAGCGACTGCGCTCCGTGCGCTGACGCGCCCTAGCGCGTCAGACGAGGCTGAAGGCAGGCTCGTCAGCGCCAGCCCCACCCACGACGCCCGGCCCCGACACTCGGGGCCGGGCGTCGCCACGCCCGCCGTCCTGCACCGCAGCGCACCGCCTGTCCGGGATGCGTACGATCCCCCGTCGCTGCTGACCGAGCGACCAGGGCGTCCGATGGTGTCCCTCGAACGAGGAGGTCACATGGTCGAGGGCGCTGCTGCGGAGCTCCGCTGTCGCATCTGCCGGGCACCGGCCCGCCTCGCCGACAACCCCTACTTCGGCACGGGGCTCTCGGTGCACCGGCAGATCCAGGTCTGCACGCGGTGCCAGGCGATCTCGTTCCCGCCGCGGGCCGAGCAGGACGCGGCCGAGGCCGTCACCGCGCCTCCCCGGGGCTGGCGGGCCCGCCTCGGAGCGTGGCTGCACGCCCACTGACCTCTCCCCCGACCCCACCGCGGCAGTCCGGGCACCCCGGGCCCGCGTCGATCAGTCGCCGTCGAGCCCCTCGAGCGCCTCGCGGGCCCGCTCCGCCTCACGCCGGGCTGCGGTCGCGTCCTCGACGGCTCGGCGACGCTCCCGGCGCAGGAACCGCTCACGGTCGTCGAGCTCGGCCCGACGAGCCTCGGCGGCCGCGAACTCGTCGCGCAGCCGACGCAGGTCGTCGGCGACGCGGTCGCGCGCGTCGTCCAGCTCCGCGACCCGCGACTCCACCTCGTCCCGGTCTGCCTCGGCCCGGTCGGCGGCCTGCTCGGCGCGCCGCAGCTCCTCCCGCGCGACGCGCCGTGCGTCCCGCTCCCGGCTCCGTCGATCGGGGCCGCTCGCGGACTCGGGCCCACCAGCGGCCCCGGCGCCTGCGCGGCGCGGCCGGGGCCGGTCGACGGCCTCGCGGGCCACGGCCCCGTCGAGGTCGGCGGGCGCGAGGCCGTCCGCCGCGAGGGGGCGGACGAGCACGCCCGACCGGGCGGCCTCCGCCGCGTCGGCGTCGGCCACGACGGCTCGCAGGGTCTGCTCGAGGGCCACCACGGCCGGGCCGGCCAGGGGCGCGCCCGCCCGCTCGGCGAGCTCACGGCCGCGGGCGAGGAGCTGCGCGAGCGTGGCCTTCCGCTCGTCGGCCAGCGTCGCGAGCGCTGCCCGGTCGCCCTCCGCCTGCGCCGCACGGAACCGGTCGCCCAGGGCCGCCGCGCCGGCGAGGCCCCGCCCGGCGTCGTCGCGGGCGAGCAGGTCCACCGCCCAGGCCGCGGGAGCGGCGCGGGGCAGCCGGCGGATCCTGCCCGCCAGGTCGCGGTCGCCGGAGCGGCGCACCTCGGCGGCCAGCGCGTCCCGGGCCGCCACGAACTCGCCGGGCACCAGGGCGTAGAGCTGCTGGGCGGCGTCGGCGAGGGTCATCGATCGACCGTACCCACCGGCACCGCCGAACGGCCGTCGGGGCGCGGGGACGCTCCGGACACGGGAGCAGGGCGGGCGGTCAGGACGCCGAGAGCGCCCCGGCGGCGCGGGCTGCACGTCGCCGTGCGCGTCCTCGGGCGGCTGCCGGAGCACCGGTGCCCGCCTCGCCCACGACACCCGTCACGCTCGCGAGCTCCGCCGCGACGGCCCCGGCGAGCGCCGACGCCGCGCGGTGCCGCCGTCGCGGTGCCGACCGACGGTCGTCGACCGACTCGAGAGCTGCCACCACCCGGGGGGCCAGCGCCTCGGCCCACCTGCGGTGCATCGAGGCCCAGGAGAAGAGCTCCTGGACGTAGAGGCCGTCGAGGCTCCAGGAGGGGAAGGGCACGACGGTGACCGCGTCGTCGTCGGCGGCGACGCGGCGGCTCGCGGCGTCGAGGCGCGTGATCTGCGCGGTGATGAGGCGACGAGCGACGGGCGGGATCGGACGGAACTCGGCCATGGGCGGCAGCTCGGCCACCACGACCCCGACCTCAGGGCCGGCCTCCTCGCGCACGCGGTCGACGAGCAGGCGCAGGTCGGCCTCCCACGAGGTCGCGCTGGTCGCCGCGAGCACGTCGGCGATGCCGAGCAGCACGACGACGACGTCGGCGCCCTCCGTCGTGAGGGAGGGCATCGTCGCGGCCGTGTGCATCGTGAGCACGGGCGAGGTGAGCTCGCTCCAGCTGAGGCCGCGGCCGCGCCGGTCGGCGACCCGGGCCGCGGTCTGGCTCGACGTCGTCATGCCGTGGCTCAGCACGCCGAGGCCGGAGACCGCGACGCTGCCGATGAAGGCGAGCCGCTCGGGCCGGGGCCCGGCGATGAGGGGGGCGCGCTCGTCGCGCGGGAAGATCGACGACGCCATCTCGCGGCGGTAGAGCTCCAGGTGCACGCGGAAGAGCGGTCGGGCCGCGGCGACGAGCAGCGCCGCGAGGGGCGCAGGCACGGCTCGGGAGCGGCGGGGGGCGACGAGCGGGGTCGGGGCGTCGTCGGGGGCGGTGCGGTGGTCCATCGTGTCCTGCGTCCGTGCGGTGACCGAGTCTCCTCGGCGGACCCGTCCTGGGGCCCGTCTCGAGTGTCGCCGCAGGAGGGGCGCTGCGGGCGGCCGGTGCGCTTCGTGGACAATGCACACGCATGGACCTCGGTCGGCCGAAAGGAGGACACGCCTCGAGGGAAAGTCCAGGTCAGAGCCCCACGAAGACCCGAGGAGGCGCAGGCGCGCCCCGCGGGACGCGCCTCGGCAGCCATCCACCCACCCCACCAACTGGGGGCATGTCCCTGCCCTGTCGCCGCGTTCGCGACCCGATCTTGCACACTTGTGTGCAAGATCGTACGATGGACCTCGTGACCACGACCGAGCAGACCCCGCGAGCGCCCCGCCGCGACGCCGCCGCCAACCGCGAGGCCCTGATGGCCGCCGCGGTCCGGCTCCTCAACGTCGACGCGGCCGTCCCCCTCGAGGCGATCGCCGCCGAGGCGGGCCTGTCGCGCCGCAGCGTCTACGGCCACTTCGCGACCCGCGACGACCTCGTCCGCGAGGTCACGCTGCGCGGCGCCGCCCGCATCGGCGTCGCGGCGCTGCCCGACCCCGTCGACGACCCGGTCGTCCAGCTCGCCGCCCTCGGGGCACGACTGTGGTCGGAGGTCGAGCACGTGCGCGTGCTGGCCCAGCTCACGGTGCGCGGGCCGCTGGCCGCCGAGGTCGGCGGCGCGCTGGCGCCGCTGAGAGCGTTCCTCCGTGACACCGTGCGACGAGGCGTGGCCGACGGGCGCATGCGCGACGACATCGCGGTCGACACGCTGGCCCGGCTCGTCGAGGGCGCCGCGCTCACCGTGCTCGACGAGGCGACCGCCCGCGACCTCGACCGCGCCGAGGGTCACCGCCTCGTGATGCTCGCCGTGCTCGCCATGGTCGGGCTCGGCTGGCGCGAGGCCGACGAACTCGTGAGGGCGACGCCCGAGCTGGCCGTCGCGCCGCCGCCCGCCGACCCCTTCCCCACCGACCCCCGCCCCACCGTGACCCCGGAGCCCGCCGCATGAGACTCGAACTCGACCAGGTCGCCCTCGGCGACGGCCCCGGCGCTCCGCTCCCCGCCGTCTCGGCGGTGGCCGACCGTCGCGCCCCCGGCTTCGTCGCCGTCGAGACGGAGGGCGCCCCCACGCTCGCCTCCCTCGTCGCCGGCGGCCGGATGGCGCCCGACCGCGGCCGGGTGACGCTCGACGGGAGCGAGGACGCCGACGCGGTCCGCGCCTCCTTCGCCCTCGTCGACACCCCCACGGTGGCCGAGCCCTTCAGCACGCTGACCGTGGCGCAGGTGACCCGGGAGGAGCTGGCGCTGGCCGGTCACCGGGCCGGCCGTGCCTCCGTCGCCGACTTCCTCGACGTCGTCGGGCTGACGGAGCACCGCCGCACCCGACTGGCGTCGCTGCCGACCGAGCTGCGCGTCCGGCTGCTCTGCGAGCTGGCGCTGCTGCGCCCCGGCGTGGAGGGCCTCGTGCTCACCAGCCCCGAGCGGCACGGCGGCGACGTCGCCGCCTGGCTCGGCGTCGTGCACGACCTGGCCCGCCGCGGGGTCGTCGTGCTGACCGTGACCGGCGTCGCCGCCCTGGCGGCGGTGCGCGACCTGCCCGCCCCCGACCTGGGCGAGGACGACGACGACGTCGAGGCCACGCCCGACACCGACCTCGACCTCGACACCGATCTCGACACCGCCGCCCGCCCCGACGACGACGCCGCTGCCCCGACACCAGGAAGCCCCCGCTCGTGAAGATCATCGCCCTCGTCCGCTCCGAGCTGCAACGGCTCACGTCGACCGGCCTCGCCCGCCTCGCCCTCGTCGCCCTGATGACGGTGCCGCTGCTCTACGGCGGCCTCTACCTCTGGGCCAACCAGGACCCGTACGCGAAGCTCGACCAGGTGCCCGCGGCGCTGGTCAACGACGACGCCGGCACGACCGTCGACGGCGAGACGACGAACTACGGCGACGAGGTGACCGACGAGGTCGTCGACGGCGGCGACTTCGACTGGCACACGGTCAGCGCCGCCGAGGCCGCGGCCGGGCTCCGCGACGGCACCTACGACTTCACGTTCACCATCCCGCGCGACTTCAGCGCCGACCTCACCAGCGCCACGACCGACGACCCGACCCGCGCGCAGATCACCCTCGCGACGAACGACACCAACAGCTACCTGGCGACGACGATCGCCGGCCAGGCCGGCAAGACGATCCGGGCCTCGGTGACGGAGAAGGTCGGCAAGGAGGCGGCGGCCCAGCTGCTCGTCGGGCTCGCCGACATCAGGACGTCGATCGGCGACGCGGCGGACGGTGCCGACCAGCTCGTCGGCGGCGTCGTCTCCGCGGAGGAGGGCACCGACCAGCTGGTGACCGGCGCCTCGGACGCGTCCGCCGGAGCCGACGAGCTCTCGGCCGGCGCGTCGTCGGCCGCGGCGGGCGCCCGGACCCTCTCCGACGGCACCGACCAGCTGAGCGCCGGGGCCACGACCCTGTCGAGCGGGCTCGACCAGCTCGAGACCGCGACGGCCACGCTGCCGGACAGCGCGCACCAGCTCGCGACGGGGGCCGACCAGGTCGCCGACGGCAACGAGGCCCTGGCCGCCGGCGTCGCCCAGGCCGCCGCGGCGAGCCAGGCCGCGATCGACGACGCCCCGGCGACGCAGCAGGCGATCGGGCAGCAGCTCGTCGAGTACTTCGTCGGGCAGGGCCAGACCCCGGAGCAGGCGGCCGCCTCGGCGGCCGAGGTGGCGAGCTACTTCGCCCCGCTCTCGCAGTCGCTGAGCGACGCGAACACCCAGGCGCAGGGGCTGGCCGCCCAGGTCGGGCAGCTCGCCGCCGGCGCGCGGCAGGTCTCGGACGGCGCCGCCGCGCTCGACGCGCAGGCCCCCGCCCTCGCGACGGGCATCTCCGACGCCGCCGCCGGGGCACGGCAGCTCGACGCGGGCGCCGCGTCCGCCGCCACGGGCGCCGACTCGCTCGCCACCGGGCTCGGCACCCTCGACACCGGCGCGGCCACGCTCTCGAGCGGGCTGCACACGCTGAGCGACGGCACGGTGAGCCTCCGCGAGGGGCTCGGCGCGCTCGACACCGGCGCGACGCAGCTCCGCGACGGGCTGCAGACCGGCCTCGGCGAGATCCCCGCGAGCACCGAGCAGACCCGCGACGCGCAGTCGGAGGCCATCAGCGACCCGGTGTCCGTCTCCGACCAGGCCGTCACCAGCGCCGGCACCTACGGCGCCGGGCTCGCGCCGTTCTTCATCAGCCTCGCAGCGTGGATCGGCATCTACGCGCTCTTCCTGATCGTGAAGCCCTTCTCGAAGCGTGCCGTCACCGCGGTACGCGCCCCCGGGCGCGTGGTCGTGGCGGGGTGGGCGGCCCCCGCGCTGCTCGGCGTCGTCCAGATGCTCGCGCTGTTCACGATCGTGCGGTTCGCGCTCGGCTTCGACGTCGTGCACCCCTGGGCGACGATCGGCCTGATGGCCCTCGCCTCGGTCACCTTCGCGGCGATCATCATGACCCTCAACGTGCTGCTCGGCAGCGTGGGGCAGTTCCTCGGCCTCGTGCTCATGGTCGTGCAGCTCGTGACGGCGGGCGGCACGTTCCCGTGGCAGACGTTGCCGGCGCCGCTCGCGGCCCTGCACTTCGTGCTGCCGATGAGCTACGCGACCGACGGCCTCCGCCAGCTGATGTACGGCGGCAGCACGGCCACGGCCTGGGGCGACGCGGGCGTCCTCGCCCTCTGGGGCCTCGGCGCGCTGCTGCTCTCGCTGCTCGCGACGCGGCGGATGACCCGTCGCCGCACGCTGCGCGACCTGAGGCCGTCGCTGATCGGCTAGCGGCCGGACCTCAGGCGCGCTCGGCCTCGAGCGCCGGGGCGGCGGCCGGGTCAGCGTCGTCGAGGAAGGTCGTCAGGCGCTCGACCTCGTCGGCCTCGCCGATCGCGGCGGCGCCGCGGCGGAGCGCCCAGAGCGAGCGCAGGACGCCGCGGTTGGGCTCGTGCGACCACGGCACGGGCCCCTGGCCCCGCCAGCCCGCCCGGCGCAGCGAGTCGAGGCCGCGGTGGTAGCCGACACGGGCGTAGGCGTACGCCTCGAGGTCAGCGCCGCGCGCGGCGGCCTCGTCGCTGAGCAGCGCCCAGGCGAGGGACGAGGTCGGGTGGGCCACGACGACGTCGGCCGGCTCGAGGGAGTCGAGGTCGGCGAGCACGTCGGGCTCGGCGGGCAGCAGCGTCTCGGGCACGCCGAGGAGGTTCTGGGAGGGCATGCCCCCACGGTAGCCCGTGCTCCCCGACGACCCCGCCCGGGCCCGGGCCGCGGCTCCCCCGAGCCGACGCCGGGGCGCGAGGTCAGAAGCGGTGCTGCCGCACCCAGGCGTGCATGACCACGGCCGCCGCCGCGCTCGCGTTGAGGCTGCGGGTCGAGCCGAACTGCGAGATCGCGAGCAGCGCCTCCGAGGCGGCCACCGCCTCCTCGCTGAGGCCCGGCCCCTCCTGGCCGAAGAGCAGCACGCAGCGCTCGGGCAGGTCGAACGTCTCGACGGGCACCGACCCCTCGACGTTGTCGACGCCGAGGACGGGGAGGCGGTGGTCGCGTGCCCAGGCCACGAACGTCTCGACGTCGGGGTGGTGGACGACGTGCTGGTACCGGTCGGTCACCATCGCGCCGCGCTTGTTCCAGCGGCGGCGACCGACGATGTGCACGGTGTCGGCCGCGAAGGCGTTCGCGCTGCGCACGATGGAGCCGATGTTCATGTCGTGCTGCCAGTTCTCGACGGCGACGTGGAAGGGGTGCCGGTGCTCGTCGAGGTCGGCGACGATCGCCTCCATGCTCCACCAGCGGTACCGGTCGACGACGTTCCGGGAGTCGCCGTCGCGGAGGAGCTCAGGGTCGTACCGGGGGTCGTCGGGCCAGGCGGCCTCGCCCCCGGGCCAGGGGCCGACCCCGTGCGTGAGCAGGGGCTCGTCGGGGTCGCTCGGGAGCGGGGAGGGACGGGGGTCGTCGACGGGCACGACCCCAGGGTACGGCGGGCCGCGCGGGGGCCCGTAGACCGATCGGTCATTGCACGTGTGACACGTGGAATGTTACTCTGCCGGAGCCGATCGACGAGCGCCGGCCCGACCCGCAGAGGTGCCCCATCAGCGAGACCGACCTCGACACCGCTCCCCCTGCGCGCCCCGGCTGGCCGGGCAGCGCCGCCGCCGTCCGCGCGGCCCTCGTGACGGCCGACGGCGCGGCCTGGCTCGTGGCCGTCGCGACCGTGGCCGTGCTCGTCGACCTCGTCGGGCCGGGCACGGCGCCGCACGTCGCCGCCTGCGCCGCCACGGCCGCCGTCGCACAGGTCGCCGTCGGCACGGCCTGGGGCCTCTACCGCCCCCGGTGGGTGGCCGGCAGCGCCGCCGAGGCTCGCGGCCTCGTCGCCTGCGCCGCGGCCGTCGCGGCCGCCGTCTCCCTGGTGCCCCTGGTCTCGCCCTCCCGGCTCGGCCCCTGGCTCGACTGGCCGCCGGCCCTGCCCCTCGTCGCGCTCGGCGTCGCCGCCCTCGGGATGGGCGCCGCCCGGGCGCTCCTCCGCGGCCGCCTCGAGGCACGCCTCCGCCCCCGCGGCGCTCCGACGCCGGCTCTCGTGCTGGGCGCGGGGTCGGTGGGCGAGCACGTCGTGCGGCGGATGCTCACCGACCCGACCTGCCGACACCGCCCCGTCGCCCTGCTCGACGACGACCCGGCCACGCACGGCATGCGGATCGCGGGGCTCAAGGTGCTCGGCGGGCGTGAGGTGCTGGCCGAGGCCGCGGCCCGCACGGGCGCCGGCACCCTCGTGCTCGCGATGGCCCGGGCCGACGCCGCCCTGGTCCGCGAGCTGACCGACCACGGCGAATCGGCGGGCCTCCGCGTGCTGACCGTCCCCACCATCGACGAGATCCTCGAGGGCAGGTCGGGCGTCGCCGACCTCCGAGACGTCTCACTCGAGGACCTCGTCGGGCGGCGCCCGGTCGAGACCGACGTCGCGGCGGTGGCCGCGAGCGTCCGGGGCCGACGGGTGCTCGTCACCGGGGCGGGCGGCTCCATCGGCAGCGAGCTCTGCCGCCAGCTGGCGGCGCTCGGCCCGGCGGAGCTCATGCTGCTCGACCGCGACGAGACCGCCCTGCAGTCGGTCCAGGTGTCGCTCGCCGGCCACGGCCTGCTCGACACCCGCGAGGTCGTCCTCGCCGACATCCGCGACCCCGTCGCGCTCGGCGCCGTCTTCCGGTCCCGTCGCCCCGAGGTGGTGTTCCACGCCGCGGCCCTCAAGCACCTGCCGCTGCTGGAGCAGTACCCCGGCGAGGCCTGGCAGACCAACGTGATGGGCACGCTCCACGTGCTGGAGGCCGCGCAGGCCGTCGACGTCGAGACGTTCGTGACCATCTCCACCGACAAGGCGGCGAACCCCACCAGCGTGCTCGGCCGCTCGAAGCGCGTGGCCGAACGGCTCACGGCGCACGCCGCCGAGGCCACCGGCCGTCGCTACCTCTCGGTGCGGTTCGGCAACGTCCTGGGCAGCCGCGGCAGCATGGTGCCGCTGTTCCGCGACCTGATCGCGGCGGGTCGACCCCTCACGGTCACGCACCCCGAGGCGACGCGCTTCTTCATGACCATCCCCGAGGCGTGCCAGCTCGTGCTGCAGGCCGGAGCCATCGGCGGGCCCGGCGAGGTCCTCGTGCTCGACATGGGAGAACCCGTGCGGGTGCTCGACGTCGCCGAGCGGATGATCGCCCTGTCGGGGCGTGACGTCGAGGTCGTGTTCACCGGCCTGAGGCCGGGCGAGAAGCTCCACGAGGAGCTCACCGGCGCTGGCGAGGTCGACGAGCGGCCGGTCCATCCGCTCATCTCGCACACGGTGGTGCCGCCGCTGGCGGCGGGCGACCTCGACGTCCGCTCGATGACGAGCGACCCTCCGCACGCGGGCGAGCGCCGCGTCGCGACGGCATAGCCGCGACGGCCTAGCCGCGGCGGGCCGAACGGCCTCGACGCCGACGCGGAGGGGACGCGGCGGCCGCCGCGTCCCGCTCGACGACGTCGCAGAGCCGGGCGACGAGCAGGGGCTGCGCGTAGCGCTCCTCCGCGAGCCGCCGGGCCGCCCGCCCCGCCCGCCGCAGCCCGGCGGCGTCGTCGACGAAGTCGGCGAGGGCACGGGCCGCCCGGCCGGGGTCGCGGTCGAGCTGCAGGCCCGCGCCCGTCTCGACCAGCGCCTCCGCCTGCCAGCCCCCGATGTTCACCGCGACCGGACGCGCCGCGGCGAGCGCGTCGAAGTACTTGTTCGCGCTGTTCGCCCGCAGGGCCGGCACGTCGGCGAACGAGCTGAGCGCGATCGTCGACGCCGCGAGGACGTCGGGCAGGTCGGCCTTGGCCACGGCGTCGAGGACGACGAGCGACCGGTCGAGGACTCCGAGCCGACGCGCCCGCTCGCGCACCGCCTCCTTCTCGGCCCCCGCCCCGAGCAGCACGACGACCAGGTCGTGGCCCTGCCGGTCGAGCTCCACGGCGACGTCGACCAGGTGGTCGAGCCCGTTGGCCCGGCCGAAGGTGCCGCAGTAGACGGCCAGGCGACGCCCGAGGAGGCGCGGGTGGCGGCCCGTGAAGGCCTCCGGCCGGGCGCGGGCCGGGTCGAACCGCTCGAGGTCGCTCATGTTCGGCACCACCACGGTGCGGCCTCGGGGGTGCCCCGTGCGGACCACCGAGTCGGCCATGTCGGGGGAGAGGGCCACCACGGTCGACGACGAGGCGTAGGCCAGGCGCTCGAGGAGGCGCGCGGACGCTCGCAGGGCCGGGTGCCGCAGCGCCCCCATCGCGATGGGCACCTCGGGCCAGCTGTCACGCACCTCGAAGACGAGCGGGGCGCGGCGGAGGAGGGTCGCCGCGATGCCCGGCACGGCGATCGTGAGCGGGGTGCTGGTCGCCACGACGACGTCGCCGCGGAGCGAGCGGGCGAGGCGGGAGGAGCGGAGAGCGAAGGCGAGGAACGCCACGATGCGGCGCCGGTCGCCCATGGCGGCGTCGTAGTCGACGGGGACCCGGTGGACCGTGACGCCGTCGTGGACCTCGTCGCCGCCCGCGCCCCGGCGACCGAGGGGCACCGCGTCGACGGGCGGCGTGGCCGTCACGACGTGGACGTCGTGCCCGCGGCGCGCGAGGGCCGTCGCGACGTGGAACGACCGCACCCCGCCGGCCTGCGCGGGGGTGAGGAAGTACTGGTGGAGGTAGACGACGCGCACGACGGCCTTCCGACGGAGACGGCAGGTCGTGGGCACTCCCCCGCCTGTGATGTTGCACATGTACAATACCGACTGCTCGGCTCGCCGTCGAGAGTCCGCACCCGATCGGAGCGAGAGCCGATGTCCCTGTCCGACCACCTCCACGTCCTGCGCCGCTCCTGGTGGCTCGTCGCCCTCGTGACCCTGCTGGGGCTGGCGGTCACGGCCGTCGTCTCGGGCGCCTCCCCGCGGGTGTACGAGTCGAGCACGCAGCTCTTCGTCTCGGTGCGCGGCACGAGCACGAGCACCGCGATCGAGGTCGGGCAGGGCAGCGCCGCCGCGCAGCAGAAGGTCCGCAGCTACACCGACGTCGTCACCAGCTCGCGCGTGCTGGAGCCCGTCGTGCTGCGGCTCGCCCTGCCGATGAGCACGAGCGAGCTCGCCGAGGCCGTCACCGCGACGGTGGCCGCGAACAGCGTCGTCCTGACCATCAGCGTCCGCGACACCGACCCCGCCCGCGCGGCCCTCATCACCGACGCGGTCAGCGAGAGCTTCCGCGACGTCGTGGTCGGCAGCCTCGAGGCCTCGCCCGACGGCGGAGCGAGCCTCGTCGGCCTCGAGGTGCTGGAGCCCGCGGTCGCGAGCAGCGCACCCGTCTCGCCCCGCACCTCCCGCGACCTGCCCCTGGGCCTCGCCCTCGGCGCCGCCGTCGGCTACCTGGGCGCCCTCGCCCGGCACCTGCTCGACACGCGGGTGCGCTCCGGCGACGACGTCGAGGCGGCGGGCGAGACCGTCCTCGGGGCGACGCTCCACGACCCCGACGCCCAGCTCCGCCCGCTGACCGTGCAGCACGACCCCCGCGGCACGAGGGCGGAGGCGTACCGCTCGCTCCGGACGAGCCTGCAGTTCGCCGACGCGGGCAGCGACGCCCGCGTGGTCGTCGTGACCTCGGCGCTGCCCGGCGAGGGCAAGACCACGACCACCGCGAACCTCGCCGTGACGCTGGCGGAGACCGGCGCCCGGGTGGCGTTGGTCGACGCCGACCTCCGCCGGCCACGCCTCGCGGAGATGATGGGGCTCGAGGGCGCCGCGGGCCTGACGGACGTCCTCATCGGCCGGGCGGGGCTCCGCGACGTGGCCCAGCCCTGGGGCCGCGACGGCCTCGACGTCGTCGCTGCGGGCCAGGTGCCGCCGAACGCGAGCGAGCTGCTCGGCTCGACGCGCATGCGCGAGCTCCTGGTCGAGCTGAGGGCGACGTACGACTACGTCCTCTTCGACGCACCCCCGCTGCTCCCGGTCACGGACGCCGCCGTCCTCAGCCACGTCGCCGACGGAGCCCTCGTCGTCGCCGCGCTCGGCCACACCCCGAGGGCCCGCCTGGAGGAGGCCCTCGCCCACCTGCACCGCATCGGCACGCGGGTGGTCGGCGTCGTCCTGACCATGCACCCGGTCGGTCGAGGAGGTGCCTACAGTGCCACCTACGCACCGGTCGCGACGCGGGGGCCAGCCGAGCGCACCGCGACGTCGGCACCGGCCCCCGCGGCCGCGGCGTCCACGCCGTCGGTCTCGGCGATGTCCGAGACCCCGGTGAGCGGCCCCTCCTCGACGGGCTCCGAGCGTCGCGCCCGCGGTCGCCGGGCGGCACCGCCCCGGGCCGCCGACGAGCGCCGCGCCTGACGGTCCAGCCCGACCCGTGCAGCATGCGCGCTGACGAACGGGCCGCGGCGTCGATCCCCCTCGTCGCTCGGCGGGCGTCAGAGGTCGACGACCACGGCCCCCCAGGAGAGACCGACGCCGAAGCCGACCAGGAGGAGCCGCATGCCCGGGCGGACCTGGCCCGTCTGCAGGGCCGCCGCCAGGGCCAGGGGGATCGACGACGACGTCGTGTTGCCCACGTCGCTCATCTCCACCACGAACTTCTCCGGCGGGAGGTCGAGCTTGCGTCGCAGCGTCTCGAGCATGAAGGCGTTGGCCTGGTGCAGCACGACGGCGTCGATGTCGTCGAGGGTGAGATCGGCGCGGGCGAGGGTCTCCGCGACCGCTCGCGGCACCGCGCGCAGCGCGAAGCCGAAGACCTCGGCGCCGTCCATGAAGAGGTCGTGGCCGTTGCTCTCGAGGCCCCGCGCCTCCGGCGACGCCGCAGGAGCGAGACGGTCGCCGTCGGCGAGGCCGCCGGTGGGCACGATGAGGTGTCGCGCGCCGGAGCCGTCCGTCCCGTAGCTGAAGCCCCGGAACGTCGGCGACCCGGCCGACGCGGTGACGAGGGTCGCGCTGGCCCCGTCGCCGAAGATCGTGCGGAGCGGAGCGTCGGAGGGATTGACGTAGCGGCTCAGGGTGTCGGCGGTGAGCAGCAGCACGGAGTCGGCCTGCCCGGAGTCGATGAGCGCGGACGCGGCGCCGAGACCGTAGACGTAGCCCGAGCAGCCCATGCCGAGGTCGAACGCACCGATGTCGGTGCGCAGGCCGAGGCGGTCCTGCACGAGGCACGAGGTCGACGGCATGGCGTGGTCGGGGGTCTGGGTGCAGAGCAGCACGAAGTCGATGCTCGCCCTCTCCAGCCCCTGATCGCGGAAGAGGGCCTCCGCGGCGGCCACGGCGAGGTCGGCGGTCGTCTCGCCGGGCGCCACGACGCGGCGGCGGTCGATGCCGGTCTTCGCCGCGATCTTCGCCACGCTGACCGGGGCCAGCTCGGCGTCGAGCCGCGCGTTGTCGACGACGGTGTCGGGGACGTGCCCCGCCACCGCTCGGAGGGCGGCGAACCGCCGCGGCGCGGTCACGGACGCCCCGCCGCGCGGCCGGCGGGCGTCACCACGACCGCCGGGTTGCCGAAGACGGTGTCGCCGGGCGCGACCCGTCGGAGCACGACGCTCCCGGCCCCGACCGTCGCCCCGGCCCCGACGCGCGCTCGCGGCAGGACGGTGGCCGAGCTGCCCACGACCGCGCCGTCGCCGACCGTCACGGCGCCCAGCAGTTGGGCGTACCCGTGGACGGAGACGTGGTCGCCGACGACGACGTGGTGGCCGACGAGGGCCCCGGTGTTGAGCAGGGCATGGCGACCGATGCGGGTCGAGGTCGACACGACCACGTGGGGGAAGAGCACCGAGCCCCCGCCGAGCTCCGCCCCGGCCAGGAGGATGGCGGTCTCGTGCACGAAGGTCGTGAAGACGGCGCCCTTCTCCGCGAGGGCTGCCGTCACCCGCCGCCGGGCGGAGGGGTCGGCGATGGTGCAGAGGGCGAGGTCGCCGGGCCGGGGCACGTGCGCCTCGACGGTCGAGACGACGCCCGGCCCGCGGGCGAGGTCATCGACGAACACCACGTCGCCGATGCCCCGTGCGTCACGCCAGCCGACCGCGGACGAGATCATCGCGGCGACCTCGTGGCCGGCGCCCCCGGCCCCGACGAGGACGAGACGGGCGGCGCCGGAGGCAGAAGGTGACGGGGTCATCGCGCGGTGTACCCGCCGTCGACGACGAGCGAGCTGCCGGTGATCCACCCCGCGTCGTCCGAGAGCAGGAAGCGCACGGCGGCCGCGACGTCCTCCGCGCGGCCCAGCCCGAGGGGGTGGGCGTCGACGACCCGCTGGAGGCCCGCCGGCCCGACGGCACGCCGCAGCTGGTCGATCATCGGCGTCACCACGGTGCCCGGGCAGACGCAGTTGACCCGGACGGACTCCCGGGCGAGCTCGAGCGCCAACGACTTGGTCATCGTGACGATCGCCCCCTTCGAGGCCGAGTACGCCGCCGCGCCGGGCTGGCCGACGAGGCCCAGCACCGACGAGACCAGGACGACGGAGGCGCCCTCCACCCGGCAGGACCGCCGGCGGAACGCGCGCGTCAGTTGCAGCGCCGACCGTACGTTGATCGCCAGCATCTGGTCGACCAGCTCGGCGGACGACGCCCGGACGGGCTGGACCGCCTGGACGCCGGCGCAGTGCGCCAGCCCGCTCAGGGGCCCCTGGTCGGTGACGACGCGGTCGACGAGGCTGCTGCAGGCGTCGGGGTCGGCGAGGTCGGCGACCCAGGAAGCGTGACCCTCGCCCGGGAGCTCCGCCAGGACGGCGGCGAGCCGGTCGACGTCGCGGCCGGCCGCGGCGATCCGGTGGCCCCTCGCGGCCAGGTCGAGCGCCGTGGCACGCCCGATGCCGGACGAGGCGCCGGTCACGAGGACGAGCGGGGCGGTCGAGGTGGTCGAGGTGGTCACGCGACGGACGGGAGGGTGAGGTCGTGCAGGTCGCGGACCGTGGTGCAGTCGGCGAGGCGCTGCGCGTCGACCGTGACGCCGAGGGCGACGTCGACCCGGGCGATGAACTCGACGTTCGACAGGGAGTCCCAGCCGAGGTCGTCGAGCTGGTCGTCGAGCGAGAGCGCCGTGACGCTGACGTCGGCCTCGACGAGGTCGTGGACGAGGGCGAGCAGGTCGGAGGTCTCCACGGGAGGGCCCTTCGGGTCGAGCCCCGCGCGGGGACATGGCTGATGTGCTATTGATACATTAGCAGCCCGGTCGATCCACCGACAGCCCTCTCAGAGCCGGACGACGACGGCGGCCCACGAGTAGCCGATGCCGAAGCCCACCAGGGCGACCCGGTCGCCCGGCCCCGCACGCCCGGCACGGACGGCGGCCTGCAGCGCGAGGGGCACGGACGACGAGGCCGTGTTGCCCGTCGTGGCGAGGTCGACCACGAACTTCTCCCGCGGGAGGCCGATGCGGCGCCGGAGGCTCTCCAGCATGACCTCGTTGGCCTGGTGGAAGACGAAGAGGTCGACGTCGTCGACGGTCAGCCCCGCCCGTCGGAGGCAGGTGGCGAGGGCCCCCGGGACCGTGCGCAGGGTGAAGGCGAACACCTCGGGGCCGTCCATGTGGACGTCACGGCCCGACGGGGTCAGCCCCCGCGCCTCCGGCGACGACCCCGGCGCGCGCTCCTCGCCCGGGGCGAGGCCGCCGTTGACCGCGAGCAGGTGGCGGACCCCCCGCCCGTCCGTGCCGAAGGTGGCGCCGAGGAACCGTGGGCCGTCGGCGCCCCCGGTGACGAGCGCCGCCGTCGCCGCGTCGCCGAAGAGCACCCGGAGCTGCGGGTCGCCGGGGTTCACGAGGCGCGTCAGGGCGTCGGCGGTGACGAGCACCACGCGCTCCGCCTGCCCCGTCTCGACGAGGCCCCGTGCGAGCGCGAGGCCGTAGACCCACCCCGAGCAGCCGAGCGAGACGTCGAGCGCCGCGACGTGCGACCCGAGGCCCGCACGCTCCTGGACGAGGCAGGCGGTGGCGGGCAGCACGAGGTCGGGGCTCTGGGTGCAGACGATCAGGGCGTCGACGCTCGCGGGGTCGAGGTCGTGCTCGGCGAGCAGCCGCCGGACGGCGGCCGCCGCGAGGTGCGACGTCCACTCCCCCGGGGCCGCGACGTGCCGGGCGTGGACGCCCGTGCTGGCCGCGGCGCGCGCGACGTCCCAGCCGGGGTGCTGGGCGACGAGGTCGTCGTCCGTCAGCACCGCCTCGGGGAGGTACGACGAGAGGGCGGCCAGCCGCGCGTGCACGGGCGCGGGCACGGTCACGGCGCGGCGTCGACCGTCGGGCCCGCGGCGCGGACGACCGCCAGGACGTCGTCGACCGTCCGACAGGCCGCCAGGTCGGCGGGCTGGACGAGGAGCCCGCGCCCGACCTCGAGCTCGACGATCAGGCTCACGTCGGTGAGGGAGTCCCAGCCGAGGTCGGCGAGCGCCGTGCCGGGCTGCACGCGGCCGCGGTCGACCAGGGCCACGGAGGCGACGGTGTCGAGCAGCGATGAGGTGTCCATGGAGTCTCCTTCGTGACATGTGGAACACAGGATAGCGTCTACATGCCCTGTGCGCACATGCCCCCTTCGACCCGCTCCGTCGCCACAGGGGTCGCCGGTACAGTGTCGCCATGGCTGATCGAAGCGACGTGGAGTGCTGGCTGACCGACATGGACGGCGTGCTCGTGCACGAGAACCACGCTCTGCCGGGGGCGGCCGACCTCATCCAGCAGTGGCAGGACGAGGGCACGCCCTACCTCGTCCTCACCAACAACTCGATCTTCACGCCGCGCGACCTGGCCGCGCGCCTCCGCGCCTCCGGCCTCGACGTGCCCGAGGAGCGCATCTGGACCTCGGCCCTCGCGACGGCCGACTTCTGCCGGTCGCAGATGCCCGGCGGCTCCGCCTTCGTGATCGGCGAGGCGGGCATGACCACCGCGATGCACGAGGCCGGGTTCATCATGACCGAGACGGCCCCCGACTACGTCGTGGTCGGCGAGACCCGCAACTACTCCTTCGACGCCATCACGAAGGCCGTCCGGCTGATCCGGGCCGGGGCGCGGTTCATCGTGACGAACCCGGACGCGACGGGGCCGAGCGCCGAGGGCGTGCTGCCCGCCACGGGCGCCATCGCCGCGATGATCCAAGCCGCCACGGGCAAGACGCCCTACGTGGTGGGCAAGCCGAACCCGATGATGTTCCGGTCGGCGATGAACCGCATCGGGGCGCACAGCGAGAACACCGCGATGATCGGCGACCGGATGGACACCGACATCATGGCCGGCATCGAGGCGGGCCTGCACACCATCCTCGTCATGACCGGGATCAGCGACCAGGCCGAGATCGACCGGTACCCGTTCCGGCCCAACGAGGTGCTGAGCGGGGTGCACGAGCTCGTCCGGGCCGAGCCGCTCGAGAGCGACGTCGTGCCCTCCGAGCTCTAGGCGCCGTCGACGCCCCCGGCTCGGGCGTCAGCCCGCCGTCGGCGCGAGGCTCGTGGTGAAGGGCTCGCCGCTCGAGCGCGTCACGAAGCACGAGTAGGTGCGGTCGCCCGCGTCCCAGTCGGCGGCCGTGACCGGCCAGCTCGCGACGAACTGGACGTCGCGGTACGCCCCGGCGGCCGTGAGGTCGAGGGCCTCGGGCGACGTGCACAGCACCGACATCTGGTTCTGCAGGGTCTCCGAGCCCGGCCAGGGCGCCCCGGCGTCACCGGGCAGCGCGCCCTGCGACGCCAGCTGGGCGACGTGCGGGGCCGCGCAGTCCACCACGTCGTAGTCCTGCTGCCACGCGTTCTCGAACGACGAGAAGCACTCTCCGCCCTGCAGGTCGCTCCACGGGTGGCTGCCCGCCGCGAGCGGTCCGGTCGCGGCGGAGGGCTCCTCGACGGGGGCCGGGTCGGCCGTCACCGTGGTCGGCGCCGAGGCGGGCTCGCCGGTCGCCGCGGGGTCGGCGGAGGCCGAGTCGCCGGAGAACAGCGAGCGGCCGAGGAAGAAGAGGGCGACGAGCGCGAGCACGACGACGACCACGGCGCCGACGACGAAGAGCACGAGCCGGCTGCGCGGCGACCCGGTGAGCGCGGCGAGCCGGCCGGCGGGCCGCGCCCCACCGGGGCGCTCGTCGGGAGCCCCGGCCGCCGTGGGCGGCACCCAGGCCGAGGAGGCGCGGGCCGGGCCCTCAGCACCTGCCCCTGCCCCGAACGAGAGGCCGGGGAGCTCGCCCGCGGCCTCGGGAGGCGCGGTGCGCGCGCGCTCGACGGGCTCGGCGGGAGCGGACGGCACCGCGGGCGGGCGGTAGGGCTCCGGGAACCCGGAGGCGGCGGCGGCGGGAGGCGCGACAGGGGCCGCGCCCCGGAGGTCGGTCGGCGTCGCCTCGTCGTGCTCGGCGTCGTCGCCGCCCAGCGACCACGACCTCGTGACCGCGTCGTCAGCACCGGGGGTGTCGAGCGTCTCGACGTCGAGACGCTCGACCTCGAGAGGGACCTCCTCGACCACCGGGTCGTCACGGCCGGCGTCGGACTCGACCTCGCCGGGGACGTCGTCGAGGGCGTCCGGGTCGCCGGACGGGCCACGGTCGGCGGCCCGGCCCGCCAGCGGCACGATGCCGAGGATCTGGGTGAACGAGGGCTCGACGACCGGCGCCGACGCGGACGGCTGCACAGCCGGCGCGACGGCGGGGGCGCCGTCGCCGTCGAGCAGCGGCGCGGGCGGTGACGAGAGGGGCTGCGCCGGAGGCACGGCCACGCCCGCCGCCTCGGCGAGGCGACGCTCGCGGCGGGTCATCTCGTGGTGCTCCTCCACCCACCAGGGGGCGGTCGAGCCCGTGGCGTCCTGGGTGGGCTCAGACTCCGGCTCCTGCTCCGGCTCGGGCTCCGGCTCGGGCTCCGGCTCGGGCTCGGGCTCGGGCTCGAGCGTCGCCGCAGCCGCCGCCCCGGGGAGCGGGGTCGCAGGCACCTCGAGGGCGCGCGTCGGCAGGTCGGTCCCGACCCGCGACTCCTCGGGGGCCTCGCCGGCGGGCGCCGAGGCGGGCGGCAGGGCCTCCCAGTCGAAGGAGGCGGGAGGCGCGGAGCCCGCAGCCGGGGCCGCCGCGAGCAGAGCGGTGAACGGGCCGGGGACCTCGGCGGCTCCGTCGGGGCCGGGCTCGGGCGCGGACTGCGGCGCGGACTCGGGCTGGGGCTGCGGCTCGTGCTCTCCGCCGGGCTCGCTCCCGGAGACCGGCCCGGAGGGCGTCGCCGGGGGGACGGTGCCGGCCAGGGCGCCCAGGTCGAGCGCCAGGGGGTGCCCGCCGCTCCGCGGGACGTCGTCGCCGGCCGCGGGCGGCGGCGGGACGGCGAGCGGGGCGCGGGGCGCCTCGGTCGGGACGGCGTCGGCCTGGGAGGAGAACGAGAGCGCGGTCGTCGCCGCGTCGGGCTCGGGGCTCACGACGGGCTCGTCGGGCGGGTCGGGTTCGTCGCCCCCGTCGGTCGAGGTGCCGCCCTCCGGCGGGAGCTCCTCGTCGGTCGGCACGCCCTCGCCGTCGAACTGGGCCGCGAGCCAGTCGCTGGCGTCGTCGGGCTCGGGCGCCTCGTCGCGCCCGGGCCGGTCGTCGGTCACGGCTCCAGCCCCAGGTCGGCCAAGCCGATGGCCGCGTAGTAGGGGTAGCCGGCCGCCTCGATCACCTCACGGGCTCCGGTGCTCCGGTCGACGACGACGGCGACGGCCGCGATCTCGGCCCCGACGGCCTCGAGGGCCCGGGCCGCGGTGAGGGGGGAGCCGCCGGTCGTCGAGGTGTCCTCGAGCACGACCACGCGCTTGCCCGCCAGGTCGGGGCCCTCGACCTGCCGACCACGGCCGTGGTCCTTGGGCTCCTTGCGGACGACGAAGGCGTCGTAGTCCTTGCCCAGGGCCACGCCCTGGTGCATCACGGCGGCGGCGATCGGGTCGGCGCCCATCGTGAGGCCGCCGACGGCGAAGACGTCGGGGACCTCGTCGATCAGGTCGACCATGACCCGGCCGATCAGGGGCGCGACGCGGTGGTCGAGGCTCACCTTCCGGAGGTCGATGTAGTACGACGCCTTCTTGCCGCTCGTGAGCGTGAAGTCGCCGTGGAAGACGGCCTCGGAGCCGATGAACTGGATGAGCTGCGTGCGTGCGTCGGTCACGGTTGACCAGCGTAGAGCAGGTGGCTCCGAGCGCGCCCGGCGGTCGTCGACCCTCGGCGGCGCGGATCCGGCCGCCCGCCCGGGGGCCCCGACCAGGCGAGCGCCAGGGCGACCCAGGCGAGACGGTTGCCCGAGAGGTCTCCGGAGACCGACGCGTTGAGCACCGCCGCCACCGCGACCCCGAGCAGGACGACGGCCACCCCGTCGACGCCGCCTCCCTCCGGGCCGCGCCGTGCGTGGTGCAGCAGCCGCACGAGGGAGGCGACGACGACCGTGAGCACCGCCGCGCCGGCCGGCCAGCCGCCCTCGACGAACGCCTCGAGCACGAGGTTGTGGGCGTACTGACGGTCGCCGGAGCCGGGGACCGCCTCGGACTCCCCGAGCACCGTGACGAAGCCGCCCCACCCGGTGCCGCCCGGGCCCCCGTCCCGGAGCGCCCGGAACGCTGCCCGCCAGAGAGGGAGCCGCCCCTCGGCGCCGGTCACCTCGCCCGTCAGCACGAGCCCCAGCCGGTCGGCGCCCGGGGAGTCGCTGACGACGACGCCGACGCCGGCCGCGACCAGGGCGGCGGCGAGCCCCGCGACCCGGCGCCGGCGCCCCTCCCGCACGACGAGCGCGACGACGACCAGGGCCACGGCCGCGGCGAGCACGGGGCCCCGGGAGCCGGTCGCCACGGCGGCGAGCGCGGCCACGACCGCGCCGGCGAGGAGCCGCAGGCGGGGTCGCCGGCCGGGCAGCACGAGCACGGCCCCGAGGATCAGCGCCGCGGTGGCGGTCGCCCGACCCGCCGCGATGGTGTTCGACCCCTCGAGTGCGGCCCGCCCCCACTGCGACGCGTCGCGCGGGAGCACCTGCAGGGCCGCCACCGTCACGAGCCCCCACCCCGCCGTCCAGGCGAGCCAGAGCCTCCGCCGCCGACGGGTCGAGAGCAGAACCACGGTGGCGGCCACGACGACGAAGGTCAGGGCCATCCCGGCCAGCTTGGCGCCCTGGTAGCCCTGCGGCACCTCGACGAGCGCCCCGGGCAGGAGCGCGACGACGAGGAGGACGGCCCCCGGGGGCACCCGGACGACCTCGAGGCGGGGCGCGAGGTGGAGCGCCGCCCCGACCCCCGCCGCGGCGGCGGCGGCGACCGTGGGGCCGACCGGCACCGCCGCGAGCGCCGGGCTGCCCTTGACGCCGCCGACGACCAGCACCGCCGAGCAGAGCGCCGCCACGACGTGGTCGCGGAGGGACGACCTCGGCGACGGCGCGGCGGGCGGGGTCGACGACGCCGACGTCTGGCTCGTGCGGGACATCGGACCTCCGGGATCGGTCCGGCGATGATAGCCCGGGATCCTGGATGTGATGTGTCAGTACAGGAGTGGTGCCCCGTCCTCGTCGAGCCGCGCTCCGCCGAGCCACCCGGCGCCCCGGGCCCGCAGGGACTCGACGCGACGCCTCGCGTGCTCCGTCAACACCTCGGGCGGGGCCCCCACCCGGGCGTGCTGCACGAGCATCCGGAGCCGGGCCTCCTCGCAGGCGAGGACGTCGTTGCCGACCCGGCCGGCGAGGTCGGCCATGAAGAGGAGCCACCGGTCGTGGCGCTCGGGCGCCTCGTCGGCCGCGGCGGACGCGGCGGCCGCCGTCAGCTCGAGGAGGCGCTCCCGCTCGGCGGGGGCCAGGGCGGCCCCCACCGTCGCGAGCACGGCGTCGTGGACGATGTCGAGCACCTGCGCCGTGGCCTCGAACCGCTCCGGATCGCCGGGCCGGACGAAGGTGCCCCGGTAGGGCTCGACGGTCACGAGACCGTCCGTGCAGAGCCTCGTGATGGCGTGGTCGACCGGGGTCCGCGACATGTCGAGCCAGTGCGCGACGGCGCCGAGGTCGATCCGCTCGCCGGGCCGGAGGGCGCCGGAGAGAAGGGCGTCGCGCAGCTCGCCGTAGGCCCGGCCGGCGGCGTCGTCGCGCTTCGGGATCCGTCGGGGCGTCAGCGGGACGGGCACGGCGCACCCCCCTCGTCCGCGCCGCGGTCGAGGCCGCCGTCGCCGTCACCGTCGCAGCCGGGGCCGTCGCCGGCGTCACGCGAGCGCAGCCACCGGGAGGTGCACACCTCCAGCACCTCCAGCGGGAGGGGCGGCCAGAAGAAGTCCTGGACCCGCACCACCCCCTGCGCGACCCGGGCGAGCCTCTCGTCGACCGTCCCGGCGGGCCCCGGCGACACCTGTCGCTCCTGTGCTGTCATGTCACCGTTGTAGCGGGCGACCGCCCCGCCGTCACGTGAAATCTTTTGTTCTGCTGAGAGCGACGACCGGACCGGTCTGGACCGCGGTCCGCCACCGCGCCTCCCCGGGGCCTCCCGCGCCGATCGGCACGCCCGGCGCTAGCGTGGGCGCATGCGTGTCGCCACCTGGAACGTCAACTCCGTCCGCGCCCGAGCCGGGCGGGTGGTCGACTGGCTCGTCCGCGAGGACGTCGACGTCGTCGGCCTGCAGGAGATCAAGTGCAAGCCGGAGCAGTTCCCCTACGAGGCCTTCCGCGAGGCGGGCTACGAGGTGGAGCTGCACGGCCTCAGCCAGTGGAACGGCGTCGCCTTCGCGAGCAGGCTGCCCATGGACGACGTCGAGGTGACCTTCCCCGGTCAGCCCGGGTTCCTGAAGGGCCAGGAAGGGCCCGACCAGCCGAAGGAGGCGCGGGCCATCGGCGTCACGGTGGAGGGCGTGCGGATGTGGTCGCTGTACGTCCCCAACGGGCGGGAGCTCGGCGATCCGCACTACGCCTACAAGCTCGACTGGCTCGCCGAGCTCGCCGACCGCACCCGCGGGTGGCTCGAGGAGAGCCCCGACCTGCCCCTCGCACTGATGGGCGACTGGAACGTGGCGCCGCTCGACGCCGACGTCTGGGACGTCGCGGTCTTCGAGGGGCACACCCACGTCAGCGAGCCCGAGCGGGCGGCCTTCGCCGAGTTCGAGCGGGTCGGCCTCCGCGACGTGGTGCGGCCCCTCGTGCCGGAGGGCTACACGTACTGGGACTACAAGCAGCTCCGGTTCCCGCGCGACGAGGGCATGCGGATCGACTTCGTGATGGGGTCGCCGACGTTCGCGGACCTCGTCACCGCGGCGGCGATCCACCGCGAGGAGCGGAAGGGCGACGCCCCGAGCGACCACGTGCCCGTGGTGGTCGACCTCGAGCTCGAGACGGAGCTCGACGACGACCGGCCGATGATCTTCTGACCCCGCGCGCGCAGGGCGAGCGCACGCCGGCCGGCAGCACGACAGACGGATCGGTCGACGCGTGAAATGTCACGTAGTACACTGACGCATCACGAACGGCCTGACGAACGGGCCGCCGAGCGTCAGGAGCCCCGTGCACCGAACCGTGCTGTTGTCACCGCCCGACGTCGGGCCGCTCGAGCGCGAGGCGCTCCGTCGGGTGGGCGAGGGCAGCTGGTTCGCCCCGCTCGGCCCCGAGGTCGACGCCTTCGAGCGGGAGCTCGCCGAGACCGTCGACCGGGCGCACGTCGTGGCGACGTCGTCCGGCACGGCCGCCCTCCACCTGGCGCTCATCGTCGCCGGGGTCGGCTCAGGCACCGTCGTGCCGACCTCCACGTTCACCTTCGCCGCGACCGCCAACGCGATCCACCACGCGGGCGCCCGCCCCTTCTTCGTCGACGTCGACCGCGACACGGGCAACCTCTCGCCGGCCCTGCTCGCCGACTCCCTCGACGACCTCCGCCGTCGGGGCGTGCCCGTCTCCGCCGTGCTGCCGGTCGACATCTACGGCCGAGCCGCCGACCACGGCGACATCGCCGCCGTCGCCGCGCGCCACGGCCTCCCCGTGGTCGTCGACGCCGCCGAGTCGTTGGGGGCCCGCCACGCCGGCCGCCCCGCCGCGGCCCACGGCCTCGCCTCCGCGATCTCGTTCAACGGCAACAAGATCGTGACCACCTCGGGCGGGGGCGCCGTCACCTGCGACGACGACGAGATCGCCGGGCGGGCCCGCAGCCTCGCCGCGCAGGCCCGCCTGCCCGTCGACCACTACGAGCACGCCGAGGTGGGCTGGAACCACCGGCTGAGCAACGTGCTCGCCGCGCTGGGCCGGGCCCAGCTC
>Ga0308160_10001478_pt1 | contig 32703 bp, 47 predicted proteins | sample PhyFR1_FD_201036 | JGI IMG/M metagenome (GOLD analysis project Ga0308160, IMG submission 201036) | Phyllosphere microbial communities from UC Gill Tract Community Farm, Albany, California, United States - DLSLF.R1 | ecosystem: Host-associated > Plants > Phyllosphere > Unclassified | place: USA... | reverse complement strand
CAGAGAGGGAGGGGAGGGGCATGGGAGGCGGGGCGAAGCGGGCTCGCGGTCTTAGACCTTGACCTTCTCGACGTCCTCGGCAACCTCGTCGACGTCGTCCTCGCCACCCTCGACCGCGAGGGCGGCAAACGAGAAGTCCTTCTTCTTCTCGGCCTCCTTCTTCTTCTCGGCCGCCGTCGGCGCGGCTGCCTTCTTGCCGCCGCCGACGGCCGGGATCGCCTCGAGCGCAGGTGCAACGGCGGCCTTGGGCGACGAGACCGGCTTGGCCGACCGCCAGTTGGCAGGCTCGGCACCCGAGGGCGACTTGGCGCCCCGGCCGCCCTTCTTGTCGCCCTCGGCCGCACCGCCGGCAGCCTTCTCGGCCGCCTCCTTCTCGCGCGCCGCCTTGATCTCGGCCTGCTTGGCCTCGCGCTTCTCTTTGGCCTCAGCCGCCTGGCGGGCGATCTTCTCCTCGACCTCCTTCTCCTTGGCGGCGATGTCGACCGGCCGGGCAGCGCCGAACGGCGATGCCTTGGACTCGCCGGCAGCAGCGGCCGGCTTGGCCTCGGCCGGCGACGACTCAGCCGAGCCAGGCGTCGAGGGCGCACCCGAACGGGGAAGAAGCGTCATCGGGCGCCGGGCCTGGGGCTGAGGAGACGAGGCAGCAGAGTCTGCGCAGGGCCGAGCAATGGGGAGGTCAGCGCAAAATCTCGCCTGCGACCAGGTCTAGCGGACGTACTCTCGGCGCTCTCCTGCCGGCTAGGCGGGCCACGACGGGGTCCCGACCGCCAGTCGGCGGGCTCGTCGTTGGCCTGCGGGGGCGGGCCTCCCGGGCCGGCCTGGAAAGCACGCTGGGACCGGGCCTCAGGCGCCGGGACGAACTTGGCACCACGAACCCACTGAAGCGGAGGTGTGTGAGAAGCTAGTCAGCGGCGAGAAGAAGGAGAAGAGCGCGTGAAGTCGGCGCATGCGCAGGCTTCAGAAGCCGGCGTAGCAACAACCGAGGCGAGCTGAGAACCAGCGCACTGACCTCCTTCTCGGTGTCGGCCGGGCCTGGCGGCATGTCGGGCCGGGGACCACGCTGGTGAGGGAGCGCATCCCGGTCCATCGGTCCGCCACGAGGGACGAAGCCGGCGCCGGGCGGGGGCGGGCCCGACAGGGGCTTGCCCGTCCGCCACTGGCTAGCCGCCTCGGCCGCAGCACCGCTCTCGCTGATGAAGCCGCCCGACCTCGGGGCCGCGCCGCCAGGGCCGCCCATGCCGCCGGCGCCGAAGCGGGGGCCGTCGGCCGGGCCCGAAGGCGTGAAGCGCGAGCCGCGAGCGGCCGACCAGTCGCGCTCGGGCTCGTCATCGCCGACCCGCGGGGACGCGTTGCCGTAGCTCCGGCGCTCGGGCGCACCGCCGGCGAGCGGCGGGAGAGGGCCCTCGCGCCGCCACGACGACTTCTCGTCGGCGACGCCTCCGAACATGCCGCCCTTGAAGCCGCCCTTCGGGGGCTCGGCAACCGAGACGCGGACGGTCCGGGCCGCGAGCTGGCCGCCGCTGCGGCTGAGACCCTCCTTGAGGTCGTCGAGCGAGGCAAACTCGACGTAGCCGAAGCCCTTGGGCTTGCCCTCCATGTCGCTGATGAGCTTGATGCTGTTGAGCTACAGTCGAAGAAGAGGTAAAGGGGCTCGTCAGACCCCATTCGGCAGCTCGGGCGGGCCGTTTGAGGCAGGACGCGGACGCGACGGACCTTCATGCCGTCAAAGAAGCCCTCGACCTCGGACTCTCCGACGTCAAAGGCCAGGTTGCCGAGGAAGGCCGTGTAGGGCGGCGCGGTCGGCATCGGTAGCTCCTCGCGGGGCGGGCCGAGGTACTCTGAGCGCTCGCCCCGGTCCGGGCGCGACATAAAGTCGCCGCCGCCGCCCGACGACGAGAAGCCCTCGGGCCGGGCGGCGGGCGCGGTCGGGAGCTCCTCGACGTCGTCGGCCCACGAGCCGCCGCCGAGGAAGTCGGTCAGCGCGACCTTTTGCGCCTTTGCCTTCTTGGGAGCTGGAGCACGCGGAGGGACAGTCAGCCATCGCTCGGGTCGCTGAGTTGCCTTGGCGCGGGCCTGGACGGACCCATGATGAGGACAGGAGTGTTGGGGAGTGGAGAAGGGGGTAGAGGAGCGAAGGGGAGGGAGAGCCTGGTGCGGTCGACGAGGGAGGCAAAAAGCGGGGGGAGGAGAGACGACGGCACCTCTGGCGCGCGCGCGGCCGGGCGTGGTCGTCTCCGTCGTCGCTGGCTGCACTTGCCGTTCCGCCCTCTCTCCGCGGCGCCGCCCTCACGCTCACCACCCGCCGCCCAACTCGCCTCTCTCTCCGAACGGCCGCTCTCTCGACCAGCACACTCTTTCTTTCGCCTAGCCTTTCCTCTCGACCCCTTCCTTTTCTCACCGGCCACCATGCGCGCCTCGACCTCGCTTCAGGCCTACCAGAAGGTCGGCTTCCTCCGCCGGTCGCACGACAACTTCCCGCTCCGCGAGTCGCTCTCGACCGCCCTCCAGGGCCGCACGCACCGGCCTCGGCCGCTCGGCCTCCCGCCGGCGTCCCCGCCGCTCTACCCGCAGCAGGTCGTCCTCGCCGACGGCTCGTCCTTCACCCACTGGACGACCTCGCCCCGGTCCGTCTACAAGCTCACCAAGGACCTCTCGAACCACCCGATGTGGTACCCCAACCGGGTCGCCTCGCGCGACCTCCAGGACGAGTTCGGCCGCATCGGCCGCTTCCGGCAGAAGTACGCCGGCTTCAATGACGGCGAGGAGGGCGAGGAGGGCGGCAGCGCCTTTGTGGGCGAGCTCGAGGACTGGATGTCGGAGGGCGCGACCGAGACCAAGGAGAAGATGCAGCGGGTGCGGTCTGCTCTTGTCAACCGGCCCGGCCGGCCTTTGCCCAGGCGGGCTCCTGACTGACCGACTCTGCCTTCTCATTACTCGCACAGGTCGTCGAGGTCGCCCAGAAGCAGGGCGGCAAGGGCAAGGGCAAGAAGTAGGGTCGCTTTTGGACCCCTCTTCACGCTGCCTCGCCCATCCCAGGTGCGTCCCGCCTGCTGTTCTATCCCTGGCTCGGCCATCGCGCTGACTGCCGTTGCCTCCCCTCTCGCTGCTCGCCCTCACCTCTGGTTGCTCCTCGTCCGGTCCGCGTCACTCAGGCAGCCCTGGGATGCGACTCTTATCATGACCTTCACGAAGCCCTCCTATGCGCTTGCTGGTTCACCGCCGTTCGCGATGAGAGTGGCTTTCCCCGCACCCTCCGCCCCGGGCTCACCGCATCGCCGTCCAACCCATGTGCCCTGACCCAAGACAGCTGGCGCGAATCTCCGACTGTAATGTCATTGCGATCGGGCGCCCGACACTCAGCCGTCGTCCTCGTCGCCGCTCTCGATCCGGAAGCCGCCGTTGCCGTCCTCGAGCTCGGGCGTGCCGCGCTCCTCGCGCCGGCGCTCGTCCTTGGCCTTCTGCTTGGCCTCGAGCTTCTTGAGAACGGCCGTCGCGCTGTTGAACATGCCCCCCGTCGGCGCGCCGCAAGCAAAGCACTTTGGCGTCTTGGCAAAGCGCTTGATGGCGCAGGCGCTGTCAAAGTAGTGGCCGCACTTTGTGACGACCGGGTCGACAAAGGCGTTGCGGCAGATGAGGCAGGCGAACGGGATCTCGTCGTCCTCGTCGGACGAGCCCGGCTCGTCGCCCATGAGCCGGCCCTCGCGCAGCGTCTTCTCGTGCTGCTTGTCGAGCTGCCAGCCAGAGAGGTAGTCGCCGCGGTCGTGCAGGAACTTGCAGGTGTCGCCAAAGCCACACCAGCCGGTCTCTGAGTGGCGGCGAAGACGGGGAGGAGAAACGAGAGCCTTAGCAAGCTCTTCTCGACTCGAAAGGGGGACGGAGCGAAATCGAAGGCGCCAACCAACGCACCTTTGTAGTCCTTGCAGACGTCGGGCTGGTAGTCGATCACGGTGATCTGCCGGATGTTGCTGCTCGCCTTCTGCGGGCCGGCCTTCATCTTGTTCGAGACGCCGCTCTCGCGCTGCTCGATGTGCGACTTGTAGGCGGCCGCGCCGTGGTACATGCCGTCATCCGGAACCCCGTCGTTGAGCGCAGCCTGGAGGCGGATGCCAGAGAGGGAAGCTGCGGAGTCAGCTTCGATCGGAAGGTGAGTCTCGCCGCCACTGGCCTGCCACGGCAAGGCGACAGACCGGTCTGGTAAGACCAAGCAGGGACGTACGTCGACCAGCCGTTGCCGCTTGCGCTTCTCCTCCTCCTCCTCGGCATCGGCATCCCAGTCGAGACCGCCCGTCACAAAGTTAGCATTGGCCGCCTTGGCCGAGCCGCTCGCCTTCCAGGTGACGCCGACGGCCGAGTCGTCGCCGAGGCCGTACGACTCGTCGTCGGCGGCGTCCTCGTCGTCGTCGCGGCGCGACTTGCGCTTCGTGCCCTGGACGAGCGGGTTGAAGGCGGTCTTGCGCGACGGCTTCTGGACGGCCGACGTCGACGAGGCCGCTGCTGCTGACGACGACGACGACGCCGAGGGCCGGGCTGCTGCGGTTGAGTCGTCGACTGCCGGCGGCGGCGAGGCCGAGCGCTGGCGGGCGGTTGGACGCGGCCGTGCCTTCTTCTTGAAGAACGGGACAGACGGCGCCGAGGCGGTCGAGGTTGAGGCTTCTGCTGTCGGCTCGGCCATGGCTTGCGTCCGAGGATGAGGGTGGGGATGTGGTGGAGAGGAGTAAGGCGCCCGTCGACGGTCCGCCGGCTTGGTGATGGGCGGGCGGCGGTGGGTATGGCACCGCGCTCCCGCATCGCGCGACCTGCTGCTGTGCTTCAAGCCCCTTGACTCCGTCGTCGACGGCGGCCTACCACCGAGCTCGCAACTCTCACTTCTCGACATATAGCTCGCTTCGCCAAAGGACCTGGGTTCTATCCGCAGCTGAATCTCAGGTTGGTCTCACGCTAGCCGTTCGAGCTGCCTGAACGTGAGCTGACGAGTGGTCAGCTGCCGCGTCCCGCTCAGCCCTCGCCTCTTCGCAACCCCCTCCGACCGTCTCGTTACCGTTCTCTCTCCCTCTCTCCGCGCCATGTCTGCCGCCCCGGCCACGACCGCCTCTGTTCCCGACGCTGCCGTCACCGGTGCTGCCTCTGCCGGCTACCCTGTCCGGGCTGCGACCGTTACCCGGGTCACCGGCGAGACCAACATCGTCTGCTCGATCGCGCTCGACGTCCGGCCCGGCGTCGACACCCAGACGATCTCGGTCGACACAGGCATCGGCTTCCTCGACCACGTCCGTCCCTTGCGGCCGTCTTCTTCAAGACCGGCCAGGAGTGCTGACTTGAGCTTCTTGCCTCAGATGCTGCACGCCATGGCCAAGCACGGCCAGATGTCGCTCACGCTCCACTGCAAGGGCGACGTTCACATTGACGACCACCACACGGCCGAGGACTGTGCGCTCGCTCTGGGCGAGGCTTTCAAGCTCGCCCTCGGCGAGCGCCGCGGCATCCGTCGGTACGGCACGGGCTTTGCGCCCCTCGACGAGGTGCGTTGATGTACTACTGCTCGAGCTGCTGCCGGCGCTGCAACTCCACGACAGCGCCCGGCCCGCGCAGCCCTGAAGCCGTCCTGACATTTGCATCCCCCGTCTTGCTGCGAACAGGCCCTCTCGCGTGCGGTCCTCGACATCTCCTCCCGGCCGTACTTCTGCGGCCACCTCCCCTTCACGCGGGAGAAGATCGGAGACCGTTCGTCCCCTTGCACGACGCCTGCCCATCTTGCGGCCCATGCGCAGCCGCGCTTAGAGCTGACATCCTCGATCTGGTCGCCCTGTCATCCAGTGTCGACCGAGATGATCTCGCACGTGTTTGAGTCGTTCGCGCAGGCCGCGGGCGTCACCCTCCACGTCGACTCGATCCGGGGCGTCAACAACCATCACATGTGCGTCAATCTCTCCCGCGAGGAGGCAGCGCGGACGTCCACTGGCTGACCCGTCGCGCCTCTCTTGCTCACAGTGCCGAGGCGAGCTTCAAGGCGCTCGCGCTGGCGATCCGCGAGGCGATCGAGCGCACGGGCGGTAACGACGTCCCGTCGACCAAGGGTGTCCTCGCATAGGGTGTGCTCTGCATGCGACATCAAAGAGAGCAGACCCCGGCGCACGAGAGCGCTCGCAGGACCCTTCCGTCGTGCGCGCCTAGTCTCGTGCCGTCTGGCTCTTGCGCTTCGACCGGTCCGTCTGGTCCTCCTCGACCTCCTCGATCGTGCTCGCGACCGTGCCGCCGTGGTTGGTCGGCGGTCGCGAGCGGAGCCTCGGTCCACCACCGGCGCCGATGACAGAGTCCTTGAGAGAGGGCGTCCGGGCCCGGCTGGACGGCCTTGATGGCGGCAGGAGGACCGCAGTCGGGTCGGTCGGCCTGCCGAGGCCGTACGGGGGCGAGACACGAGCAGGACGTGGATGCTCGCCCTGCCACGCCGAATCGCTCGACCTGACCGTCGACGCCCGGGCCGACTGCCAGCCGGTGCCGGATGACTGGGTCGGGCTGCGAGCACGCAGAGGGGGCTGCGGCGGCCGATAGTCCTTGGGTGGGACGGGCGGGCTGAGCGTCGCTGCGAGGCCGGGCGGTCCGACGTGCGCATGTCCTGGCGGGCGGAGGATGGAAGGCGGAGTGGACGTCGGTCGACCGGGGACACGGAAGAGACTGGCCACAGGTGGGCGAGCGACCGTCGGAAGAGCAGGAGGTGGCAGCTCGAATGACGGGCGGCCCGGGGCGGACGATCCTGAGGGCTGACGCCGGGACGCCGCTCTCGGCGGGACGGGCGGGACGGGCGGGTTGGGCGGTGGGTGCGGCGGCGGCATCACAGTAGTCGGCTGCTTCGGCCGCAAGCTCAGAGGCCGAATCGGGTCCGGCACAAACGCAGCTGGGTTCGGAGAGGGCTGAGCGACCGGGAGCACGGGCGGCTTTGCTGGGGCTCCGTCATGCGCATCTGTCGGCGGACGGACGACGATGGAGCTGCGAGACGAGGATCGTTCCTATCAGAATCAGCGACCCAGTGCAGCAGACGTGATACTCTTGAGCTCACTCACGGGCCCATCGCCAGGCGGATCTGCGCTGCCGGTTCGTGGCCTTTCCTCGTCGGGCTCGTGCCGGGCCAGCCGGCCTGGCCATGGAAGGTGTTGCGTCCAGCCGGCTGCCGGCCAGCGGCAGCAGAGGTGTCCCCTTGACCAAAGGGAAGGTGCGACTGCGGCCGGGCGGCCCCGGCGGTTGGGTCTCGTCTGAGCGGGGCGGGCAGGGTAATCTACGAGCAAGCCTACGTCAGTGCAGCGCGCCCGTGCGTCGACAAAGGGGTCGGAGACATACGTTTGACGGACGCGTATGATGGAGACCGGAAGCCGGACCGAGCACAGGCGCGTCTTTTCTCCCAAGACTCTGTGCTTCGGGCCAAGCATGCGCGCGTAGGTGAGCGTCGCCCCCCGAGCGTGTGTGCAATACGAGATTCGCACCTTGACGCGATGATGCTGCTCGACGAGATCCGGTCGAGCAGGCGGCAGGTCGCCGTACGTGGAGAGCGCGGGTGCTGCGACGGCTGGAGGCCGGACGGTCGACTGGGTCGGTGCCAGTCGGGACGGACTAGCTGGCGAGGGCGACAGAATGATCGTTGGCGCAGCCGAGCTTCCGTCCGATCTGTGGCGAGAGAAGTCAGGCGGGGGAGTTAGATCGATGATCGGCCTGCGCCTCCGAGAGGAGTACAGAAGAGGTGGGGGGGGGGCTTACTGAGGAAGCGTCATCGGACCCCGTTCGGCGCCTTCGAAGTAGTCGAGTTCTTCGTTGTAGCGCCGCATGCGCGGGTAGACGTCGCCTCCACCCGCGCGGCGCTGCTCGGCCACCCGTTCCCGCTCAGAGTGGCCAGGGACGGTAAAGGCCGGGTACTTGGAGTTGCGCGCCTCTTGGTGGCCAGGGACCGAAGCGAAGGTATCCTGTCTCTGAGGCCGCGGTCGAGGTGGCGCCTGAGGTGCGAGGATCGGCGACTTCAGGTCAAACGAGGGCGGGTTGTGCTTGAAGGGCTGCGGCGTGGCTTCTGAGGTGGCAGAGGGGACGGCAAGACGCTGTCTCGAGCGAGGATCGTCGACACCGCCGGTGGAGAACGACCGGCCATGGTTTGGACCGGCTCGTTGGGCCGCAAGCGGCGCAGGTCTGAAGAGTGAGTCGTCAAACGGCGCCTGCTCAGCCGTCTGGGCGACGCCCGCCGCAGAAGTGGCCGCAGAGTAGGAGCGGAAGTGGGCAGGCTGTTGGCGGTCAATCGAGGCGACGTCCGACGGTCGGAGGGGCCGAGTCTTTGGCGGCGTCCCCGGCGACGGCCTGTAGCTGGGCGGCGGCGGCAGAGCACTCGTCGACGGCGCAGGCCGCAGGTGACTGCTCTTCTCCCTTAACGGCGGCGGAGCGGCGATGACGACCGGCACATAAGGTGCCTTGCGGTCCTTTGAAGCCGAGCCGTCACGAGAGAGACCGGTACTGGCCAGGACCTCGGCAATTATCGCTCGGACTTTGGCCCGCTCCTGGTCCTCGACGCTGGGGATCGGCTCGGCAGGCGCGTGCGAGGTGTGCGAGTGGGCTGCCCTCAAGGACGATGAGGCTGCGAGCGACGGGCTGATGAGCGTTGTTGAAAGCTCAGTCGGAAGCGCTGAAGCGACCGCGGGTGCGACCGACGCGATGGCCGGTAAAGGGCTGTCGGGGACGGAGGGTGGGCGCGCAGCTTCAGGAGTCGGGCCGGGCTTCTGGGCCTTTGGAGTTGCCTCGACTGGGGGTGCGGCTTGTTGCGTGACAGCTGGCGCGGCAGCCGCAGGTGCCCAGCGGGAGAACTCGTCCAGGGCCTGAAGTCAGATGGGAAGGAGCGCAGGTTCAGCACGAGTGCCGCTCCGAGCAGAGAACGAGGCCGACCGACCTCTTCGCGCCCCTCGCGGCGGCCGACGGCTCGCGCCTCGCGGACCTTGAGCTCCTCGGCGTAGCGGACGAGCCGGTCCCTCGCCTCCTTCTCGCCGGCCCGCACGCGGGCGAGCTCCTTCTCCTTGCGCTTTGCCTCGCGCTTCTCGTCCTTGAGCACCCCCTCCAGCCGCTTGACATCCGCTTTGAGGTGGGCCGCCTGCGCTGTCGAGGCTGCGAGCGAGGAAGCTGCGATGCCCGAGTGGATCGCAGACGCTGCAAAAAGAGCCTGCGTTTCGCGTAGCTGAACGACGAGCTCCTTGACCTGCAAAATGTCGGATGCGCCTCAGAAGCAGCACCTCTCTCGCAAAGAAAGCAGGGAGACGTACGACGCTCGCCTGCTCCTTGTACGCCGCCGTTTTCGCCTCCAGTGCGGCCTTCTGCTGGCGCTCCTGGAATTCGACGTCGGCACGTCAGTCGAAGCGGCCCGACGGGCTTAGCACGCAGCCAGGTCGACCTGACTCACGGGCGCCGCAGCGAGGTAGCGCTCGCGTAGCTTGTCGTTGCGCATCTTGGCCATCCCGGTTCTGAACGGAGTGGAGAGAGTGGATGACGGTGAGCTCTAGAGAGAAGATGCAAAGCATGGGCCGGTCTGGAACGGACAAGTGCGCGTGTCGGCCGGTCTTGATGGGCGGCCGCTGCAGGTCACCCTCGTTCGGAGCCGCAACCGCCGTCCCTCGGATAGTTGCATCGTCGTCGTCGTCGTCAACATCGCCTTCGTCGGCAGCGCCTCCTGCTCGGATCCAGGTCCCGCCCTCCCATCGACCGCGCTCGATGCCAGAGTAGGACGCGACGGACGAGACGAGCTCGACCTCGCGCGCGACCGGTGGCGAGTAGCCGTCGACCGAGCGCTGATGGCCGTCCGGCTGGCGAGCGTCGGGCTCGTCGTCGGTCTCCTCGGTGCGGTAACGCGGATGCCAGCTCGCTGTGTCGCGATCCAAATACGGCTGGCCGAGGTGAGGCTCTTCGGAGAGCGGGACCTGGAGCCCTCGCGCCGGGGCGGGCATGCTGAGCGGGACGTAGCCGCAGCCTGCGTCCGAGCTCAGGGCGGAAGACAAGAAGTTCTCGAGAAAGCGAGTGCTGGACGACAGCCAGAAGTGGCGATGTCAGGCGGCGGGTTGGACAAGAGGGCAAGTACTAGGCAAGCAGGACGGTGGTTTTTGCTGGTAAGCCGGGAGGGGCGGAAGAGAGCGAGCGCACGCACTCGTTGACCGTCGGTCGCAGCGGCAGCGTCTGCTGCTGCGTCTGATGTCGGTTCTGCATCATTGCCAGCGAGGACGATCGCAGCCGACGGCCGGCTGGAGGGACGGGTCGGAGGGGCGTGAGAGGTACGACCGCAAGGGGAGTCGTCGCGCGGGCCTGCAAGAGGCCGACGCGACCGGCGCCGGCCGGAGCTGGCGAGCTTGTTGATCGATGGTCTGCTGGACAAAGGGGGGGGGGGGCGGGAGGGGGATGACGCCCAGCGAGCGCGAGAGGGGGAGGCAAGGTCGAGTGTTGGGCTGAAGGCGGCCCCCGCCTCCCTGCGGCCCTGTTCACAACGTCGGACGCCGCGTCTTCTAAGAGGCAGACGAGCCCGCGAGCAAGTCAGCCGGGCGCAGGTCTTCCTGTCAGCCCTCGCGATCAGGTCTCTCTTGTAGAAGGATGACGGCTTGGGAGCGAGCGAGCCGAGATCGTCCGTCAGGAGGTCGATCGAGCAGTCAGCGCGAGAGAAATAAGAAACTGGCCCTCCGCCTCGCATGCCCTTGAACCACGCCCCGGACCTTGCCTCCCCTTACCCGCACCTCTCCCCCACCCTTTTCCTTCAAGATGGCCGACGGCAAGCTGTTTGACGACCTCTTCAACGTCACCTCGGTCGACAAGGGCGGCAAAAAGTTTGACCGAGGTCAGTCCTCCCTGCTTTGCTCCGCTTTGGGCGCGCGCTGCCGGCCGAGCGCGCAGAAGGCCTGCTCGCGCCTCCGCTGGGCCTCGCCGACGAAGGGATCATCCGGTCGACCGAGGCTGGTGAAGTGGCTTGCCCAGCTGTGACGGCAGGGGTGCTGCATGGCGACGGGCCGCCCTTCGCTGAATGTCCTGCTCACCAACTTGCCCGCTTGCCTACCTGCCCAGTGTCGCGCATCGAGGCGACCTCGCCCGCACTCTCGATGGCGCTCACGCTCGACATCAACTCGGACATCTTCCCCCTGGCCGAGGGCGACCGCATCACCGTCTGCATCGCCTCGTCGCTCTTTGGCTCGGCCCCTGCCGCGGGCGGCATGGACGGCGAGGAGGAAGAGGGAGGCGTCGCCCGGCGCGAGGCCTGGCGCGGCGGCGACGAGGGGCTCGCGAGCGAGTTTGACTACGTCGTCTACGGAAAGGTACGTCTGCGCCCCGCCTGGTTGCTTCACCCTGGAATCGGATGTGGCAGGGAGCATGGGGAAGCGGGAGGGCTGCGTAGTCGAGGCCGGGGCTGGGAGACATGGTGGTCCGGCTCTGGCGGTGCTGCTTGCCCGAAGCCGTCATCCCACACGCCCGACTACGCGTCTCCGGCAGAAGCGACGATGAACACGAGTGTCCGCCCCGGTCCGTTCGGTGCTGCTGGATTCAGCAATTGCACCGCTTCCCTACCTCCTCGGTCGACCCATCTAGGCGTCAGTCGGGCGTCGGTCGAGCAGAGCCGAGGGGCGGGCCAAATCGCTGGCAGGCGCAAGGACCTGGCAGTCTGCAGCCTGCTTCCTTACCTAGCGTCTTGCGGGCAACGGCCCGCTGCTCCGATTCTGTTCATCGCGACGATGATCGTACTGCGAGGATTGGCAGTCGGCGCCCCGCAACGCGTGTGTCGCGGACGTGTGCCCAGACGCTGATCTCTGGCCCCCTCCAACTCTCCATCGCCCTTCTCGCTGTCGAGCAGTGCTACAAGTACGAGGACGTCCCCGGCCCGGAAAAGGACGCGACCGTCTACATCTCTTTTGGCGGCCTGCTGATGGCCCTCCGGGGGAGCACACGCCATCTCGCCGAGATTGTCGTCGGCGAGAACGTCTACTGCCTGATACGGAAGTAGAGCCGGTGGATGAACTTGCTCGAGGACCCATCCGGCATGCGTTACGCAGGGCCTGAGAGCGAGAGCGACCCGCTCGTCAACGTGTGGGGGACCAAGGCCGAGGGGTCGACGGCCGACCGGGTGTGAGCAAGCGCAGTGCCAACATCTTGAGCGTCCCCGCTTGGCACCGGCTGCGACATCTCCTGCAGAAGCGAACGCTGCTCAGAAGAAGGCAGGAGGTCTGCATCATCCTACCATCTTAAGTCAACGGCCCATTTGGAGTTTGTCTGCCGTTAGCATCGTCCCCCCCCCCCCCCCTCCCTCCCTCGGCTCCCGGGTCGCGGGGACGTCGTCGGACGATGCCGCGCCGGGCTTGGCCGCTGCTGGCCTGCCCTGCTGACCTCGTCCTCGCCCTCGCCCCTGAGCCCTGGCTCGCCACCATCTCCCCATCTACGACCCCAATCCCCACTCGACCCTCCGCTCAGCATGTCCAGCCGCACAGTCATCCTACCCGCCTTTCGTTTTCGCCGGCCCATCCACCTTGCCTCTTCTCGCCAGGCGGCCATCGGCTGGGCGACGCCTAGCAGCCCCCCGCTGCGCGCGTCGACCTCGACCCCAGCAGTCGTCAATCCGCCAGCCGCAGTCCTCGGCCGGCCATCCAAGCCAGCCCCAGCCGGGCCCATCCAGACGCTCATCGCCTCGGGCTCGCAACGCGATATCCTGCCTGGCTCGTGGGGTCTGACCGTCGGCGCGGTCCGCGCGCCTGCGCTCGAGCAGTTCTGGCGGGAGTTGCTCGACGGGACGAGGTCGGCCGACGTTCGCATCGAGTGGGCAAGGGCGTGCGACGGACCAAGTCCATGGACGAGCACTGCGGTCAGGGGCGGCCGGAAGGCCGCAAAAGGCTTCGGTCTGGCCTAAGCTCTCAGTGATCTGCCCGCTCGACCCTTCAACATGCTGCGGCCGACGCCTGCGGCTTGGTCAGCACCGGCGCTGCTTCACAGCACGACCGTGACCCCTGCCGGAGGTCCGCCAGCAAGCGCCCCCGTGAGCATCGATGTAAGTCCTCCTCACCCCATCTGTGTACGCCGCCCTTTCTCGTCCTGCACGCTGACGCTCCGCCTCCAGGTCACTCGGGGTCGCCGCCATCACTGCGCAGCGCTGAGACCAACCGACTGCGCCGCTCGGCCGAGACTCAGCGGCCCCTCTCCTAAGCTCTCCCCTCTTCATCAACGTCCTTCTCACCGATCGCTCATGCTATCATGACTGCCACGCTCACGCGTGAACCGCTCTGATGACACCTTGACAAAGGGAGACGGGTCGGTCATCTCGACAGGTGAGCGAGCTCCGTGCTTCTCAGAGGCTGTCGCTCCGCATGCCGCGCGTCAGGACGGCGAGCATGCCCTCGATCCGTCTAGCAAGACACGCTGTTGTCAGCCATCGAGACGCAGCAAGGACAGCTTCCAGCGGCCGACGTACTCTTGGCGGTCCTTGAGCTCGCGCAGCTCCTGCAGCAGGTCCTCACCCACGTCTGCGCCGAGCACGGCGTTCGAGCCTGGAGCTGGCTCCGTTGCTGCGTGGTCGAACAGCCTGGCGAGCGGGCTCTTGGAGCTTTGGAGCGGAGCGACATTGGATGGTCCCGTTCTGTGGTGGGTCGCTGCCTGCTTGCCGGCCGCCTTTGACGAGCCTCCGGCGGTCGGTGACGCCCGGCCACCGCTGACCTCGGCCTCGAGCTCTTCGGACCGAGCAAGGATGTCGGCCGACACGTCGCTCCGACGTGCGTTCGGCAAACGAGCGAGCGTTGCCGGGTCGGGTCCATCGGCAAAGAGGGCGTCGATCCAGTCGTCGCCGACGCCAAAAGCCCTGTGCATCACGCCGTGGATCAGCTGGCGGACGCGGAGGACGAGTCCAACGTAACGCGGGGCGAAAGCAGGGACGCACTCGAAGACGTTGCCGACAAACGTGCCCGCCTTGGCATGCAGCGACTTGGGATCTGAGCCGCTGCTGTTCCAGCGCTCCCAGCCGCTGATGGCGAAGAGCAGCGGCCACGTCTTGGCGCGCCGCGCGAAAGTATCCGTCAGCACGCGCCGTCCACCGACAGTGCAGGATGCGTGATCCGACCGGGACGCACCGTCAGACAGATGAGGGCTTTAGAGGCGAGGTGGAACTGCTTTGGGCCCGCCACGAACGAGAGCGGCCAGAGGATGACGACGGCAAGAATGTTGACGGGGACGACGAACGAGAAGATGGCGTCCGACTTGACGCCGCCGACCGTTGCGATAGCCTGCTGGAACAGCTGCTCCTCCTGTCAGAGAGTCAGGGAAGGCAATTGGGGCGGCGTCAGGTTATGCGTGCAGAGGAGACGCGTATGAATGGGACGGACCCGAGCGGAGGTTGACACGCGCGCATAGCGGTCGCTGAGGATCGAAATGAGGACTGAGCCGGACCGTGCACCTTGCATCAGGACACGATGACGCGCAGTGCGGCATAGCAAGGAGCCAACATTCAGGACGCACTGGTGACGAGTAGCGTGTTTGACAACGCAGCGTACGAGATCTGCGGGCGCTCCAATGAAGGAGGGATCAGTCTCAATACGACAGCCTTTCTCGCGCGCGGAAAGCACGGACCAGAAGCAAGGGTCCCAGAACCGGGTTGAACGAGGCCGAGTTCTGGAACGAAAGGTAAGACGAGCCGAACCTGACAGACATTGCGCGGCGTCGGTCAGCAGAGGGCAAAGGGCGAGAGTCGATCAGAGTGGATCACCGGGCCGGGCGCACCAGATCTGGGCCATCAGCCAGGCGATGCTCTAACGTCACGTAACAACACCTCGTAGGAGATTAGCTCCTGCGCCTGACAGCCCGAGTACGTCGATGCATCGACGGACCCTCTTTGACCACGTCTCTTGGCCGAGGACGGCCAGGGCAAACCAGATGCCGGTGAAGCAGAGGACGGCGAGGCTCATGAAGCGCGCGAAGTCTAGGAGCATCGCCTGGAGGGCGATGATGACGACGTTCTTGCAGTCGTGAAGGGAGGGGGATTTCAAGGTCAGTCGGAAGTCAACCTATGAGGGGCCGGCGGCGCGGCGGGACGAACCCCCTTGAGGACGGTGAAGGCTAGCCGGGGGAAGAGAATCGCTGCTCCACATGCGAGAATGTCGAACGCGAGGTCCGAGAGCGCCGGGTTGCCAGACCAGAGGCCGTGTCCGCGGAGGCCGAGGTAGCTAAAAAAGATGGCCAAGAAGGCCAGGTCGAAGCCTAGGTCGTCGGCAGCAGTCGAGGTTGCAGTCGTCGTCAGGTTGACGCTCGACCGGTGAGGAAGGGTCAAGCGCACTCACCGTTGTAAAGCGATTGCGTGTAGAAGGCGATGCCATGCTCTTTGGTCGCGGCGAACTGGTAGCCAATGGATGGAGTCAGTCTGAGCCGGTCAAGGGTGTCGAGACGGCAGGTGGCGAGCCGCACCTCGTCGAGCGCGAAGCCGAGCGCGATGACGATGAAGACGATCTCGGACCAAGCCATCTGGTCGCGCTGCTTGTTCTGCACGCCTGTGGAACTCCGGGCGAATCGGTGTCAGGTCCGGCAAGAACCATCGTTCGAGCGCGGGACTGACACAGTATGAAGGAGCCGATGATGAGGGCGAAGCTGTGCAGCCGTCGGTTGATGTCAGCCGGATAAGGCTCGAATAGACAAGAAATCTGCTCGGGGTATAGTCTCGAGCGAGGGGCACGCACTTGACGAGCTCAATCACCTCTCGCCACTTTGGCACCCGCAGCCGGTCGGTCCCGAGCCTGCCGCCGGTCTCGCGCGCGCGCCGAGCGTCGAACCGCCAAACCGATCGACCTGCGCGATCGCGGACGGTCCGGCTGGCGTATAGGTCGGGCAAGATGGCCCGCTGCTGAGTGGTTGAGTTGGTGGCGCTCGAGGCGAAGAGGATCTGGCCCGAATGGACGAGGGCGATCGCCCGCTGGAGGAGAGGCGTCGAGAGGAAGCGCTTTGAGAGCGACAGAATTGCGACCTGTTGCGATGGTGGCGTGACACCAGGAGTGAGCAGAGGGATGGGCATCAGAGCTCAGGCGACGACATAGGCAGTTGGAGGCGCCAATCATCGCAAGACGCACCTCGAGCGTCGAGCGTCTGCCTTCCTCTAGGTCATCGGTGTCCTTGGTCTGAAGCAGCTCAGCGGGCGCCTGGGGCAGGACAGTGACACTGTTCACAATCAGTCTTGAAGACGCGCAAGTCGAGCGATCAGAAAGGAGGTCGAGGACGCACGCCCTGGAAGGCGTCCCACTCGGCGACGAGCGTGCCGACGAGAGCGACGTCGTCGGCCGCAAACAGCCGGAGTAGCTTCATCGCCAGCAGCTCGGCAAAGTCTGGAGGCGACAGAACGGCGAAGGAGAGTAGGCAGCTGGATCAGCTGCCAGTCCAGATAGTTGCCTAGACGGCGCTATCGTGCGCGGAGAGCGTACCGGCCCGCGTCGCCTGCAGGGACGAGTAACTGAGGTCGGTCTCGGCCAGGCGCGAGAAGTACATCCGGTTGATGAGGAGCGCGTAGACTGGTCGACGAAGACAAGCACAGGAGATCGGCATCAGCGTGAGACCCCGAGGTCCGGGTGGTAGGGAAGGAGGCACGGACGGATGGCCGGGCTGAGGGGGGCCGAGAGCTGGTCGACGAGCGGCCGGGTGAGCGTGAAGCTGACGTCGGGCGCCTGGAGCTGCTCCCAGGTGAGGGTCGTGTCGACGTTGCTCTGCAGAGTGATAGCAGACCGCGTGCAGACCGGTCAGCTTTGAGCGGAAGAGACGTCGTCGTCAAGGGTCGAGCAGACTGGGAAGGGGGGCGGGCACCTTGAGCAGATGGCGGACGTGATGGACGAGCGCGAAGACGTCAACTGGCGGGCCGTCGGTCGTCGGCGTCGCCGGCAGGAGGGGCGCCCGCTCTGGGTCGTCCCTGTCACTCCTTCGCTGGCTCTTGCTCTTGGCCATGGCTGCTGCTGCGTCGGGATGGGTAGGTCGCTGGGCCGGTCGGGGTCCGGGGTTGTCGGCCCGGGCCCTTTGCTGCCCTCGCGGGAAGACCGGCCTGGCTGCTGCGCGGGTCGTTACGCTGCTTCGTGCCTTGAGTTACGCCCCCTCGCGCGCCTCACCTCGGACGCGCACCCCTCCTCGCACCCTCGCCCCTCGCTCCCCTCTCCACCGACTCAAGTCCAAGCTCCTCTATCTCACCCAACACCAGCAGCGCTAGCGCAGAGACGCATCGCTCCACTCTCTCCGCAGACTCGCCGTCTCCGACAGCCGCCTCTCGAATCGCCAGCCGCCCCCTCGCTTCCGGCGCGCGCGCGTGTGCGCCCTCCGCCGGCCATGGACCCGACCCACCAGTTCATCAGCGACGCCGCCCTGCGGCTGATGGGCATCTCGGACCGGACGCTTGTCGACTACATCCAGGCCATCGGTACGCTTTCCTTCCGCTCTTTGGGCTCTGCTACGGTCACCGGCGAGGCGGTCCCAGCCGAGGCTTCCATCAGCTGACCTTGCTGCCCCCACACTGCGCCCTGCTAGCCAAGACGAGCAAGTCGACGTCCAAGCTCGAACAGGCCCTGCTCGATGTCGGTCTGCCATCGTCCGCCGAGACCAAGACGCTCGCGTCAGATCTCTTTGCCCGCATCGGCCGCTCTGCACCGTCCTCGTCATCGACCAAGAAGTCGGCCGGCGCGAGCTCGAGCTCGGCCGCCGGCGGCTTAGACCGCAAGTACGGCCTCTTGCTCGAGGAGGAGGTCGTCAGTGGCGGGGGACTTGCCGACGAAGACCGCCGCCAGCGGAAAGAGGCCAAGGCGGCTCGTCGGCGAGAGAAGGAGCTCGCCAAGGCGAGCGCCGCCGGCCCCTCGTCGTCGTCGTCGGCCTCGCGGCGATCCGGCCGAGACGACCGAGACGCCGTGGACGACCGGCCAGGGCCGAGTGGAAGTCATCGGCGAGAGCGTCGCACGCGCAAGCGAGAAGACGAAGGCGATGCGGCCGGCGCCTGGGAGTCGGACGAGGAGGACCGGGCGTGGAAGCGCGCGCGCGAGGACGAGGAGGACGCCGCCGCAGCAGCAGCAGCAGCGGCCGAGGCGACGCCGCCGCCCGAGGAGACTGAGGAGGAGCGGCTCGAGCGCGAGCGGCTGGAAGACATTGCCGAGCGAGACGCCTTTGCTGCTCGGATCCGCGACAAGGACAAGGACAAGACCAAAAAGCTCGTCGCCGACAAGTCGTCGGCCGCGGCCGACAGCGAGGTCGCCAAGCGGCTCTCGCTCGCCGACGACCGCGAGGCTCGCAACCAGGCCCTGCCAGGCCTCCGTGACCGGGCGCGGCAGGAGTACCTGACGAAGCGCGAGGCTCAGCAGATGGACCTGCTCCGGCTCGAAATTGTTGACGAGGAGAACCTGTTCCACGGGATGAAGATGACGGCGCGCGAGGAGCGCGAGCTCGAGCGCAAGAAGGAGCTCCTCCGCATCATGGAGGAGCGCCAGCGGATCGACGACGGCACGGACGGCTACCAGATGCCCGACGACTACATCACCGAGCAGGGCAAGCTCGACGCCGAGAAGAAGCGCAACGTCCTCTACAAGCGCTACGAGGAGGCTGGCCGCGGCAAGACGGGCAGCCTCGTCGACCGCAAGGACGAGAAGGAGAAGTTCATGACCGACATCGATCAGTGGGAGCGCCGGCAGACCGAGGCGAGCACGTTCAAGACGGGCGCGCTCGACAAGGTCGCCATCGAGGAGCAGTACGACTTTGTGCGTCTCCCTCCGGCAGCCCCTTCATCGAGCGACGAGGACGCTGACCTCGACCCCGACCGCCCGCGCAGGTCTTTGACGAGAGCCAGCAGATCAAGTGGATGAGCGACGGCGCGATGAAGGACCCCGGCGCGGTCGGCATGACTGCCAAGGAGAAGGCGCTCCAGGATGCCATCTCGGAGGCTCAGACCAAGGGTGCGTCGCCGGTCCTTGATGAATCCTTGCGCGTCCAGCGCGCTGATCAATCTGCCATCACTTCTGCTCATCCTCCGCGCTCCAGCCGACAAGATCGCCGCCGTCCGCAAGTCGCTGCCGATCTTTGGCTTCCGCGAGGAACTCCTCCAGGCGATCGCCGACCATCAGGTGCTGATCGTGACAGCCGAGACGGGCTCGGGCAAGACGACGCAGCTGCCCCAGTATCTGCACGAGGGCGGCTACACCAAGAACGGCATGAAGATTGCCTGCACGCAGCCCCGGCGTGTCGCCGCCATGTCGGTCGCGGCCCGAGTCGCCGAGGAGGTCGGCTGCCGGATCGGAGCCGAGGTCGGCTACTCGATCCGGTTCGAGGACGCGACGAGCGACAAGACGGTCCTCCACTACATGACGGACGGCATGCTCCTCCGCCTGTTCCTCGCCGACCCGTCCTTGAGCGAGTACTCGGCCATCATCATCGACGAGGCGCACGAGCGGACACTCAGCACCGACATCCTCTTTGGCCTCGTCAAGGTCAGCCGTTCAGAGAGCCTGCGCGCGCGCGAGCGGTCTCGTCTCGACTCCTGCTTCGCTACTTGCTCACCCGCTCCTGTTGCCCTTTGCGCAGGATATCGCCCGCTTCCGGCCCGAGCTCAAGCTCCTCATCTCGAGTGCGACGCTCGACGCAAAGAAGTTTGCAGAGTATTTTGATGACGCGCCCGTCTTTGAAGGTGTGTTCGGAAGCGAAGCGGGTCAATCTGCACAGTCAAGGCTGATCACCTTCATTCGTCCGGCAATGCAGTCCCCGGTCGTCGCTTCCCCGTCGAGATCCGATACACGGCTCAGCCGGAGGCAAACTACCTGCACGCCGCCATCACGACCGTCTTCCAGATCCACGTGACCGCCCCCAAGGGCGACATCCTCGTCTTCTTTACCGTGCGTCGGCTCTTATGGGCCGGCAGCTGCGCAGTGGTGGCCCGAGGCTGACTCGCCGCGCCTCCTCTTCCCGCCTTTAGGGCCAAGACGAGATTGAGGCCGCTGCCGAAAACATCACAGAGACGAGTCGCGCGCTCGGTGATAAGGTGCCGGAGCTCATCGTCGCGCCCATCTATGCCAACCTGCCGGCCGACATGCAGGCCAAGATCTTTGAACCGACGCCCGAGGGCTCGCGCAAGGTCGTCCTCGCGACCAACATCGCCGAGACCTCAATCACTATCGAGGGCGTCGTCTACGTCATCGACCCGGGCTTCGTCAAGCAGAATTCGTACAACCCTAAGACGGGCATGGAGTCGCTCATGGTTGTCCCGGTCAGTGCCGACGACGCCTCGGCTCGTGCTCCGTGCGCCGCACTGCTGACCTGCTGGTGTCCCCCTTTCCACCTGCTCCAGTGCTCCCGAGCCGCCGCCAACCAGCGCGCGGGCCGTGCCGGCCGTGTCGGTCCCGGCCAGTGCTTCCGGCTGTTTACCAAGTGGGCGTTCAACAATGAGCTCGAGGCCAACACTGTGCCCGAGATCCAGCGAACCAACCTCTGTGCGGTCGTCCTGCTGCTCAAGTCGCTCGGCATCAACGACCTCCTCGGCTTTGACTTTCTCGATCCGCCCGCGGCCGAGACGCTCATGAAGAGCATCGAGCAGCTCTATGCCCTCGGCGCCATCAACCATACGGGCGAGCTCACCCGGATGGGCCGGCGGATGGCCGAGTTCCCGGTCGATCCGCAGCTGGCCAAGGCTGTCATCTCGAGCGAGAAGTTCTCCTGCACGGATGAGGTGCGTCGGCTTGCCTCGCTGCCGACAATTCTCGCACCGCGCGCTGACTCTTTCGTCGGCTCCCCCAGGTGCTCTCCATCATCTCGATGCTCCAAGAGTCGAGCTCGCTCCTCTACCGGCCGAAGGACAAGAAGGTCCACGCCGATGCCGCCCACAAGAACTTCATCAAGCCCGGCGGCGATCATTTTACGCTGCTCAACATCTGGGACGCCTGGCGCGATACTGACTACTCGCAGCAGTGGTGCTTCGAGGTGCGTCCCTGCGCGCAACGTCTGCGCCCTCGTGCGCGCAAGCCGCTGACCGTCGGGCCGATCATGCCTCCGCCGCCGCCGCCCCCCCCTTAGAACTTCGTCCAATACAAGTGCCTAACTCGCGTCCGCGACGTCCGCGACCAGCTGGCGGCCCTCTGCGAGCGCGTCGAGGTCGTCATCGAGTCGAACCCGAACTCGAGCGACATCGTTCCGATCCAGAAGGCGCTCACCGCCGGCTACTTCCAGAACACGGTGCGTGCCCGCTCTCCTGGCGTCACCGGTTTCGGCCCCGTCTCGTAAAAGGGCTTCTGCTGACTTGTGATCCCCTCTCCTCGCTGCCAGGCTCGCCTACACAAGGACGGCGGCTACCGGACGACCAAGAACAGTACGTCCTGCGGCTTTGCCTTGCCGTGGCAACCTCGGCCGCTGTCGATTCTTGGGCTGACGACTGGCTTTCCTTTGCCTCCTGATAGACTCGGCCATCCACATCCACCCGTCGTCGTCAATGTTCAAGTCGCAGCCGCCGCCGCGCTTTATCCTCTACTACGAGCTCGTGCTCACGAGCAAAGAGTTTGCCCGCCAGGTCATGGAGATCAAGAAGGTACGTCTCGACGGCGCCACCCGGGTCCACGGCATGCGGTCGACGGCTGATGCTCGAGCATTACCCCGCAGGAATGGCTGCTCGAGGCCGCGAGCCACTACTTTTCGGCCCAGGACCTCGACGACTTTGCCAAGGAGAGCCGCAAGATGCCGAACCAGAAGGCCATCACGCGTGGGGCAGGGGCGTAGCCGAGGGAGTCCGATCCGATGGCTGCTACAGCTCTCTCGTGTACAGATAGACCCTACCCAAGAGCGAACGACAAGGGACTCGTTGCTAGTGCTGGTGACCGGAGGCGGCACCGCTTGCAAGCCTTCAGCTGACGAGGGCCGAGCAAGCAGATGGTTGATCCTGCTGATCGAGTGGAAGAGCACCTCATGAGCATCGGTGCAGGCCCCCCCCCCCCTTCAGCGCTTCTTGTAGACGCAGGCCTTGAGGACCTCCTCGCCCTGGCGGAGGACCTCCTCCCACGTCGCACCGTCGACGGCCCACGTCGGCTCGCCTTCGCGCACAAACGAGAGCAGGATGAAGTGGGTGTTGGAATCATCCTGGCGGAGGGAGCGTCAGTGACGAGCGAGGCGGATGTGAAGCCAGGAGACACCCCGGACCGACCTTGGAAGCGAGCGTGAAGCCGAGCGACGTAATCATCTCGACGAACGCGTCCGTCGATGACATGCGGCTCTGAACCTCTGCGATCTCAAAGACGGCGCTGCGGAGGCCGAAGAGTAGCCGGGGTCAGCATCTAGACAGCAGACGCGCACTGTGCGCCAAGAACAGGAGAAGGACGAACCCATCCTGGAGGACGCGCGCGATCTCGCGCACGCCCTGCATCCAGTTGCGGCCCATCAGACTCAGGCAGCACACGGCGCCGTCGACGATGCGGCTGTCCTCGGCCGCGCCGAGGGCGACGTCCTCGGATCCGGGGAGGGGGATGCCGGTGCAGTAGTCGCACTCGGTCACCCAGGCGTCGCCGACGAGATCGTACGAGAGCACCTTGAAGCCTTGGGGGACGAGCGTCTTGGCAAGCGCGGCATCGCCGCAGCCGAGGTCGATGATGAGCGAGCCAGGCGAGAGCGCGGCCGACAGCTTGTCCGTCAGCAGCGTCACCGGCGACGTCGGCCAGCCCTCGGTTTGCGAACGGAAGCCAACGTGGTACTGGGCAGAGGTTGAAGAGCTCAAGCGGTCAACAAGCGAACGCACGTCCCAAGCCAAGGCGGGAGAACTCACGTCGGAGAACACGGTCGGGTCCTTGCGCATCATGTCGAGCGCGTCCTCTGACGAGGTCGTGTAGAGCTGCTCGTTAATCCAACTGCGCATCACAAGGCAAGAAGGCATGTCAGCGGCGGCAGGCCAGTCTCGCAGCGTCGATGATCGATCGCCGGACGGACCGGAACCGCGAACCCTCGAGCTTGCGCTTCATCTTGAGCTGCATGGGCGTCAGCGCGCTGTCGGCCGGACCAGCCGGGGCCGAGCCCGAGGGCGCCGGCTCGTCATCGAGGACGACAACGTTCTTCTTCGACTCAGCCTTCTTGGCCGCCAGCGCTGGCGAAGGCGCAGCGGCCGGGGCGGCAGCCGGCGTCGAGCCGCTGGCGGCAGCGGCCGCCGCAAGACGCTCCTTCTTCTGCGCCTTCTTCGACTTCTTCTGCTCGCCACCGGCAGCCGGCGACTGTGTAGGCGGAGCAGAAGCGGCCGGCTTCGCCGGCGAGGCGTTCGCGAGCGGCTTGAGCGCGATCACCGGAACGGTCGACGTCGACGGGCCGTCGACATCCATGTGCGGCGGAAGGGCAGCAGCAGCAGCTGCGGGGGCCGCTCCTCCAGTGGCACCAGCGGCAGCGGCGGCAGCGTTGGCCTTCTTGGCCGCCTTGTTCTTGCCACGGCCCTTGCCCTTCTCGGCCTTGCCGTCCGTCCGAGGCTCCTTGGGCTGCTGCTGCTGCTGCTGGGCACCGGTCGTCGGCGCCGACCGGTCCTGCTTCTGGCGCTTTGCTGCCGGCCCGCCCTGCTGCTGCTGCTGAGCAGGCGCTCCAGCCGGCGCCGGCTTGTCCTTCTTGTTGGCGGCTTTCTTGAGATCCTTGCCCGACGGCGGCTTGGGCTGCTGGGCCTCCTTGTCCATGAGGCCCATGAGCTTCTCGAGATTGATCGAGGCCGACTCGACCTTAGTTGCCGGGTCGGCTGACGGCCGCTTGCGCTTGGCCGAACCCTTGTCGGGCGTCGGCAGGGACGGAGGCGGCACACCCCAGGCGGTCTCGAACGACATTGGAAGGATGAGGATGGGGGGAAGGAGGAGAAGGAGGAGGAGGAAGAGGAGGAGGAGGAGGAGGAGGAGGTCGGAAGGGGCGTCCAAGGACTGCGGGGCGAGGCCTCTGCAGGCTCGAGAGGAATCTCGGGCAGGAATCGCCAGGCTCAGCAAGGGGGAATGCCAGCCTCGGCAGGCCGCCAGCGCAGAGAGCCCCTCCGCTTCGTCACTTTGGACCATCGCCTCGCCTCGCCACCCCCTCACCCTCCTCTCCCACCCCCCCCCTCCACAGATCACGATGCGGCTCTCCTCGCTCGCCCTTCTCGCTCTGGCGCCGGTCTTGGCACTCGCGTCCAACGTCGTTGACCTCGATTCCAAGAACTTTGGCTCGTTCGTCGGCGGCGCGAAGGGCGCGCTCGTCGAGTTTTACGCCCCGTGGTCCGTTCCTATCGTCAAAGTTCCTTCGCCGTTGCTCTGCCGGCGCGCGCTCAAGGGACGGTGGAGCGGTCTCATGCTGACGCTCGCATCCTGTCTCCCCCTAACTTGACCCTGTCGTCGCTGGTGGCTCGTGCCCTCCAGGTACGTCAGCACTAGTCCCGCAGCTGTGGCTGCTATCCGTCGAGACGCGTCCCGACCAGTCACTGACCCGGATTCTGCCGTCATTGTTACCGCTCCAGGTGCGGCCACTGCAAGACGCTGGCTCCCGTCTACGAGCAGCTCGCAGACTCGTTCGTCGGCAAGGATGTCGTCATCGCCAAGACGGACGCCGACGGCGTCGGCAAGGGTGCGCTCGATCGAGCCCTGCCTCACAGCACCCATCGCACGCCAGGCACGCTGACTCGTCGCCACCGCGCTCCTCTGCTCGCGCCGCAGACCTCGGTCGGAAATACGGCGTCAAGGGCTACCCGACGATCAAGTACTTCCCGCCCAACTCGCTCGAGCCGGTCGACTACGCCAGCGCGCGCGACCTCGACTCACTCGCCGCCTTCGTCACCAAGCAGACCGGCCTCAAGAGCAAGGTTAAGGCGCCGCCGCCATCGCTCGCGACCTTCCTCGACGCCAGCAACCACGACTCGGTCGCGCTCGACGCCGACAAGGATGTCCTCGTCGCCTACACGGCTCCCTGGTGTGGCGTGCGTCCCGTCTCGAGCCCCCTCGCACCGTCAGATGGCGCCCGCCGAGGCTGACCGACCGACCAAGGTCTCGGCTTCGATCAAAAACTTCAAACGACAGCACTGCAAGTCGCTCAAGCCCGTCTTTGAGAAGCTCGCGGCCGACTTTGCCAGCGAGCCCTCGGTCGTCGTCGCCCAGTACGACGCCGACGACGCCCGCAACAAGGCGATCGCCAACCGGTACGGCGTCAAGAGCTACCCGACGCTCAAGTTCTTCCCCCGCGGCAAGAAGGCCGTCGACTTTGTCCCGACCGCGTACGAGGCTGCCCGAACCGAGCAGGCCTTTGTTGACTTCATCAACGAGCACGCCGGCACCGCCCGGACCGTCGGCGGTGGCCTCTCTGCTCTCGTGCGTCCGCCTGCGCCCACCTGCCCTGGAAGGGTCGGCACCCGCTGACATTTCTGTTCGCTTCGGTCAGGCCGGTCTGATCCCGTCGCTCGACGCCTTCACCCCCGACTTCCTCGTCGCCCCCGCCGAGTCGGCCGGCGACCTGCTCGCCCGTGCCCAGGCTGCGGTCGAGGCCGTCGGCGGCCAGGCCTCGTCCGTCTCGGGCCAGTACTACCTCAAGGTGGCCAAGAAGATTGCCGAGAAGGGGACCGAAGCCAAGGGCTGGCTGCTCAAGGAGCAGGCCCGGCTCGCCAAGCTGACGGCCTCGCCCGCGCTCGCGCCGACCAAGAAGGACGAGCTCGTCGTCAAGACCAACATTCTCGGCTCGTTCCTCGCCGCCAAGGTCGAGCGCGCGGCCGAGAACGTCGCCGAGGCCTATGACGCCGCCGTCGAGAAGGGCGGCAAGGCGTATGACGCGGCTGTCGAGAAGGGCGGCGAGGCGTACGACGCTGCCGTCGAGAAGGGCGAGGAGGTCTACGAGGCTGTTAAGAGCACCGGCGAGCAGGTTGTCCAGAAGGTCCGCGAGGAGCTCTGAGCGCTGCGAGCGCGTTGGATCAGAATGAGACCTCTTCGTGAGACGGATGCGAGGCAGCAGGCTCTTGACCCGAGGCTTTTGACGCTGCTGCGACTGTCTGACCTAGTCGATCATGTCGCCCTCTCATATCGGCGCGCGACGGCCGAGCTCCGCCAGAAGATCCTCTGCATCGGACAACTGATGGCAGTACCGACCGAGGCGAAGACGAGATACATTCGAGATGCAACCTCCTCCGTCTGGTCCCAGTTCTAATGCGCCCTTACTTGGTCCGCTTGTAGACCTTGGCGAGGAAGCTGCGGAAGACCTCGCGCTTGAGGCCGGTCTTTGCCTCGTCGACCTGCTCGATCGCCTCGTTGATCTCGCGGTACGACTTGGCCTCGTAGGCGTCGAACTTGGCTTGGATGTCGAGCTCGGCGTAAACGGCCTTGACCTTGGCCTCGGTCTCGGCCGAGCGGACGCCGTAGTTGGCGTCGAGCGTCTGCCGCTGGGCCGGCGACGCGAGCGAGAGCGCGAGGTTGATCGGCCACGAGCACTTGTTGTCCTGCAGGGCGCGGCGAGGATATGGGCGAGGCTGTCAGCTGAAGCCGGACGCTTCGACAGGGATCGGTTTGCTTCGATGCAGCCGCCGCACGACGCACCTGGATGTCGGTGCCGATCTTGCCAAGCACCTCCGGCGGAGCAAAGGCGTCGAGAACGTCGTCCTGGACCTGGAAGTACTCGCCCATCGGGATGAGGATGTCGAGCGCCTGCTTGTACGCGGCCTCGTCGCTGACGCCGGCCTGGAGGGGCGTAGCGGAGGAATGACATTCAAGTAAGCCACGCCGTCGACAGGGGAGGCTACCGAGGGTGCGCAGCGCTTAGCGCTAGGAGGATGGGTCGACGGACCATCCGCATGGCGAGAGCGACCGGCAGGTAGAACGAGTAGAAGGCCGTCTTGTAAACGACGATCAGATGGTGCCTGGTAGGGTGAGGACGTCAACCTCTGCTCGGCCCGTATGCGCCGCTCGCACTCGAAGCGACGAGTAAGGGACGCACTTCTCAAGGGAGAACTTGGACAGGTCGACGTCGTCCTCCGGCGCGGTGATGAGGTCGATGAGCTGGCCGAGCTCGGTTTGGAAGGTCACCTGAGGGAGGGCCGAAGCACAGGTGCACAACGCGGGTCAGCGACGATACATGGGGCTGAGCTAGCGCGCTCGCGACCGCGAGAAGAGACGCACGTCGTGGAAGAGCTCGAGCAGGTCGACGTAGTAGGGCTCGGGCCGGAAGTGCTTCTTGAGGAGGAAGTAGATGGCACCCTCGAGCATAAAGGCGTCGTTGATGGCAATGTTGGCGACGCCGTCAACCTTGTACCAGCAAGGCTGACCGCGGCGCGTGATCGAGGCGTCCATCATGTCGTCGGCGACCAGGAAGTAGGCTTGCAGCTGTGGGAGGGGGGAGACGAGGTGGCCGAGGGAAGGGGAGTTTCGCGCGCTAAACGTCAGCTTCCGCATCGCTGATGGCTCTGAGGCTTAAAGCTTCACGACAAAGGTGCGCGACGTACGAGCTCGATGCACCAGCCAAGGACCGCCGCCTTAAAGTACTCCTGCTCCGAGAGCTCGTCCTTGCCCGAGAGGAGGGCAAACGTGTCGACGACCGAAAGCCCGCGGTTGAGCTTGCCGCCGGGCGTGTTGTAGTAGAGGTTCTGCAATGGTGTGAAAGAGCCAGTATTAGGCGCTAGCCTTCGTTTGCCTGAGAATGAAAGCCTTCCTGGTCGCCCGACGACACGAGGGGTCCGACGGTCGACATGCAGGCGGGCGGGGCGAGCCGACGGACCTTCTTCATCCACTCGCGCGCGTCCTGCGGCATGCCCTCGTGCTCCATGTAGGCGAGCACCTCATCGGCGATGACCGGGAAGACGGCCTCGAACCGTTCGCGCGAGTACTGGGCGGGCATGCTGGAAAGAGACAGGGAGGAGGGCGGTCGGAGATCAAGGGGAGGGTCAGGTTGGACGGGCGCGTCGTCGAACGATCAGCGCACGCGCGCGCCTATAGTCGGAGGTAAACCAGGCTTGCTTCCGACCGAAGCCGCCCCTTGCGATGGTCGCCCCGTGTCCCTGCTCCCCTCCTCGCCACTGAACCAGCCCGGACCACCTGTCCCTCCTTCCCAACCTTCTCCGCGCGCGGTCTGTAGGACGTCGAGACCATGTCGTCTTCTACGCCGTCCCCTTCGCTCGAGACGGTCCGCAAGGAGCTCGAGATGACCCACCAGCTGCTCGCGCTCGAGCGGTCGGCGTTCCAGCGCGAGCGCGAGCTGCTCGAGCAGCAGGTCCGCCTCACCCGGGCCGTCGCGACCGGCAAGGGCCGTACGGAGGGTTCCATCGGCGTCTTCTGGGACTATGGTGCGTACGACGCAGCTGTCCTACTTCCCCGTCCTGGAGCGTCTAGAGCCGGGTGGAGAGGACGCTCCGTGCTGGCCGTCCGTCGCGGCAAGACTCCGCCGCTCGTCCCTCGCGAACCCCCGCCTGACCGCCTGCCGTTTCCGATCTGCCCAGAGAATTGCTCGGTCTCGCTCCAGACGAACGCGACCCGGCTGGTCCAGACGCTCCGGGCCCATCTCGAGCCGCACGGACCGATCTCGTTTATCCGCATCTACCAGGACGTCGCCGAGCAGAGCTCGTACGCGGCCGGCCTCCGCTCGGGCCTCGAGGCCAACGGCGTCGAGGTCCGCGACTGTGGCCGCTGGGGCCGCAAAGACGTGTAGGTCCTGGCGGTTGACCGCACCGCCGAGTGATCATCGATAAGCAAAGGCTGACCTGCGGCCATCGATCCCCGCTCAGGGCCGACCACCACATCATGGCCGATATCGCGCTCTTCGCGCTCGACAACCCGCCGCCGTCGACGATCTGCCTCATGTGCGTCGCCTCTTGGCTTCTGGCTGCAGCTTGCCTGCTTCTCATCTGACTTGCTCTTCTGCGTCCATCTACCAGGTCTGGCGACAAAGACTTCTCCTACCTGCTATCGAGCATGCGCAACCGGTGCGCTCAGATGCCGGAGCAAAGGGGATTCGCCCGCGCACGAACCGACCGCTGACTCGCCGCCACCCCTTTGCGCGGCAGGGGCTACGACGTATTGCTATTTGAGAATCAGATGGGTGCGGCCGAGGCGCTGAAGGCGAGCGCCAACAAGGGTGTCTTCAAGTTCAGAGGTCCGTGCCCTGACTGCCAGGCTGGGCCGAATCCCAAGCCAAGGCCGCCCTTACTGAGCCTGTGCGCCTTCGCAGATCTCATTAAGGAAGCTGGTACGACGGCCGACCCGACGGGTGCGTCTGTCAATCCGCCTGCAGCAGCAGCGCCGCCGACGCCACGTGCGGTCCCGCGCATCATGACGGCAACGACACCGGCGCCCAACGGCCGGCATCGGGCGACCTCGGACCCGCTCTCGCCGGCCTTCCTCGCAGCCGTCACGTCAACACCCACTGTAGCCATCATCGGTCGAACGACCGGAGCGAGCGCCGGCACGAACGGAAACGGCTCGAAGGCCAACGGGTCCGACACCAACCCCTTCACGCTCGGCAGCCGGACCAAGGTGCCTCTCCCGTCGTCGGCCATCTTCCCCTCGAGCAGCTCGAGTTCGTTACCGTCGGCGCCCCTCGCGCCGCGCAAGACCCAAGATCGTTACCGGAACCTGATCGAGGTCCTGCGTGGGATGCCAAAGAGCCGGCCGCTCCGGAGCTACGTTGTTCCTTTCCTCAACCGCGAGAGCTGGGGCACCGGCGTCTCGAGCAAAGACTTCTTTGCCGACGCGGTTGATGCCGGCGTCGTGCGTGACCTCTCTCTCAGCTTCTCGCCGGCGATCGGGACGAGGAAGCTGATCCGCGCCTCTGTCGCCCGCTCGCCTTCAGATTGTCGTCGGCAAGGGCGAGCAGCTCGGCATGGAGTGGATCTCGCTCGCTCCGGCGTACAAGATCAAGCCGGCCACGCCGGCGACACCGGCGCCGGCTCCAGCCACGCCTACGTCGCCCGTCAAGACGGCTGCGCACAAGCTGCCGGCCGCCTCTGCCGCCCCACCCTCGCCGGCTAAGCCACCTCAGCCGACCTCGGTTAACCCGTTCGCGGCGGCCAATGCCGCTGCGGCAGTCGAGGACAAGAGGATTGCCGAGGAGAAGCAGGCGGCCGCCGATCGGCTAACGCAGGCGACTACGGCCCGTCTCTCGGCTCTGTCGCTGTCCAAAGACTCGCCGGCTGCCTCCACTCGTGCCGACTCGCCCACGAGCACCGTCTTTGCCGGCGCTGCCCAAAAAGTCGGACCGGTCGGCAGCATTGGCAACCCGTACGGCGCGCTCCGGGAGGACGAGTTGCGAGCCGAGAGCCCGCCGTCGTCGCCCCGGGCTTGCACGCCGGCTTCGCCTGTCGTCCGGCAGCTCGCCAAGGCCAGCGCCAGCCAGCACGACGGCTTCAACAGCTCGCCAGCCCGCAAGTATGCCCTCAACAAGGCGCTCGAGGACAACCCGGACCCGATGGCGGCCCTCAAGCTCTTCCAGCCGCTGATCCAGCTCCTGTCGACGCTGCCCGCCCGGCCGCCGCCGCTGCGGTACATCGTCTCGGCCCTCCTGCGGGCGTCGCACCCCAGCATCTACGACGCCTACGGCTGGAAGTCTTTTGTTGCTCGCGCCGAGGACGAGGGCATCGTCGACCTCGGCGATGGGCCCGCCCGGACGGGCAAGGGCCGCAAGGAGTGGATCAGCCTCCGCGACCGCTACCGCGAGAGCAAGCACGAGATGATTGTCGTCGAGAGCACCGACGGCGGCAAGGTGCCGCCCTACGCCGACAAGACGGCCGAGCTCTTTGACCCGCTCATCAAGGCGCTCAGCAAGCTGCCACCGGCGAGGTGTGTCGTTGCTTCTGCGCTCTTTGGCCGCTCACTCCGCGTGCCCAACGAACTGATGCCTCTCTCGCCCCCGGTCGCTCCGTTATTTCCAGCACGCCCAACAAGACCCCGGCAACGTACGTCAAGACGATGAGCGGCCAGCTCGCTGGCAGCGGCCTCGCCTTCCTCGACGACGTCGGCGTCAACTGCATGGCCGACTACTTTACGCTGGCCAAGGTGACACCGATGTATCTTTCGAATCAACCCTCCGTTTAACACCTCGCTGACAGCATCCCTTCCCCTGATCGCAGCGCATGGGCGTCATCCGAATGGGCATGGGCCGCAACAACGACCCCGGATCAGAGTGGCTCGCGCTCAAGAAAGACTACCAGAAAGGCCTCGCCGCCGCCGCCGCCAGCAGCAGCAACTCGACGGCTGAGTCGCAGGGCTCGCAGATCGTCCAAGAGACGTCCGCGCCGAAGGCTCCCTCGCCGACGCCGCCGGTCGCGACCGTCACGCTGGCCCCGCCGGCACCCGCCAAGACTGCCGCTCCTGCGGCGCCCGCGACCTCGTCGCCTAAGCAGACCCTGTCTGATTTCTCGTTCTCGTTCGGCGACAAGCCGGCTGCTGCCCCTTCACCTGCGACGCCGGCCAAGCGCGCGGCGTCGCCGCTCGCCCAGTCGACGACGCCCGCCATTTCGCCGGCCCCTGCGGCCGCCAAGTCAGCGGCGCCCGACGTCAAGCAGCCAGCCGCCGGACAGCCTGCCGCTGCCAGCCAGGCTAAGCCCCCCGCGGCCGTTCCCGTGCCCAAAACGGCGGCGGCGGCGGCGGCGGCGGCGAGCACGCCCAAGCCGCAGCAGCCGGCAGCGGCCTCGCGGCCGACGATGAGCAGCGCCCCGGACGGCTCGCTGTTCCGGGGCCTCGAGCAGCAGCTCGACCTGACGCTCGACAGCTCGGACGAGGACGACGAATAGCAGCAGCAGCTTCGAGGGAAACCTCGGTCGACGTCATCGAAACCGGACCTCGGCAAACCCCTTTCAAGCTGTCGCCCCTGCCGAGGGTCGTTGTTACCTTTGCGCTCTGCCCGGGATGGCGGCACGCACGCGCGCGCGACCTTGCGCTCTTCCTCCTCGCTCTTTGTCTCGAGCGCAGATCCTGCCGCCGCTAAGACGAGGGGCGCGCGCGTGTCCTCCTTCGAATCGCGCATGGGTCGCTCCCCACCCACCCGCCCGGTCCATGGCAGATCGGCCCCTTTCCCCCCCCCTCCCTCTTTCACCGTTTCACACGCCGCCCGACTCCCATCTCTCACCTGACTCTCGCAAAGAACCCGCACGACGACCCGCATGCTCAGCCCATCTTGCTGCATTTCTTTCCTTCTTCTTCTTCCAATCTCACAGACACATGTCCTTTCTGACCCCCTTTTCACCGCCTTGCGACGACTGCCCCCGCTCCCCCTCCCCCCTCCTTGCCTCGCCCCGGAAGGGCAGCGAACCAAGGCTGGGTTTCCGAACGTCTGTCAGAGTGAGCGGACTCCCCGGTCGACAGCGATCTCGCGTTGCGCGCTCGCTTTCGCCCGTAACCCCCTCCCTCCTCCTCCTCCTCGTCCGTCCGAAAGCCAACGGCGCACAAAAGCAAGATAAGGGGGGGAGGGGGGGGGAGGGGGGTATATATCATTGATCGACCGACCTCTAGGGTCGCCCACCGGTCGGGTCGTCGGCCGTCAAGTCGCCCTTGCACTTTCTCCTCTTCCTGCCCCTCCCCTTCTTCCTTCTTACCTCCCCCCCCCTCCCCCTCCCCTCTTCGCCGCTCCCTTCGGCGCGAGAGCGAACGATAAAAGGGTCGCCGCTGCGCCACGTCCGTCCTCCTTCGTCCCGATCCGGACCCCGGCCCGATCCGATCCGATCCGATCCGATCCGACGCACCCCGACCCTTCCCTGCCCTGGCTGAGCGGTTTGGGGGGGCTGGAAGGGAAGGGGGGTGCGAACCAGGGCGAGCTCTC
>Ga0308160_10001477_pt1 | contig 32717 bp, 31 predicted proteins | sample PhyFR1_FD_201036 | JGI IMG/M metagenome (GOLD analysis project Ga0308160, IMG submission 201036) | Phyllosphere microbial communities from UC Gill Tract Community Farm, Albany, California, United States - DLSLF.R1 | ecosystem: Host-associated > Plants > Phyllosphere > Unclassified | place: USA... | reverse complement strand
ATGTTCGGCTTCCAGCGCGTGGGCGACATCGCCTGGCAGGCGGCGGACATGCGCACCCGCGGCTTCCTGCTCGGCGGCACCGCCGGCCGCACCACGCTCAATGGTGAAGGCCTGCAGCACGAAGACGGCTTCAGCCAGGTCATCGCCGGGTCGATTCCGAACGTGCGCAGCTACGACCCCACCTTCGGCTACGAAGTCACCGTGGTCATGCAGTACGGCATGAAGCGGATGATGCAAGAGCAGGTGGACGAGTACTACTACATCACCCTGATGAACGAAAACTACACCCACCCGGAAATGCCGGCCGGTGCAGAGGACGGCATCATCAAGGGCATGTACCTGCTGACCGACGCCGGCAAGCCCAAGAAGGGCGAACTGCGCGTGCAGCTGCTGGGCTCGGGCACCATCCTGCGCGAAGCCATCGCCGCAGCGGAGCTGCTGGACAAGGACTTCGGCGTCACCGCCGACATCTGGTCCTGCCCCAGCTTCAACGAACTGCGCCGCGACGGCTTCGACGCCGAGCGCTGGAACCGCCTGCATCCGGAAGGCGAGCAGCGCAAGCCGTACGTCACCCAGCTGCTGGAAGGCCGCCAGGGCCCGGTGATCGCCGCCACGGACTACGTGCGGGCCTTCGCCGATCAGATCCGCGCCTTCGTGCCGACGCATTACACCGTGCTGGGGACGGATGGGTTCGGCCGCTCTGACACCCGCGCCAACCTGCGCCGCTTCTTCGAAGTGGACCGGTACTACATCGCCCATGCCGCGATTGCGGCGCTGGCGAAGGATGGGAAGATGACGGGCAAGGATGTGGCGCGGGCGATCAAGCAGTACAAGATCGATCCGGAGAAGTCGAATCCGGTTGGCGTCTAACCGCCCACCAGGCAATAACGCTCTGCCCCTCTCCCGCCAAGCGGGAGAGGGGGCCGCAGCGGAAGAGGGCGCTCTTCCCCTGGCCGGCCCGCATGCGCAAGGACCGCGAACATGCCCCCGAAAATCCGCGACGTGCTGCAACAACTCAAGGACGCAGGCTGGCAGCAAGTCAGCCAGACCGGCAGCCACCGCCAGTTCAAGCATCCTGTCTACCCTGGCCGCGTGACAGTGGCCGGCAAGCCGAGCGATGATGTGGCTCCCGGCACCCTGAACAGCATCCTGAAACAAGCCGGCCTGAAGAGGTAATCGTCATGCGCTACGCCGTTGTCATCGAGCAAGCGGGTAACAACTACTCCGCGTACGTGCCGGATTTGCCGGGGTGTGTGGCGACGGGCGCGACGACTGCGGAGGTGGAGGGGCTAATCCGCGAGGCGATTGAACAGCACTTGGCGGGCATGCGCGAGGATGGCGAAGCGATTCCTTTGCCGTCGAGTCAGGTGGAGTATGTGGATGTAGCAGCGTGATGACCTTGCAAGGTTTTGCCCCGGCTACCCACGCATTTATCAATGCCAGATTCAGATGGTAATTGATGGCTATCACACAGTACTGGCTACGTCTGCATTCACGCCTTCGAAATACAAAGCGAGACTGTAGCGGTTCTTTAGAGTCACCTGAAGCACGGCTATCGTCGAGCTGTAAACAGCCGAAATGCGCCATCAACCAACACAAGATTTATGTGGAGATGGTTAATCTGTGCTGACATGAAGTGCCGCACAAAGTGCTGTTGCTTCACATAATTGGACGAACTATGAAATTGGCGTGCACATGAGGAAGTTGAAGTTCGTTAGCCTTTTCTGCGGAGGAGGTGGGCTTGACATTGGTTTCATTAAAGCGGGGTTGCAGCCAGTTGCTGCGTATGACATCGCTCCAAGCGCTATAGCTCATTACAAACACAACATTGGCTCCCATGGTCAAGTGTGTGACCTTTCGCAAAAAATAAAGATCGATCACGAATGTGATGTTGTCGTGGCTGGCGCTCCTTGCCAAGGGTTTTCTACGATTGGAAAGCGTGACTATCACGACCCACGAAATCAGCTGTTAGCAGCCGCGGTAAATCATGCTTTGCATCTAACGCCGAGGGCAATTGTACTCGAGAACGTGCCGGGACTTATGTCCGGCGGCCATCGTGTGTATTTGGAAAAAGCTATTCAAAAGCTACGCCGTGGTGGCTATAACGTTACAATCCAATTGATCGATGGGACTAAAATTGGTCTTGCACAAGCAAGAAAGCGGGTAGTAGTTATTGCGACAAAAGAAAAAGTGGAAGTTGATATTGTGCAGGATGGAAGTAAAAGAAATTCACTGGGGAATGTCCTTAAAGAAATTGACGGCACTTCAGATCATGATCCTCTTTTCTTGAGTGGTGAGAAGTATTCGATCTCGGAGAGGATTTCAGAGGGCATGAAGCTCTGTGACGTGAGGGGAGGGGAATCTTCAGTGCATACTTGGAATATCCCAGAGGTTTACGGGGTGACGACTCCTGCTGAGCGAGAAGTGCTTCTTTGTATAATGCGCTTGCGGAGGTCCATAAGGTCGCGGACGTTCGGGGACGCCGATCCGGTCGACGTTCTCGAAGTCGAAAAAGTAATCGGACGTTCCGTAAAGAAAAATATTAGCGATCTTTTGCGGAAAAATTATCTGAGAGAAGTAGGGGGGCGAATTGATTTGAAGAGAACCTTCAATGGTAAGTATCGTCGCGCAAAAAGAGATGGAGTTAGCTTTACGGTGGACACAAAGTTTGGCGACCCCAGTTATTTTCTGCATCCATGGGAGGCGCGGGGATTCACCATACGAGAAGCTGCGCGAATTCAAGGCTTTCCAGACTCGTATGCTTTCATGGGATCTCAAGCGCAAAAATTTAAGCTACTTGGCAATGCTGTTCCGCCTCCTATGGCTGAATGCGTTGGCCGTGCATTGATTAGGGCGCTGAGGCACTAAATGAGTGGAATTATAAATAACTGGGAGCGTTCCTCACGAGGCCAAAAAGCCACCAGGTTGCGAGCCCTTTATGAATTTGTTGCTACTCACTTGTATGATCAATATGAGCCTAATAAGAGAGTTTCGGAGCAAAGCGCGCTATTTCTAGAAAGGATTGAATCCTGGCTTGCCAGTTTTCAGAGCGACGCGGATAGATGGAACGCTTTTCGCTCCCTTGAATATTTTCTTTTCTTGGGGGTTGAGGAGTATGAGGAGCTATACAGATGCGCCTGTGATCATACAGTTCTACCTTGGATATGCGATCTGGAGGGAATCGATATCTTCGGGCCTGCCACTGCAAAAAAGATCGAGAAAGCCCTCAAGAAGACATGGATCTGCCCAGTAACTGATAGCCTCAGAATTAATTCATTTCTGCATTTAACAGGCCTTCCCGGGCTTAAGTTCCGGCCTGACTGGCACAGTCTAAGTAAGTTTGGTGACGGGGAAAAAATTGCCAATTACGTTTGTAGGAGCGGAATTGGTCACTTGGTGCTCGTGGAAGATTATGTAGGAACAGGTACTCAGTTTGGGCGAGCATTAGAGTTTGCGGTTGAGAATTTTAATGGTCCAATATTGGCTCTCCCGCTCGTTGTCTGTGCGCCTGGCGATGAGGCGCTTAGAGGCATTGAGGCACGAACGGGTGGGCGCGTTACGTATAAGCCTGGGGTTGTTATTCCTAAAAATTGCTTGGTCGGTCAGGCTTTTCAGGCGGGTGAGCCTGTTCTGTTTAAAGAGCTACGTGACACACTTCTGGCCGCATTTAAAATAATGGGTGAGCCAAGATTGGATGGTGAAGAGTACGGTTTCGGCTATGTGGGATCACTTGTATGTACATTCAGTAACTGCCCAAACAATACCCCGCCTATCTATCATTACTCTGATAAGCGTTGGAATGCGATCTTTCCCAGGGCAGGTAGGCGGGCATGAATAGATTTGAGAACCCATTTACTGACCTTTGGATTACTGAGCGGCTGAATCCAAATGAATTCGTAAAGATGTTTAGCCCGGTAGTGGCTGAGCATGCTCAGGAGCTGTTTTCTACCGGCAACATTATTGTGCGTGGGCGCCAAGGAAGTGGGAAAAGTATGTTGCTTGGATTGCTTGCTACTCAGACAAGAGTAGCCTACGCGCGCGAAAAAGAGCCGTATCCTTGCCCCAAAAAAATAGGCCCTTTTATCGCAGCCGGAACAAACTTAATTCGTGATAATGTGCAGATTGTTGCTAATAGATTAGGCGAGGTGCCAGAGGGTAGTCGTGACTCATGGCTTGCTTCCACGTTCTCCGACTATCTTAATTACTTGTTAATTGAGGACTTGTTTAAGAATGTAATTTATTTAGCTAATGAGCAAAAAATCGACAGCGTTTTGTCGTCGGAAATTTGCATTAATTTGGAGGGTGGAAGTAAAAATAAGCTGGTTGCAATAATGCGCAAGCACGATGCTTTTTTTGGATATTTTAGTGGCTGCGATACCTTTGAATCGCTCAGTGAGAGGGTGTCTGACCGACTTGTGAGGTATCGCCGTTACTTCAACTTTAATACGGCAGATCTAAATGCCGAAGTGGCCGAAAGCAGAACTTCAATCGCTGAGCCTATCGCGGTTTTCGCTGACTCTCTTCGAGAGGCTGGTATTGTTCCTTTGGATACGACGATTTATCTGAGGATTGATCAGCATGAAGAGCTTCATGCGCTTGAAAGAAAAATGGGCATGAAAGGGGTATTTCGCCAGGTTATTAATCGTGCGATTGCTATGCGCGATCGCAGGGTCTGTTACAGGGTCGGGACGCGCCATTATGCTTGGACGGATGAACTGACAACATGGGGAAGTGGTGCCCCTCTTGAGAATTTAAGGGACTATAATTCGATAAATATAGATGATATTTTGCAGAGGAAGGAGAACTATGGCAAAGACCTATTCCCTAATTTCGCAAATGACGTCCTGATCAGAAGACTCAAGGCTTATAAGTTTGAAGTGGCAGAGGATGCGAGTATAGCGTCGAAAGTTTTTGGAAGATCGCCGTCGGCTAATGAGCGAGCTAAGTCTTATGCGAAAGGCCAAAGCTGGAGTCCAAGTAAGGTCAATGGCAGACATCCCTCGTGGAACAAATTTTTGCGGAAAATGTGGGAGCAAGACCCCCTCTCTGCGAAGTTAGGGGATGCTTGGCTGAGGCAGGATGCACAAACTTCCAAAGGGATTGATCAACTAGATGCGGAAGCAGTTGGCGCGCTTTGGATGGAGCCATCGAGACAGTGGTGGAGAAAAGAGCGGAATGAAGTTGCTTTAATGCAAATTGCGGGAGAGGCTAGTCAATCTATGACATGGAGCGGAGAGAGGCAGCTTATCGATCTGGCAGGCTATAATATTTTGGCATTCATGTCGATATGTCAACGAATATGGGCTGCGTGGCTTCGAGTTACGCCTGAAGGAAATATCCCGCGAGCGCTCCCGACGATTGGTCGCGACTCACAAGTCATTGGCGTGCTAGAGGCGAGCCTGGATTGGCGAGAGAAGATTGGTGAAGGCGCAGATGGTGAGGCGCGGAAAAGGCTTGTATCTGCTTTGGGCTCTTTTTTTTCCAAGAGGCTTAGAAAAGATAAGGCAATTACCTATCCTGGTCACAATGGCATCTCCATTCTTATGTCGGAGTTTGAAAGCGGAGGCGAGGTTGTCCGAATTATTCGCGAGTGCCGTGACCATGGTGATTTGATAGAGAGCGATCACACCACAAAGAATTCAGACGCAAAACCAAGGATTAAGTGGTACTTGAATCCAATTCTATGTCCCGCATTCCGTATTCCGTATGTAAGGACAAAGGAGCCTATCTACACGTCCGTCAAGCAAATTGAGTCACTAATTTCTGGCAAGTCTGACATAGTTCCTGAGCCTTCAGGTGAGGAAGTCGCTCAAATTCAACGGAATCTCTTCAGTTGAGCAGCTATCAGGTAGACCCATGGGGGCAAATTGATTGGCTTATGCCACGCTTAGGAAACAAAAGCTGGAGTGTACTGCTTTGTGCCGGTTCTGAAGAAAGAAGCGTCGCGCTTACGCGCTGGGCACTGGCCAACAGGCTTGATACGCGTCAAGTATCTATAGCGAGGATAGATGACCAGGCTAGCTCCTACAGTGAGGAGGTGACCCGACTAACAGACTTACATGAAGAAGAAATTAGGCGGTCATTCCGCATTGATCACTACAATAGGGATTACATCCTGGGCGATATGTCACGCTGGAATGAATTTAGACGAAATTCTGCTCCTGGCGGAAGTGTAATACTAGACATCAGTGCTATGCCAAAACGAGTTTTCGCCTTCTTGCTTAAAGGGCTCGTAAGCGATCCGCAAGTGAAAGATGTAGTTATTACATATTGTCGTCCCGAATCTTATCCTGAAGGCCCGCTTTCAGAAGGGGCGTCTGCACCAGTATCTTTGCCAGGATTTGCTCGGGAGGTTGAATCGCATGATGAAGTCACGGTAATAGTTGGCGTTGGATTTATTTCCTTTGATTTGGACGAGCTCTTGGAGCAAAGATATGGAAAAACTATTAGTTTTCTTATGCCTTTTCCTCCAGCTTCTCCTTCAGTTCGTAGGAATTGGAAATTGCTTAAAAAGCTTCATCCTCCTGTTGGGTTGGAAGCTCAGGTAAAGCGCATTAATGGTATGGACATCTTTGAAGCTTGCAGGTGGCTCACATCCGCTAGCAATGCATCAAATGGCGCGTTTGATATGATACCACTAGGGCCAAAGCCGCATGTCATTGCCATGGCGTTGGCGCATATGAAAATTGGTGAAAGGTCCCAAATTACATACGCACAGCCGACTATTTATCGGCCAGATTACTCATTGGGGATCGCTTCTACCACAAATGGAAAGATGGACATGCTGGCCTATTGTTTGCGCAAAGATGGTATTAATCTCTTTTAGTATTTAATGGCGGGCGAGATTTGATGTGTGTTTGAGGTGGCGATTACAAAATTGGAAAAATGGTGCAGAATGCACTTTCCTCTACTGTTAGTATGACTTTTGGCAACCAACAGGCCGCGCAGCGGGCTCGACGCGGCTGCCATGCCGGCCCTCAATGGCCGCGCGCAAGCGGTCATCTAGCACTCTGATCGGAGTAACGGGGTCAGGTTGACTTATTCGGTGGTCGTGGTGGGTTTGCGTGGCCGATGAGTCTTCGCCTTGGGCATGTTGCGGAAGGCATCATAACTGCTGGGGCATTGGTACCTCTTGAACTTGCTGGTAAGAAAGGATGCTAGGCATTGTCAACCCATTTGATCGGAAGCTACCACTTTGGAAAATTTTGAATTCTGGAAGGTTGTTTTTACAGGGGCTACTGTTTTAATAAGCCTTGTAGCGGTTGCGTGGGGAATGAAGAAGGATATCCGCCTTAAAACTGATCGATTAAGAGAGGATTTTAAGTTCACGCTAGAGCTTAAAAGTGTGGTTAATGAAGGGGCGCTTGATGCGCTTATTAAGGAGCGTGGCTATCACGCTTTAGTGGGGCGGGATGATGTGCCATCGGAAGTCATTGAATATCTGGTAACATTGAAAGAGCCGAGTCGAGCGATGTATCTCTATCGAAAATCAAGGAAAAAGGTCGTATTTTTCTCTAAAGATGGCCGAAAAAGATTGGCGTACAAGGGGCTTTATAAGAAGGTGGGAATTCGTAATTCCATGAAGGTGCTAAGTTGGGTTTTATATATGGTGCTGTACATCGCGGCAGCCAGTCCCGCTTTGATGTACGCCTTTAAGCTCTTGAGCGGGCGCCAGTCGATCGAGTTGGGCATATTGACTGTTTTACTTTTTTTCCCGCTTTCCATCGTCGCTCTGCGCTATGGAGTAAAAATAAAGTGCGCTGAATCCCTAATGGCTCTGAGATCTAAACGCGGCGCTGTCCGCATCTAATCGCTCTAAGTGATGTGGGTGGTTGACAGGCTACCCTGATAGTAGCAATCTCCACCTCAAGGAGCGTCGAAACTCCTCTAACAGCGGTACCCACCTCCGACAAACCGGTGGGTTTTTTGTGCCCGATGCTCGGGCGCAAGCCGACGCGATGCCTGCGTCGGGAGGGCGGCTAATACAACACCCTTCGGGGAAATACGCCCGCCGTCTGTTAGCGGTTTCGAACCTCCCGACTTCCCGTCCGCCATGCGTGGCGGCCGGACCCCTTCATGGAACGAGGAGGCAACGATGTCGTACGACCGTCTGGACGATGAAGACATGCCCGGCTATTTCCTGCCGGAGGAGAGCCAGTTCCGGCTGGCGAAGCTGCGCGATCACGTGAGGTTCCTGGTCCGGCTGGCGCAGCCGCGCACGCCGGACGAGGAGCGTGCCGCCGAGCCCAAGGTGCGCATGGGCGAACTGGCGGTCTGTCTGGAGCTGTTGGCCGACCAGGTGGAGCTGGTGCTGGACGCGCTGTCCTATCCTGCGCAGCGGACCGACACGACGCACGGCGCCCGGCCCGCTGCCACCGTCGACGTGGCGCCGGACGTGAGCGGCGGCGCCTTCCGCGTCACGCTGGCGCAACTCGACCAACTCACCCTGCTGGCCGAGACCGTCTCGGCCCATGCCCGGGTGGTGGCGGCCGACGATGCAACCGCGCGTGCCGGCCAGGCATTGCCAGCGGTGGGCGACACGCTCTGCGAGGCAGCGAACGCGATGCGGGCGCTGCTGCTGCAGATCGAGCACCAGCCGCTGCACGAACCCACGTCCAACGGCGTACGCGAGGAGCAGGCGGTCTATGCAGTGGAGTGGGACGCGCCGCCTGCGGGAAGCGGGCGGCTGCATTGATCGCGGCATGGGTGGAATGGGGTAGGAATGCGTCGCCGGAGAGGGCTGGCCTCGTGTAGCGGGGCCGGCCCTGGGATGCAGCGAGCGTCAGTGCGCAAGCAAACGGAGTGAGGCCCCTGAGGGAATAAGCGGCCGTCATGCGACCAGGCAGCCCATCCATTGCGCCCTCGGCCTATCCCGTGCTGCACCGCCGCACCGGCGACTGCCGCTGCGCCTGAGCGGCCTGCGACTGGAACAGCTTGCCTTCGTCATCGGCAGCAAGGTGAAGATCACGGTCTGCGCTGGCGCGTTGGTCATGTCGGTGATGGAAGCATGCATCCCAGGCCATCAAATAACGGGGCCAGAGGAAATATCTGTTTGAAACGCATATTTCCTCTGGCCCTGTATCTGTCCCGGGACCAGATAGCTGGCGACGCCCGCCTGCAAGCGGCGCACGTCGTCGTGCAGGCGCGCGTAGTCGAAGTGGTAGCGGGACGGCTCGGACGCCGCTGCCGGAGCCGCCGTGGCGGCGAGCCGGTCTGCCTGGTCGAGCAGGCGCTGCGCCCCCGCCAGCCGCTCGCGTTCGAGGGCGGCGTCGGCTTGGGCCGATGCGGCGCTGCAAAGGAGTGCCACGGCCAGCACGCCGGACAGGGGGAGGCGAGGGGATGCGGCGTGGCTGGCCGTGGCACGCGAGGTCATGTCGGTCTCCTTGCTGTGGGGAGACTCGATGCTGCGCAGGCGGACGGATGGCCGCCGCCATCAATGAGGACGTGGCTTACACCGCATTGATGGTCAGGAGGCGATGCACTGGTTGCGCGTTCCTGGACGTTGGGCAAGGGCACCGTGAGACGGCATGCAACCGCGGGTCGGGATGTGCCGCACCGCAGGGGCGGGGCTCTTGACCCTGCCGGCGAATGCGGTGGTGCAGTTGGCGGCAGCGAGCCGGATGGAAAGACGTTCTAGGGATCTATCGTTATCACTTGAATAACGAATGTGTTGTCCACGCCAACCGCCCTCGGTGCCACCTGAAGTCGAGAGAAAAAGGAAGCTGGAATGCTGGAACCGTGTCGCTTGACACGGGCTCGGCGACAAGAAAAATAAATGGAACTGCCCTTCAGGAACAACATTCAAAGAGAACCAAACGATGAGACACACGTGGCTTTTCGTCGCAGCCTGCGCAATGGCGCTGTCCAGTACCGCCCAGGCCCAGGATGCCAAAGCGTTGGAACAGTTGGAGGTCATCTCTCGCAGCTACGCGAAGGACAATCACGTGGCTGAAGCGGAAGCCTCGCGGCGCCTGGAGCTCCGTCAGGTGCTTGCGCGGCCGGAGATCGAGGCTTTCAAAGCGGACTATGCCGACCGTCTCGATACCTCGTACTGGGACGATAGCCGCGACGGATTCAAGCTCGTGCTGCGGCTCAAGCAGGGTCCGCTACCCGCTATCCATGAGTTGTCCACGCCGCACGGAACCATCCCGGTCAAGTTCACGCTGGTGTCCGGCAAGACGCTGGACGAGATCAGCGCCGTCCTGGCGGCGAACCAAGCACGCCTGCAGGAGCAGGTGCCCGGCTTGCAGGGCACGGGTATCGATGAAGTGGATGCTGCGATCGTGCTTTACGTCTTCGTCCCTGCGGAGGAGCAAGCTGCCTACGAAGCGGAGAACGCAGCGCTGAGTCGTCAGCTCGGCGTGCCTGTCAGGTTCAAGTTCCTGCCGGGCCCCATGGAATCCGAGCCACAAGAGTCGCCCGAGCAATCGTCCAGCTCAACGCTGCCGACACAGAGTGCGCCAATGGCAACGACCGAGTCACCCTATGTGCGGGGCGGCTCGCAGATCCTCAATCTGGACAACGGGCACCAGTGCACCGGCGGCTTCATCGTGCGGAACAAGGACAACACCAAGTGGGGCCTGGTCACCGCGGCGCACTGTGGCTAGAACCTCATGTACGGCAACTGGTCGGATGCGGCGAGCGGCGCGCAGGTCACTGCGAAGCTGACGTACGAGGACCAGCTATTCGATGCGACGCACGACTTGGCATGGCATTCCTTCCCTGTCTTGGGCTACCGCCCACTCGGAGAAGTCTTTGCGAGGGACACCTGTTCCAGTTGCGGCGTGGTGATCCTCTACACCGCAGCCGCCGTACCTGGGGATCGGGTATGCCACAGGGGCTTGCTGACCGGGTGGACATGCGGCGTCGTGTCGAGCAGCACGGCGAGCTTTGGCAGCAAGGATTGCAACGGACAGGTCTGTGACCCCCGGGCCTACAAGGTGGTCGTAGGGGACGACCTGGCGTGCTTCAGTGGTGACAGCGGCGGGCCGGTCCACTACGGAAACATTGCCTACGGCATCGTCAAGAGCGCTTCCTATGCGGGCGTCGAACCGGGCCGGTGCGGCGCGCTGGTTTTCAGCCCCATTGGCAAGATCGTGGACTTGGGCCTACAGCTGTACTGATTCCAGTACGCTGCACCTCTACCGGCTCTACCACTAACGCATCGCGCGCAGATCAAAGTTGCCCAGCCGGGATATCAGAAACCGCTGCAGGAGCCGCCGCCGCAGCGGCGAGCCGTGCCACTTGATCGAGCAGGTGCTGCGCCCCCGCCAGTTGCTTGTGTTCGAGGCCTTTGTCGGCATGGGCCGATGCGCCACGGCAAAGGAGAGCCGTGGCCAGCACACCGGTCAAGGCGGGCAGGGCATGCGGCGCGGCTGGCAGCGGCGCGCGAAAACCACGGCCAGGGCAGGAAAAGCGTCTACTCGGCGATCGGCGCCGCCTGGCACCAGCCCGGGCGCGCTGAGGTAGTATCCGGTTCGACCGCGTCAACGTCGCATAGACGTCCGAACGCGTCGCATGTCGCCTTCACGGCGTGGATTTGAACAGCAAAAAGAGATCTGAGCGCACGCGCAGTAAGTGCTGAGCGTGCTCCTATTCTTTTGCCGGAGATCCCCATGCGCTGCGTCATCTTGAACCGCGCGCGCCGGCCAGGCATTGCAAGCGGTGGGCGACACGCTCTGCGATGCAGCGAACGCGATGCGGGCGCTGTTGCAGCAGATCGAGCGCCAGCCGCTGCGCGAACCCACGTCCAACGGCGTACGCGAGGAGCGGGCGGTCTATGCGGTGGAGTGGAGCGCGCCGCCTGCGGGCGGCGGGCGGCTGCATTGATCGCGGCATGGGCGGGATGCTGCAGGGATGCGTCGCCGGAGAGGGCTGGCCTCGTGGTGCGGGGCCGGCCCTGGGATGCCCCGAGCGTCAGTGCGCGAGCAAAGGGAGTGAGGCGCCTGAGGCAATAAGCGGCGGTCATGCGACCAGCCAGCCCATCCATTGCGCCCCGGCCTATCCCGTGTTGCACCGCCACACCGGCGGCCGCCGCTGCGCCTGAGCGGCCTGTGGCTGGAACACCTGGGTTCGCCATCGCTAGCAAGCTGCAGATCACCGCCCGCGCCGGCGAGTTGGTGGTGTCGGCGGTTGAGGATGAGGCAGGAGGAGCGTGCGGCTAGGGCTTAAGCCGAGAAATGGGGGCTGGGTTGTCGCTACCATGCGCTAGACGGATCGATAGGGAGCCAGGATGAAAGCGTGGCGATATCACTGGAAGGTTCGGATTGCCTCCTTGTTGCCGCTATGCGCGCTGCTTTCAGCATGCGCGTTGTCCGCCTTCGTAGATTCATCCGGAGAAGACAACGCTGGCCAGCATGAAAAGACGGCTGCAAGCAACGCCTGCCCATCCAAGGACTTCACCACGTTCCTTCAACTCTATGCGGATGCAACCGACGATAGCGTGCGCCTTCGCTTCACCGAGGACCCGCTTGAGTATGAAGTGCCGACACATACCGTTGAGGACGAAACGGCGTCTTCCCCGCCGACCCATGTCTCACGGCAAAGCGGACGCTCGCGTCTGGAATTTTTTCCTTACCGCTACTTCAAAAGTGCAAAGGCTTTTGATCGGATTGATCTGCGTGATGAACAGAAGACAAGGCAAGCGACAAAACCCTATCCAGTTGCGATCAGCCTGGCTGAAGAGGATGGACGCAGGGTGATCTTTGGAGCGGAGTATGAGGTAGACACGTATGTGTTCAAGCGAAGGCGGGCATGTTGGTACCTTTCGCGGGCAATCAATCTCAGGGACTGATTGAGGTCCAGTCATGGACTAACGGCATCGTCTTCCTCTGTCTGTTGACGTGGAGAGGTTTGTCGAAGACGATCTTTAAGGTGGTCGAGCTTGGGATCACAGCCGGCAAAATTCGCTGCACCATCGACAAAGACAACAGGAGCTGCCATGCGAGGATCGAGTGGCACTTTATTGACCGCGGTGCTGTCCATGGCCTCCTGCTGTGCATGTGCAACGAATGCACACCCTGCGGCTGTGTATCCCAAGGAACTCCTTGGCGCGTGGGATCTTGGACCTCAGTCCTGCAAGCTGCCCGTCAATCCTGATGCAGATTCACCGATACGTGTAGAAAAGGTGCGGTTAGTCGGTTACGAGCATCAAGAGACCCCTGTCTCCATCAAGCGGGTGTCCGTGAATCCTCTAGCATGGGCGGTGACCGCTACGTCGGATAACGCGCCGGGCATCAAGACGGCCGATTTGTACATCCTCAAGGGCGATCATCTCACCGTCTCCGACGGAGAATCGACCCGGCACTATCGTCGTTGCAAATAGCCACGAACGGCACAATCGATCAAGGAGTTGGTGGAAATGGCACAGGAAGAGCAATCGGGACATGGTCAAGCGCCTGTACCGTACAGGCTGCAACAGCTGCATAGCGCAAGATTGGGCAACCAGGCACAACGCGCTCATTAGCCGGTTCCGTGCTCATTGCATCGCTCCTTGACTGGAATTAAGGGGCCAACGTTTCTTCGGTGTCTGCGTAGACAAGTACGACCGTTTCGCCTGCATACGGTACGGTGACTTTCGGTGTCCAAGGCTCAGCTGTTGGCATGGCAGCCTTCGCCATGGCGTCACATTTATCATTGATGCCGCATCTGCGGATGGCAATACGCAATATGCCGCTGTCATTTGCGAAATCCACGCCGGGAGAATAAAAGAGACTTTCTGCAGGAATGTGGTAGGTTATTTGGAGTGAGTTGCCGTCTGCTTTTTCGATCTTGACCGGCTGAACATCATTCTTCTTGTAATCAGAGCGCATGTTTCCTCCTGCACAGGCAGCCAACGTTGATAGTGCGAGTAATCCTGTAGCAAAAATGAGCCTAATTTTAATATCCACGTTCATGCCAAAGTATGGGGTTATTCCAAATAAGTTAGCACCCGACATCTCGACAAGCTAGCGGTCGCGAAAGCCGCGATCGAACGCGCACCCGGCGTCGCTGAGGCGTTCAGTGTCCCCTGCTTGCCGTCTTCGCCATCCACAAGTGGCCTGCATTGTGCCGGCCATGCGACACCGCAAGGGCGCCGATTGGAGCCTTCTCGACGGCGTTTCCCAATAGGTTGGATCAGTAGGGAGGATTCCGAAAGCGCCGGCCGAATTGATGCTTCCGTGCTACTGGAAAGGTGCGGGGTCCCTTGCCATTTCGGCCAGCAACGGCTCGATGCGTGGATCCACTGGTTTCATCATTTATCGCTCCCGTCGATCTGAACACCACGAACACATTCGCGAGAACTGGTTTGATCGCCGGTCCGATAGATCAAGAGCGCTACCGAGAATCCCTGCGTGTCATCCTTGACAGAGCGCCAATGCTGCCGCATCCAGCCGCCCTGAAATGGTCGTTGCCCGCCGCGTTTGTAGCCGATGGCCTGCAGTTGCTGGGAGAGTGCAGCGGCGTCCCAGATGCAAATGTCCGTTGGGACTCTGGTGGGGTCACGTCCGCCTGGCAGGTTCACCATCACTTCGATGCCAGAGAAGCCCTTCTCCGCCGGACTATGCGTCGCATAGAGCGTGAAGCCGCCGGCCAGCGGTGCATCCTTCACGTCACGCCAGGCGTGCGCGGAGTCCACCGGTTCGGTTAGCTTGATGCTAAACGCCGCCTCCATGCGTCGATAGTCCAGGTCGGTTGGCGCTTTCAGCGAATCGGCATAGCGAAGTAGCCTGCGCTCCAGGTCCTGAACGCTGATGCTGGCCGTGCCGGCGGCCGTAGCCGTAGGGTGAGGTGCCTCACCGGTCATTTCTGCCGTTCGAGCGCAAGCGCTTGACAGCACGGCCACAAGTGCCAGCAAAAAAAGCGCTTTTGATTGAGGCCTTTCCATGGTGCCTCGTTCTCATAGCGTGGTAGCAAACGCTAGTGTCTGTGGCAGCGTGCGTCAAGGTGGTGCCGGAGTCGCGGTTCTCATCGGCGCCGATGGTCCCTCGTCGCATAGGACGCCAGCGTGCTTAATGGCGTATGGCATTGTCTTGCCGATTTGAATGCCGTTTATGCCGCCGAGCATGAAGGCAAGCAGGCGCCGCGGGTGAGTAGATCGAGCCTTGCGTCCCCAAAGCCCCGGCCGGTGCTCGTGTAAGGGCACCGGCCGCTGCGCGCACGCGTCCCGGCGAGCTGGGTGTCGTTGCCGTGAACCAAGTGCTGCTGCCGATGCCTAGGTAGCCTGGGGGAAACGGGCGCTGCCGCCCGCGCGTTCCCTGCCAGTCTACGCACTGCGCCGTCGGCGTCGATCACTATCCTGCCAGGCAATGCCACACCAGCAACCGCTGCGTCCCGGCCCTGCACCTGAGCGGCCTGTGGCTGGAACAGTTGGGCTTTGCTATCGGCAGCAAGGCTAAGATCACCTACCGAGACGGCAGATTGGTAATGGAGCTTGCAAATCTGGGATGCGATTGACGTGGACGCACAGCAGGCGGGTGAGCTACTTTTCGCACAGCGGGAACCTCCAGCACATCGGCGAGCGCTATGCCAAGGCACGTAGCTATTGCCCCATTAGCGCAAGTGGAGTAAGCATGACAGCCAAGTCCTTTCAGTGCCTCTTCTTGTTGACGCTGACTCCCATGACGGGGTGTGCTTCCGTGTCGGCTGCTGGCGAAGACGCCGCATCAGCAGAGTGGCCCCTGTGTGAACAAGCACGTGGCTGGGGGCAAAGTGCATCGTCGCCGGCAACTCAAATTTCTCCCCATGTGGTCGAAGACGGTAGGGGGCGTTCCTACCATTTCGATCTCGATCGGCGTGGTGATGGAATCCGGTCATTGGACGCCAGTTGTGGCTGGGGTAGCTACGCCGAGTGCGAGATCAAGGTGCTTCAAGCTGACGGAACGACCTATCAGTTCTCGGAGCTCTCCACCTTCGGTCTGTGGGAATCGCGAGGCAGCCTCTATCTCCTTTACCGCATTGTCGCTCCCAAGGACGATACGGCTGCTCACAAGCGGCGGCTGGTGAAGGTGAGCAATCCCCCGCTGGAAGTCTGCAATGAGCTAGGGGATTACTCGAACATCCTGTAACTGGGTTTCCTTGATACGGAGATCATCCCAGCGCATCGTTCCAACGGCCGTTGACTTGGCCGCGCGCCCTTTGCTCCTCTTGGTACGCCGATTGTGTTGTTGAGAGCCTCGTACTATCGTTTAAGGTCACCACAGGCGAATTGAGGGAGTTGACGATGTATTGCTCGGAAAAGTATCGCCTTCGATCGCTGCATGCGCTGCTGTTCGCAGCGATGGTGCTGGTCACGTCATGCGCTAGTGCGACCCATTCGGCCAAGGCGGCCTACTTTTCCGGGAAATGGGGATATGCAAAAAAGTGTGATTTCGGGCATTTTATTGGAATAACCTTGGAGCAACGTGGCAATCGCGTAACCGGTGACTGGAGCGAAGGCACAAACTTGCGCGGGGGCGACGGGCGAATCGAGGGTGAGGTGCGCGAGACAAAGCTATACGTTCGCTACTGTAGCGACGACGGAGAGGCTGGATACTCGGCCTGTCCTGTTTTCTCCGGAAGTGAAGACTACTTTCTTCTGGAGGGGGAAATGTTGGTTCGCTATCAGAAATATGGTTCCCGCTATGAACGTGATGTTGCGCTACATCCCGATGGCGAAGGACATGAAGTACCTTTTGATACGAAATGCATGGAGGACGAGCAGTGAGCAGACTGATCGTTGCCTCGGGGAAGGGAATCCTGCGAGGGGAGCTGCTAAGGGCGTTGAGATAGAAAATATGTTGTGCAACTCGTAAACTTGCCGGACTTGTAGTTATAATTATTTAGATCCTGGTACTTCGAAAGGCAGAGTACAAGTGTCGTCACACCTTTCGCATCCAGCTGTCTGTCCATGGCAACTGAATGTATCTGTTGGCTGCCCAATTTCTCTAATCCTCTGTCATTCGTATTTTTTACAGCGTAAATATCAGCGCCATCCATGGTGGATGAAAAGAAGTCGTTGTCTGCCTGAGGGCGGGTTTTAAGCTTTCCCTGATATTGCGTGCTAATCGCAACCTTTGCGTTCACAAACATGATCTTGTTGTTTTCGAGAATAACGTTAGACAGCGCGGGCGGCGTCTCGTTCTTGTGCATAGGTTCAAGGGGCGTGGCAGACGTCAGTTCAGCCAGCGTATCTTGGGCGGCTGCCGCTGTGGCACACAGCGACATTGCGGCCATAGGAATAGCTAAATAATAATAATTATTCATAATTATCGACTTACTGCCTCGGGAACATATGGCCGCGGGAACCTACCACACGAATGCCAGTGTCAAACCAGCTCGCGTTGGGATAGCTGCGACCTAACGCTTCGCTGCGCCTTTGCGGCACAAGCTGATGTTGGTTCTCGCCGCGCGGACGATTGCCAGGTAGCGGTCCGCCAGCATCGGTGGCCAGTTGTCCGTCACCGCATCGTCGTCCAGATCGGCATCGCCTGCGTACTGGTCAAGTGTGCCGAGGCATTGCGCGTACAGTCCGTTCTTGTACTGAGTGATGGCCAAGTCGTTGCGAATGGCTCCCTCTTCTTCCCATTCCAGCGTCGGCAAGCACCTCGCCAGCACTGGAGACAAGGTGCTCAGCGCTGCTTTGTAGTTCTTGGCGTCATAGAAGCGCTGGAATGCAGCCCGCGTGCGATCGAGGTCGTCCCGGCCACACCCTTCCGCTACCCGTAGGTAGGGCGCTTCGAAGCTCGCGTTGTAGCCGCAGAAGGCTTTGCACTCGGTAGGTGTAGCCGCCGTCACCTCGATGCCTCGCGTATTGGCCGTGAACTTCACGCTGCAGGAGGGTTCGCCAGTTTCGCCCTTTGCGATGCCGCGGTCGCCTTGGATCGCTCCATCCAGCAGGCACATGTCTCCCCCGGAGGTGCTTTCCAGGGAAAACATCAACGTCCCGTTCTGCGTGTCGAACAGCAGGCGCCCCCATCCCTTTTCGGTGATGTACTCGCCCGGTTGCAGAGCGTTGCCGGCTGCGGCTTGCGCTGCGGCTACCGACGGCCGCTCGCTGCTAGGGGCATGGTTGGGAGCGGGGGACGGCGGCTGCGCCGAACATGCTGTCGTGGAGAGCGCCGCGATTGCCGTGCAGGCCAGCAATGCGATCTTAAGCGGAGGTGTTTTCGCCATGTCCCTTCATCAATGATGTCTTCCCTGCTGCTCTTAGCTTGTTATCCGATCCTGCGTCAAGTTGGAGCGCTGCTGCCGCACCGGTCGACGCTGCTCTCGATGCCGCGCTCCGCCGATGCGCTGCCTACGTCGGGAGGGTGGCTAATACAACACCCTTCGGGGAAATACGCCCGCCGGCTCTCTGCGGTTTCGAACCTCCCGACCTCCCGTCCGCCATTCGTGGCGGGCGGACCCCTTCGGTGTGGGGCGCGCCGCCTGCGGCAAGCGGGCGGCTGCTCGCGGCATGGGTGGGATGAGGCAGGGATGCGTCGCCGGAGAGGGCTGGCCTCGTGATACGGGGCCGGCCCTGGGATGCAGCGAGCGTCAGTGCGCGAGCAAAGGGAGTGAGGCGCCTGGCGGTCACGCGACCAGCCAGCCATCCTTACGCCCTGGCCTATACCGTGTAGCACCGCCACACCGGCGACCGCCTCGCCCCGGTCCTGCGCCTGAGTGGCCTATGGCTGGAACAACTGGACTTTGCCATTGGCGGCAGGGTGCGGATCACCGCTCGCGGTGGAGAACTGGTGGTGTCGGAGGTCGAGGCCGATGCAGGAAGCATACGGGCCTGGGTCGGGAGAGGCGGCGGGATTGTCGCTACTATGGCGGTGGACGGCCAAGAGCAATCCATCTGCTGTCAGTTGGCATCCCTACATCCTATGGAGGCATTCGCGTGCCCATCGTAAAGGACCGAGTGCGCCTTCCCCTGTTGGCGCTGGTGATCGGCTTGATCGCCGGATGCGGCGGGCCATCACAGCCCGCAAGCAAGCCCATCGCAAAGGAGCGGAGTGATATGCGAACTGTTGTGCCGTTGGTGCGTGATTTGGCCCCACATGATGCGGGGCCGATTGAATTGGAGTTCGACTTGCCCGCACAGGCCGATGACGCGGAACCACCGATCTTCATCGGCGTGCTACTCACCGGCCATGATTCGACTGCGGTGGCAGATGCCGGCGACCGGCTGGTGCGTGCCGATGTGGGGGCGGTGGTGCAGCTGGAGCGGGTTCAGTCATCTGGCTCTGCCAAGGTGGGATTGGAGCGGAGCCAACGCGTTGGCAGAGATCAGGAAGTGCCCGTTGCCTTGGCTGCCGACGGTGTTGCGCCAGGCCTGTTCGCGTTCGATGCAGATCCGATGGCGATGCAGGACGCTCGCCTGTCTTCGGCGGAGACGGTGTCCAAAGAGTTCGCATTCGCTTACAGCCCATCACTCCCCGCGGGTCGCTATCGGCTTAGCTTGCGGATTGATCGAAATCGCGAAGCGCTGATCGATGCGAACGCAAAGCTCTTGATTGCCTACACCAGGAAAGCAAAGTAAGGGACGCCACCATGGACGATCGTGACAAGCGCTACACGCTCACAGTTTACGTAGCGGCACCAGGCACGCCGCTTTTGCTTTCGAAAGGCACGTCCAATGCAGGACATGTCTACTATTCCATCGACGATGGCACGGCGGCAAACAGCTATGGCTTCGCTCCGGCGAAGCACGGTGAATCCAGTGGGCCGGGGAAAGTCTTTTACAGCGATGCCAAGGACTACAAGGATCCCTATTACTCGCGCACGATGGAAATCGACAAGGCGCAGTACGAGAAGCTCAAGGAATTCGGCAAGGATCCGGCGAAGTATGGTTTCAGCATGGAATATGGCGGCGCAACGAACAGTTGCGTGGACTTCACCTGGGGTGCACTAAACCACGCTGGTTTGCATCGTAGGACCGCACGGGGCATCGAGGACAAGAGTTTCGAGGGTGAACTCAGGCCGCTGGAGAACGTGGACGACATCAAGAGCATTACCGCGCCGATGCCCGGTAGCGACTTGAACAAGGAACACCACAATGCCAAGCCTGAGCAGCTCTGGTGGCAGAAGGCGATCAGTGATGCGGGGTTGCCTGGTGAGCAGGTTCCTCAACAAGAACACCCGAACCAAGTGACGCAGGAGCGCGCTCAGGAACCGCTGCACGCGCAAGCGCAGTCTGCAGTTCTAAAGTTGGAGCAGGGCCTTGGCCGTGACTACGACGCCAACAGCGCCAAGCTCGCGGCTAGCGCCGCGTGCATGGCGAAAGAGAATGGGCTGTCGCGGATAGACCATGTGGTGCTGAGCGAAGACTCGCGCAACGTGCGTGCGGGCGAGAACCTGATCGTCGTCCAGGGCGCATTGAACGATCCCGCGCATCTACGCGCGCACATGCGCACCGAGGACGCGCTTAGCAAGCCGGTGGAGCAATCGCTTGCGCAGTTGCAGTCGTTGAGCGAGTCACAGGGACAGCGCCAGGCGCAGGATGTCGAGCAGCTCGACCAAGCGCAAGCCAAGCCTCAACGTATGGGTTAAAAAGAAGTCGGAGCATACAAAGCGCTACAGTCGCGCGTTCTGCAGTGGTACCGTGAAGGCACCTGCATGCGGCGACAGACGGGCACGCACCGGTAAGCCGCCAGCAAGGCGACATACGGCGATGGCTCAGCCCGTTTCCTGCGCACGCAGATGGCCGACCAGCAGCGCATGCAGCACCGGCGGCATCGGCAGATCGCGCCGGCCGTTGTCCCACTGCTGCAGAAACGGAGCCAGATGGTCGCGGTGCCAGGGGCTGAGGCGCCCGCGCGCGGCATGGCGTGCCTGCAGGCGCTCGACGATCACCGTCGCGGCGGCCTCGTCGCCTCGCTGCAGATGATGGAAGACGAAGGCCAGCAGCAGGCTGTCGGGGCTGTCGAATAGCACGTAGGGCGGAATCGTGCCGTCGTCGTCGCCTTCTTCCAGCAGGTGCAACAGGGTGTCGACATCGCGGGCGAACAGCGACTCCGAGAGCTGCCGGGCGATGAAGTCGAAGTAGTTCGTGTCCAGCGCAGGAAGTGCGGCCGCCAGGCGATCGAGGGCGGCGCGCAGCTGCGCATCGCTGTCGGCCGGATCCAGCACCCAGCCGCCGAACGCGCCGATGTCCTTGCTGTCGAGAATGGGCTGACCAAGAAATCCTGCGGCAATGTCCTGGAAATGCAGGTCGTGCAGCTGCGTGGTGGCGGCACGCCGCTGCCACGCGAGCAGTTGCGCATGCTGCACGCCCACCTGGACCATCAGCACGCCCAGCGTGGCCTCGTGGGTCGCCCAGAGGAACTGGCGGCTATCGTTGCGCTCCCGGGTCCATCGCCATTGGAACGCTGTGTCGGTGGGCACAGGCGACCAGCCGGCGGCCTGCAGCACGCTGCCCAACTGTTGCTGGACCAACGCGGGAATCCATTCGCGCACACGGGCTTGCTGGGCCCGTGCCTTGTCGCGCGCGGTCAGCAAGGCGGCCGGCTTGCGCTTGGGTTCCAGGAAGAAGCGCAGGCCGACGCTGCGTTCGACCTCGCCTTGCTCGATGCTGTCGGTCAATCGCGGCAGCGCAAGATCGTTGGGCACGCCACGCCGGCGCTTGAGTCCACGACGCGCCGCGAGTGTGCGGATCGCTTGAAGGTCGTCGGATGCGAGCATGCCCTCGAGGGTGGGGGCGATACCGTCCTCGGCGGTGAACGTATCGTCCAGCCAGCCGTTCACCAGCAGCGCATACCAGTCGGTGAACAGGTCGATGTCGTCGGCCTGGTCGGCGAGCATCAGCAGCGCGTGGAACAGGGTCGGCAGCGGTAGGGCGTGGCCGGTATTGGCCTGCCGGTAAAGCACGCGCGCCTGGCCCTCCCATTCGAGATAGGCCGCGTCGTCCTCATGGCCGAGCCAGCCTGGCGCATCGGCGGCCAACGCCTGGGCACGCAGGCGGGTATCGGTGAGCGCCTCCACCGGCGTACGCACCAACACGCCGTGGCGCAGCAGCACATCGGGCAGCCGGAACCAGGTCAGGCTGGTGTCGTAGCGCGCCTGCAGATCCAGCAGCCCGTGGATCATCTCGGCCTTGCGCGCGCCGTCCAGCGCGCTGCGGTCCACCAGGTGGATCGTGTTCTCGACCAGATCCTCGATGGCGTGCTGTGACATCGTGCGTGTCCTCCCTGCAGTCCGTGGCGTCGATCGAAGCTTAGCCGGGCATCCGCTGCGAAGGCATGAATGCCGGAAGGCAAGCGCGGGCGAGGAGTGATTTCGTCGGTGCCGGGGGCGGACTTGATATCGAGTTTGCGTGAGCCCTGGTTGCCGTCGCCGGCATGTCGCGGCGGATGCCGAGCGCTTGCCGATTCGGTGCGGTATTGGCTGCGGTCCTTGCCGCCGATGCCACGATGTCGGTTCGACATTCAGGACGTCGTCGCATCCCGGCGGCGACGCGCAAGGGGGAGCGCGCCTAGCTGCTCTCCAGTCCGCAATATACATTGGAGAAATCCCGCTTGGCGAGGTCGCTCTTGTGGATCACGAAATACAGTTCGCCCGCGTCCCAGAAGCAGAAACCGGGTTGCGGGTCCGAGGCGACGCGCAGCAGCACCATGAAGTCCTCGGCGCGCCCGCGCAGGCGGTTGGCGGCTTCGCTGAGGGGAGTGTCGTGCTGCTTGAACACATGGCTGTTCACGCCGTGCACTGGCTTGACAGCGGATCGCACTGCCAGGCCATCGCGCAGCGACTCGACGAGTTCGTATGCATCCTCCAGCCCGTCCAGGCCCTCGGCCGCTCCCTGGTAGTACGCCTGGTCGGAATAGAAATGCGGCACGCTGATCCAACTGGCAGCGCTTGCGCGGTAGGGGGCGGAGACATCCTCGTCCTCGAACTGCAGGTCGTCGCCCACCAGATCCGCCGCGCTGCGCAGCGCGGCGTGCGGCCCGTCGTAATGGAAGACCCGCGGCGCGAGGTCTTCCTGGTCGGAGATGAAGAAATACAGCACGCCGCTACGCGGCAGGTAGGTCTGCAGCGGTGCCAACTGCGCGCAGTCCAGTTGCGCGATGAACAGCATTAGCCGGGTGTTGCCGTCGGCGTCGGCTTGATGCGGGTAGGGCATGTCCGGCGGCAGGTCGGGCAGTCCGCCGAAGCGGATGTTGCCGCGTGCGCGGTAGTCGTCCGGCGTGTCCGTGGCCAGTGCCACCGCATGCCAGGCCAGCGCCTGCATCCCGGAGCGGTATGGCGTCCACTGCGCGTCGCTGGCCAGCGCCTCCTCCAACTGCCCGGCCAGCGTCGCGTCGTTGCGCGCGAAGAAGGCGTCGTCGTCGAAGGCGATGGTGCCCTGACCGTCGGCGCCCTTGTAGCGGTAGTCCAACAGCGCGTGCTTCTTCGGCAGTTCCAGTTCCAGTCGCTCGATGCGCTCCAGTCCGGCCGGGAGCGCAGTCAATGGGTTGTGCGTCAGATCCAGTCGCTGCAGCGCCGGCAACGCCGCCACGCTGGCGGGCACGGTCTGCAGTTGGTTGCGTGCGAGCGAGAGGGTCTTGAGCGTGGCGGGGAACGGCACCTCGGGCAGCTGCGCGAGGGCGTTGTTGTCCAGCACGCAATACACCAACGGCAGCGACAGCAGTTCCGGCGGCAGCGTGCGGATGCCGGTACCGGTGATGTGCAGGTGCTGCAATCCGCGCAGCGCCCCGAGTGCGGCGGGCAGATGTTCGAGCGCGCTGGCCCTCACGATCGTCAGGTCTTCCAGATTGGACAGGCCGGCCACCGCGTCCGACAGTTCCCGCACGCCGTTGGCGGCGACGGCTTCGTCGTCGTAGTAGAGGCTGAGCGAGCGCAGCGCCGGATAGGCGTACAGCGCGTCCGGTAACATGGGCCCGGCCAGGTTGGACAGATGCACATGGCGCGGCACGTCGACGGACGCGCTCGCCAGTTCGTCCATCGAGGTGAAGCGGTAATGCGACCAGTCCAGCGCATGCGTCGCCAGCTTGCGCGCGATGCGCACCGGATAGCGATGGCCCGCGCCATCGGCCTGCAGATAGCCGCTGAAGCCGACCCAGCCCTGTTCCAGCACCAGTTCGCCCCACAGTTTGAGGTCGTAGCGCAGCCCGCCGGACCAGAGATAGGCCTGGTGGTCCGGCTCGCGATCGTCCTCGAAGCGGATCCGGCCGGTCGGAATCCCGGCGTGGTGGATGCCCTTCACCGAAAAGCGGAAATAGACCTTGGCCTCGTCCACAACGTGCGGCCGCGCGGCGGCGTCCGCCTTGCGCGCGCGGGCCTGCAGGTCGATGCTCAGCTCGCCGCCGGTGCTGCTCGCCGTGCCGATGCTGGCGGCGGTCTCGCGCGGGAAGTCGAACGCCAGGTCATCGATCTGGAACACCTCCACGCCGTCCTCGGGAATGCGGAACGGTTCCGCCGGCGCGGTCGCCGGCGCGGGATGCGCGTCTTCGGTGTCTTCCTCGTCCTCATCGCCGCCGAACATGTCCTGCATCCAGGTTTCGTGCGCCACCAGCGCGGCGGCGGGATCGCCGGTCACGCGCAGGCTGCGCAGCGCGGCGTCCAGCACCGGAAAATGCTCGGCCTCGGTCCCCGCCGGGCAGTCGCCCACGATGTCCAGGTACAGCGCGTGGTCCAACTGGACCATGACGAACAGGTAGGCATAGCCGTTGCCCTGCGACGCGATCCGCAGCGCGGCATGGCCGTCGATCTCCAGCGCCTGTTCCGACAGCACCTCCACGTCGCCGCGCCGCGTGCGGCATTCGGCGCGGAAGTGCGCCCACGGATCGGCGGCGGTCGCGTCGTGTGGGGTCGTGTGCCGCGCGATCACGATGCCGAGCGAGACCTCGTCGTCGGCGACGGGATAGGTGGCCTTGATGAACTGGCCGATCTGCCGCACGGCGCCGAAGCGGTCGGGCAGGTCGATGGAGAGGGCATCGGTCTGGACATGGCGCATGAGATGGCATGGGGAAATGGCGGAGTGCCCGCAGCTTACCCCGCCTTTTTTACGCGTGTCATGCATGCGTAGGCGCTTGCGAACGGAAGATGGCGCAGGGTCTCTGCGATCGTTTCACGCGTCTCGGTGCTTGGCGTCTTCGAAGGCCGCTGTTGCGTGTCTTGCGCCCGAGGCATTGCCAGGAAATTCACTGCGACCTGCAGTTGAGCGACCTGCTTGTCGCGGCGCATGCAGGTAGGATTGGCACCGCACAGAACCGAGCGTCGGTCCATCCAGGCGTACGCATCGGGTTCGGGCAGCCCGTGGTTTCATGGAGACGATCGCTTGCAACCGACTCAGCACGACGACGGACACCGTGCACCCGCCACCCGGCTCTACGCATTGCTGGCACGCGAAGGCCGCAGTGGCGTGATCTTCCGCCGCGGGCCCAGCAAGCAGGTGCAGCTGATTCGCTGGGACCTGCGCGACGACAGCTTCGAGAATGGGCAATGGTTCAAGGGCCGCATCTACGAGCGGCGCTGCGATCTGTCGCCGTCGGGCCGGCTGCTGGTGTATTTCGCGTCCAAGCAGCATGGCGATTTCGTTACGTGGACGGCGCTGTCGCGCCCACCGTTCTTCACCGCGCTGGCGCTGTGGCCGAAGGGCGACTGCTGGGGCGGCGGCGGCATGTTCGAGGACGAGCGGACGCTGCTGTTGAACCATCGCCCGCAGCAAGGCCGCGATCCCTTTCCGCTGCCGACCGGCTTCCAGGTGCCGCACGACATGCAGGTCCGGCCTTTCGGCCGCCACGCGGGTGGCGGCGAGGACGAGCCGATCGACAGCATGCTGCGCCAGCGCGATGGCTGGCAGGTGATCGATGCGGGTGCGGGCGAAACCGGTGGCCTGAGCTCCACCACGCTCTATCGCTTCACCCGGCCGCGCGTGTGGGAAAAGGTGGGCGCCAGCGGACGCCGGCTGCAGTCGCTGCTGCATGCTGTCGGTCGTAACAACGAAGCGTGGTACGGCCTGGATCATCGCGTGCTGGACCGCGAGGGCGCGGTGTTGCTCGACCTTCCCGGCAGCGACTGGGCCGATTGGGACGGTGGCGACCTGGTGTTCGCTCGCGATGGCTGCCTGTACCGTCTCGTCAAAAGCGATTTCCGGCGCTATGCGCAGGAAGGCGAAGCGGTTTTCCGTTTGTTGCACGATTTCACCGGCGCGCGGTTCGCGCCGCTTGCGCCTGCGGCGGATGCGCTCAAGTACTGAGTGATACACGCGCAGGCATGCGATCAATCCTGACGATCGACGTGCAGCGCATCACGAAGAGCGGCGGTGCCGTGAGTGCGATGTCTCGGCTTGCCGCCGTCCGTCCGGAGGTGGCGATACGCCGACGTGCAATCCGTAGGGTGCGCATTGCGTGAGGTAGCGAACTGAAGAATTCAGGAAAATTGCATGAGCCTTCTTCACCTGCATGGCGCGATGCTGATGTTCCATCCAAGAGGGAATCGCACATGAAAAATTCACTGTTGGTCCTGTCCATCGCGGCTGCACTGGCCATCGCGGGTTGCAAGCCGAACAAGGACAACGACGCGCCGGCACCGACGGCCGACACGCCCGCCGCGAGCACCGAGCCGACGCCGGTGGGCGGCACCGCCACCCCCACCACGCTGCCGGTCGGCGAGGCCAGCCCGGCGCCGGAGGGCGCGGCGCGCGCGAGTTCCGGCGACGACATCGCCCTGGGTTTGCTGGGGGCGGTCGACAAGAACGAAATCGCCGCGGCGAAGCAGGCGCAGGAAAAGAAGGTGACGGGCGCGGTGCTGGACTACGCGAAGATGATGGAGAAGGAGCACACCGAGAACCTGGAAAAGACCAAGGCGCTCGGCACGTTGGCCGAGACGCCCGACGTCAAGCAACTCGAGACCAAGGGCGAGCAGGAGCTGACGACGCTGGGCCAGAAATCCGGCAAGGACTACGCCGCGGCCTACATCGACGCGATGATCGCCGGGCACAAGGAGGCCCTGCAGTTGATCGACACGCAGATGATGGCGGCGGCCTCGACGGAACCGGTCAAGGCGCACCTGACCGAGACCAAGACCCACGTCGAGCAGCATCTGGCGAAAGCCGAAGCGATCAAGAAAGCGATGTGAGCACAGGGCGTGGCAGGTCGTCGATCTGCCACGCCTCGCTCATCGGATCGGTGCAGCAGTTGCCGTCGCGGGCGGCATCGCGGCTGGCGCCGGCGCCGCGGTGCCGTAGACCCATTCGGCGAAGACGGCCGACAGATCCTGGCCGCTGGCGCGCTCCATCGCGGCCTGGAAATCGCGGCTGGTGACGGTCTTTCCGGCATGGCCGCGGGTGAATCCACGGATGCCGTTCCAGAAGGCCTGCTCGCCCAGGCGCTCGCGCAAATGTGCGAGGAACAGCGCGCCCTTGCTGTACTGGACTGCGCGGCGCATGCCGAGGGAGGGATAGCTGCCCGACCAGGCCAGCGGCTTGTCGAATCCCGCGGCGCGGGCGCGCTCGAGCCGACGCTGCGCCTGTTCCAGCTCCTGCCGGTAGGCGTCAGCTCCGACTGCCTGTTCCTTCCAGGCTGCGGTCATGAAGGTGGTGATGCCCTCGTTCAACCAGAAGTCCTGCCACGACGCGCAGGTCACCAGATTTCCCCACCACTGGTGGGCCATCTCGTGGGCCACGATCCACGCCTCTGACGGTGCCTGGTTGTCCTCTTCCAGTGCCTCCTGGCCGATCAGGGAGAACGTCGCGGCTTCCTGTGCTTCCTGTCCCGGCACCCGCAATTGGGTGTAGCGCCGGTCGGGCAGCGCGATGCCGGCCTTGTCGGCCAGGAAGCGCGCGATGCCCGGTGCCTGTGCGAACGCTGCCGCCAGGTCGGTCCCTTGCCCGGTGGCGTCCATGTACACCAACTCGCCCACGTCGGTCTTGACCGTGGCCTTGGCGAAGGTTCCCGCGGCGAAGCCGAACAGGTAGGCCGAGTAGGGCCGGGTGGAGCGCCAGCGATGCAGGACCAGGCCATCGCGGCGCGCACGCAGCGGCAACGCCTTGCCGACGCCCAGCGAGGCCGCGCCTGCCGGCAGCAGCAGGTCGAGCGCGAACTCGGCCTTGTCGCCGGGCGCGTCCTGCAGGCAGACCATCCAGTCGCAGGCGAAATAGCTGCTGTAGACGCCGTCGCCGGCGCGGATCAGGCCGCGCGCCGGCACGCCCTCCAGCGCGAAGCGGAGCGTGGCGGTCGCGCCCTTCTGCAGCGGCACGGGCAGGTCGAAGACAATGCCCTCGGCGCGCCTGACCACCGTCACCGCGCGCCCGTCCAGCGTCGCTGCGTGCAGCCGCAACGCGTTGGGCGAGAACACCAGCTGCGATACCAGCTGCGTGCCGCGCAGGGTGATGCTCTGTGTCCCAGCGACGGTGGTGGTCACCAGATCGGGATGCAGGGTCACCGCGTAGCGTTCGACTTCGAATCCCGTCCCCGGCGCCGGCGCCATTGGCGGTTCCGCCGCGCCCGCTGCAGCCGATGCGGCGGCCAGAGCAACCAACGCTGCGCGTGCGTACCGGTTCGCCGATCGGCGTGGCGGTCGTGTCATCGGGGTTCCTTGGTGCCCAGCAGGGACTTCAGCCCATGCGTGAATCCGCGCGGCGCCACGCTCAGGTGGTCTTCGTCGTTGAACACGTCCAACTGCAGCTGCAACGACGGATAGCCCCGCGCGCGCAGCGTTCGCGTCATCTCCTGCGCATCCGACACCATGTCGTAGTTCTGTCCATAACGCCGCTGCTCGTATTCGCCGACGTACATGTAGACCTGCGCCGGTAAGTCCTTGTGCGTGGTGGCGAAAGCTTTTTCCTGGGCCTGCATGGCGTGCTCGCCGTACCAGTAGGACGGGCTGCCCAGGATGTAGCCGGAAAACATCTCCGGCGCGGTCAGCAGGATCTGCGCGCCGAGCAGGCCGCCGTAGGAGTGGCCGAGGAACAGGCGCCGGTGTTCGTCGGTGCGATAGCGCTGCGCCACGAACGGCAACGCCTGGTCGCGCAGATAGGCGATGTAGGCGTCCGCCTTGCCATGCGTCGCGTTCGGCGCTGCGTCCGCTCCGCCTTCCGGCGTGGGCGTGTAGTCGCGTCGTCGGCTGGGCATGGGCTCGTCGCCGATCGCGTAGGAAAGGCCGACCAGAATGAAATCGTCGATGGCCGGCCCTTCGCCGTTCAAGCGCCGTGCGATCTGCCGGACCAGAGGAAAGGAGTAGTCGGCGTCGGTGACGTAGAGCACGGGATAGCGGCGGCCGGGGTCATCGGCATAGGAGCGCGGCAGCGCGACGAATACTTGATAGTCGCGGCCTGAAACCGGGTCGGGCACGTTCCAGACCTGGCTGTCCGCGATTTCGTAAGGCTTTCCTTCGCCGCGTTGCGCGCCCGCGAAGGAGGCCGTCGCGAGCGCAACTGGCGCTTGTTTCGCCGCCTGTTGCGCGGACGTCGGCGCCGGTGCCTGCGATGTATCGGCACACGCCACCAGAAGCACTGCAAGCAATCCCACCGACAACGATTTGCTCAATCTCGATCTCCTGGCCGCATTGGCTCGATTGGTCCAACGCATGGACAGGGCCGGATCATGCCATGCCGCAACGCTGCCCTGCTGTTTTCGATCGAAGAGCTCGGCAAGCCGACGACGGCGCGGAAGCTGTGTCAGCGATCGGCGCTGGTGCGCGCGCGTTGTGGGCATGGAAGCGACCGCACCCGCTAGACTTGCGTTCTCCGGGATCTGGTGAGGCCGATGAACCGCTACCGCTTCGTGTTGCTGGCCTTGCTGGCCGTGTTCGGTGTCGCGCAGGCGCAAGACGATCGCCGTATCGCCGTGACCATCGACGATCTGCCGTGGCAGCGGATGGGCAAGACGCCGGCCGCGCAGGTGCCGGCGTTTCACGCGCAGCTGATGGCGTCGTTGAAGCAGGCGAACGTGCCGATCGTCGGTTTCGTCAACGAGGACAAACTCGAGCAGGACGGCCAGCTGCAACCGCAGCGGGTCACGATGCTGCGCGATTGGCTGGATGCGGGCTACGAGTTGGGCAACCACACCTACGGCCATGTGAATCTGCATGAGGTGGGGTTGCCGGCCTACGAGGACGCGATCGTGCGCGGTGAGCGGACACTGCGACCGTTGCTGGCCGAGTACGGGCAGCCGCTGCGCTGGTTCCGCCATCCCTACCTGGCGACCGGCCGCAGCGATGCCGATCGCGAGGCGGTGGTCGCCTTCGTCGCCGCGCGCGGCTACCGCGTCGCGCCGGTCACCGTGGACAACGGCGATTGGGTGTGGGCCTTCGCCTATGCGCGGGTGCTGGAGACCGAGCCGGACGGTGCGGCGCGCGCGGCCACGCTGCTGCGGCTGCGCAAGGGCTACGTGCCGTACATGCTCAACAAGCTGGATTATTTCGAGGCGCAATCGCAGAGTTTGTTCGGCCGCCGCATCGCGCAGGTATGGCTGATGCATGCCAACGAGTTGAACGCCGTCGCGTTCCCGGAGCTGATCGCCGCCACGCGCCGCCGCGGCTATGCGTTCGTCACCCTGGACGAGGCGCTGCGCGACCCGGCCTACCGGCACGCGGAGGGCTATACCGGCGGCGGTGGCATCAGCTGGTTGCACCGTTGGGCCATGGCCGAGCACAAGCCGAAGGACTTCTACGCCGGCGAGCCGGCGGTGCCGGGTTGGGTGTTCGCGCTGGCCGGGATCGATTCGGAATAGGGCAGTCGGGTCGGGTTTGCCTGTGCGCGCGTGCAGCGTTCACTTTCCCGCGAGCCGCCGTGCTTCACGCTGCCCACTTTGCGCTTCCCGCCAATGCCCATGCCCACCTCCAAGACACCGCCCTGGAAGAAACCCAAGCCCCGCGGCCAGCGTTCGCAACCGCTGTCGCCTGCGCAGAAGGCCGCGGCGCGGCAGCGCGCGGAAGAGAACGGCCGCCCGTATCCGAACCTGATCGACAACATGTGGGCGGTGCGTCTGCCGCGTGGTGAAGATGCGGCGGACAGGGCCGTGGCGGACGACACAACGGAGGAATAGGCGTCAAGCTGGGCATACGGTTGCAGGGTGTGGGGCGAGGTGCGGTGTGGGATTTAGCAGCGGTGCCGTTCGCTCCTAGCCATCGCCTGCGATAGGCACTTCCGGTAACGCGCGTCGCGACTGAAGTCGCTCCCACAATGGCCGTGCTGGCTGCAACTGCGTCGGCGAATGCGTTTCAGCGCGCCGGCGCATCCAGCGTGCGCAACACCGACTTGTCGATGCTGGCGGCCACGCCGATGCTGCGCCCGGCGAGATTGGCCACCCGGTACTGCACCGCCACGCCCAGCACCTGGGTGGCCTGCGCCAGCGACAGGCCGTAGTCCTGCTGCAGCCACTGCAGCATGCCGGAGGTGGCCACGCGCAGCGCGTCGTCGCTGGAGCCGGCCTGGCCCAGGGTCATGATCTGTTCGGGCGATTCGACCCGCGGCATCGCGATCGCGCGGTGCTTGATCAGTTCGACCCGCAGTTCCACGTCCAGCGATGTCTCCAGCGCCCACTGCGTAGTCTCGCCATCGCCCTGCAGCGCGTGGCCGTCGCCGAGATAGAGCAACGCGCCCGGCTGTTGCACCGGCAGGTACACGGTATTGCCCTGGATCACCGCATTGAAGTCCATGTTGCCGCCGCTGGCGCCGGTATCGCCGGTGGACAGGGCAGCGCTGCCGAAGCCGGGCGCCAGCGCCAGGCCGCCGAGCATCGGTCGCAGCGGGATCGCGAAGTGCTTCATCGGTCCTTCGCCGTCGATGGGATGCGCGAGCGCCGCAGCGCGGTCCAGGCGCCAGCGCACGTGCTTGCCAAGTGCGCTGGCCTGCGCGGCCACGCGCGGGGTCTGCAGGCGCCCGACCAGGCCGTCGAGGCTGTCGGCGGAGTCGCGGTTGAGCCGCAGCGAGACCACGTGGATGGCGAGCGTATCGCCCGCTTCGGCGCCGACGACGAAGAACGGCCCGACCTGCGGATTGCCGAACAGCGCGCGGGTGACGCCGCCCGCATCCACGCCGCCGGAATCCAGCGTCTTTGTGCGCAGCGTATCGCCCGGCCAGAGCATCAGCACGGGTGGGCGATCGGCACTGAAGGTATTGGCGTAGTCGCTGGGCACGAAGTCATGGGTGCGCGGCGCGGCGCTGTCGCGGGTCGGCACGCGCCATGCGTCGAAGGCATGGTTGGCGCGCACGTCGGCGGCATTGGGATCCGGCTGGTCGCTGCGGCCGCGCATGCGTTCGCCCTCGACGCGGCCGTCGAAACGGTAGACGCTGCCGTCGGTGGAGGTGGCCACGAAGGCGAGCGCATCGCCATGGCGCGTGCCGCGAACCGGATCGTTGTCGAGCCGACCCTGCAGCTGCGTGCCGGTCGCATCCAGCTCGAGCGTCTGATAGCTGCGGTTGCCCCACAGATCCGTGGCCACGATCCATTGCTCGCCGCCCCATGCCGGCGCCGATGCGAGCAACGCCAGCGCCGGTATCCATCGCATCCTTCGCCACTGCATCGTCGTTTACCTTGCGTAGCCGTATTTGACTACAAGTGTAGTCATTGGCGATTGCGGCGGAAATGCCGGAAGTCATGCCGGAATCGGCGTGGATGCCGTCGATTGCGGCCTGGTGCGAGCGCGCCGGCGTCGTGGCTTTGATGAATGTCGCCGCACCAGGCCGCGCAGCCGCCCTTGGCGGCGACGCGTCCGTGCCCATGCTGTGCCTGCCGGCATCGAGCCGGTCACCTCCTCCAGGTATTGGTATGACTCCGCAAGAACAACAGCTCCTCGAAGATTTCCTGGCCCGCGTGCGCAGCGCCGGCGGCGTG
>Ga0308160_10001475_pt1 | contig 32745 bp, 31 predicted proteins | sample PhyFR1_FD_201036 | JGI IMG/M metagenome (GOLD analysis project Ga0308160, IMG submission 201036) | Phyllosphere microbial communities from UC Gill Tract Community Farm, Albany, California, United States - DLSLF.R1 | ecosystem: Host-associated > Plants > Phyllosphere > Unclassified | place: USA... | reverse complement strand
CCATGTGCGATTGCTTCAGGCCGAGCCGGCGGCTTTCCTTCGGCACCGTCAGGGTGCGCTCGCGGGTGGCGCCGTCCTCGATCATCTTGACCAGGTGCGGCTTCATGACCACGCCGTCGTTGGCCAGGATCGCGGTGGCATGGGCCAGCTGCAGCATGGTGTAGTTGTTGTAGCCCTGCCCGATCGAGACCGAGATTGTGTCGCCGCCCAGCCACTTCTGGCCGGCGCGGTTGCGCTTGAAGCGTTCGGCCTTCCATTCCTTGGACGGCAGCACGCCGGTCTTTTCATGATCGAGGTCGATCCCGGTCGGCTGGCCGAAGCCGAACTCGCGCATGAAGTTCGAAATATTATCGATCCCCATTTCGTTCGACAGCTGGTAGTAATAGGTGTCGCAGGATTCGACGATCGACTTGTACATGTCGACGTACCCGTGGCCGCCCGGTTTATCGTCGCGGAAGCGGTGCCCGCCGAGCGTGAAGAAGCCGGGATCGCGAATGCCGTCCTGCGGACGCCTGAAGCCAAGCTCCAGCGCCGCCAGCGACATGAACGGCTTGAAGGTCGAGCCAGGCGGATAGGTGCCCGACAGCGGACGGTTCATCAGCGGCCGGTCGAGCGAGGTATTGAGTTCGTTCCAGCTCTGGGTGTCGATGCCGTCGACGAACAGGTTGGGGTCGTACCCCGGGCGCGACACATACGCCAGCACATCGCCGGTGGCCGGCTCGATCGCCACCAGCGCGCCGCGCTGGTCGCCGAACGCTTCCTCGGCCACCTTCTGCAGCTCGATGTCGATCGACAGGATCAGGTTGCTGCCCGGGACCGGCGGCGTGCGGCGCAGGGTGCGGATCGCGCGCCCGCCGGCCGAGCGCTCGACCTGCTCGTAGCCGGTCTTGCCGTGCAGCTGACGTTCGTAGCGCTTCTCGACGCCTTCCTTGCCCATATGATCGGTGCCGTTGTAGTTGGCGGCGTCGTCGCTTTCTTCGAGCGCAATCGATTCTTTGGCGTTGATGCGGCCGATGTAGCCGATCACGTGCGAGGCGACTTCGCCCATCGGATACTGGCGGAACAACCGGGCCTGCACTTCCACGCCCGGGAAGCGGAAACGCTGCGCGGTGAAGCGCGCCACTTCGTCGTCGGTCAGGCGGGTGCGCAGCGGCACGCTGGCAAAGCTGCGCGACTCTTCAAGCAGGCGTTTGAAACGGCGCCGGTCGCGCGCATCGACTTCGATCAGCTTGGCCAGTTCGTCGATCACCGATTCCATGTTGGCCTGCAGCTTCGATGGCGTGATCTCGAGCGTGTAGGCGGAATAGTTACGCGCCAGGACCACGCCGTTGCGGTCGACGATCAGGCCGCGCGTGGGCACGATCGGCACCAGCGCAATGCGGTTGTCCTCGGCCTGGGCAGCGTACTGGTCGTGATGCAGCACCTGCAGCCACACCACGCGCGCGACCAGGATGCCGAAGCAGATGAAGACGAGGGCCACCAGCACCGTCAGACGGGTGCGGAACTGGTGGATCTCGCGGTCGTTGTCTTTGAACTCGGTCATGCGAGGAGTAGGCGGGTCAGGTTCTGGCCGATATCGGTCAGATCGGGCGGGTGTGGTCGCGGTCGACCGCGCGGCGCTGTGGCGCCAGCAGCAGCCAGGTGATGAGCGGCCACAGGACCACCGCCACCACGCTTTCGATGAATTGCAGCAGTCCCGGGAAGCGGCCCGAGACGACGAAGTGCACCAGCACCTGGATTGCCTGCGCCAGCAGCAGCAGCGGGAACACATGCATGGCCTGGGTGAGTACCGGGAACCACAGCACGCGGCGGTGGATCATGATCGCCAGGTACGACAGCAGCGTGTAGGCCAGCGCGTTTTCGCCAAGCAGGCTGGCGTCGTGCACGTCCATCAACAGGCCCATGCAGAAGGCAACGCCGATGCCGACCTTGCGCGGCTGGTGGATGCCCCAGAACACCAGCACCAGCGCGACGAAATCGGGCGCGCCGACCCAGCCGCCCCACGGCAGCAGGTTCAGGGTAAACGCGCACACCAGGCTGAAGGCGATGAACAGCGGGCTGACGGGCAGCAGAATGTAATGCGGACGATTATCGGGCATTCGAATTGACTCCGTTCGGAACCGCGGGCGCGCCTGGCGATCCTGCGGCAGGCGACCCTGCGGCAGGCGCACCTGCGGCCGGCGCGGTGGCTGCTGGTGCGGCCGGCGTGCCCGCGGCCGGCAACGGCGCCGAGCGCAGCGGCGGCTGCGGCACCGGTTGCATCTTCGGCAGCTTGCGCCGGTTGGTTTCCTGGGCCGGCGGCGCGGACGGACGCGCCGGCAGCGCATTATGCGACATGATCACCAGCACCTGGCGGTTGCGGTCGATGCCGGCCAGCGGCAGGCCGACCACGCGGCCGAACGAACCGGCCGCCTTTTCCACCTGGCTCACGCGCGCCACCGCCAGGCCGGCCGGGTACATCCCGTCCAGGCCCGAGGTCACCAGCACGTCGCCCACCTGGATGTCGGCGTCCTGCGCCACGAAGCGCAGGTCGAGCAGGCCAGAGTGGCCACGGCCATAGACGATGCTGCGCAAACCGCTCCTGAGCACCTGCACCGGGATCGCCTGGTCCTTGTCGGTCAGCAGCGTGACTTCGGATGTGAACGGGAACACGCGCGTGACCTGGCCCACCACGCCGGCATTGTCGATCACGGGCAGGCCGAGCAGCACGCCGGCGCGCGAGCCGCGGTCGATCACCACGCGCCGCGTCGACGGGTCGCGCGCGTCGTACAGGATCTCGGCCATCTGCGACTGCACCGGCAACTGCGCCTTGCCGTCCATCAGGCGCCGCAGATGCGCGTTTTCGGCCATCTGCAACTGCGCCTGCTGCAGCAGGGTCGCCTGCTGCAGCTGCTGGGCTTTGAGCGCCGCCACTTCGCGCTGCAGCGTCGACACCGACGAGAAGTAGCCGCCCATATTGGTCAGCGCTTCACGCGGCATCAGCGCCGCCATCTGCACCGGATACAGCACCGTGGCCGCCACGCTGCGCACGCCGCCGAGCAGGTTCATGCGCGCGTCCAGCACCAGCAGCACGATCGCGATCAGCGCGAACGCCGTCACCTTGACACGCGCGGGGGCGCCCTGTTTGAAAAGCGGCGGAGGACTGTATTCCATGACGTCGGGTGCTGACAGACGGAAAAGCGATGGAGAGGACGATACGGAACAACGATATCAAGGCGGGCAGCCGCGAGCGGTTGCCCGCCCTGCGTACTGCCCGCCTTGCACCATCACGCGCCGGTGTGTTTTTATTCGTACGAGAAGATCGATCCGAGCTTGTCCATGCGCTCGAGCGCCATGCCCGAACCGCGCACGACGCAGGTCAGCGGATCTTCGGCGGCCAGCACCGGCAGGCCGGTTTCTTCCATCAGCAGACGATCCAGGTCGCGCAGCAGCGCGCCGCCGCCGGTAAGCATCATGCCCTTTTCGGCGATGTCGGCGCCCAGTTCAGGCGGCGCCTGTTCCAGCGCATTCTTCACGGCCGAGACGATCTGGTTCAGCGGATCGGTGAGTGCTTCCAGGATCTCGTTGCTCGAGATGGTGAACGAACGTGGAATGCCTTCGGACAGGTTGCGGCCCTTGACTTCCATTTCCTTGACTTCCGAACCCGGGAACGCCGAGCCGATCGCCTTCTTGATCGCTTCGGCGGTCTGCTCGCCGATCAGCATGCCGTAGTTGCGGCGGATGTAGTTGACGATGGCTTCGTCGAACTTGTCGCCGCCGACGCGCACCGAACCTTTGTAGACCATGCCGCCGAGCGAGATGATGCCCACCTCGGTGGTGCCGCCGCCGATGTCGACCACCATCGAGCCGGTCGCTTCCGACACCGGCAGGCCGGCGCCGATCGCGGCGGCCATCGGTTCTTCGATCAGGTACACCTGCGAGGCGCCGGCGCCGAGCGCCGATTCGCGGATCGCGCGCCGTTCGACCTGGGTCGAACCGCATGGCACGCAGATGATGATGCGCGGCGACGGACGGAAGAACTTCGACTCGTGCACCATGCGGATGAACTGCTTGAGCATCTGCTCGGTGACGGTGAAGTCGGCGATCACGCCATCCTTCATCGGGCGGATCGCCTCGATATTGCCCGGCACCTTGCCCAGCATCTGCTTGGCTTCCTTGCCAACCGCCTGGATCGTTTTCTTGCCGTTCGGGCCGCCCTGCTGGCGGATCGCGACCACCGACGGCTCGTCCAGGACGATGCCCAGGCCGCGCACATAGATCAGCGTATTGGCGGTACCAAGGTCGATCGCCAGGTCATTCGAAAAATAACTGCGTAAAAAACCAAACATGGGTGTCCTGATGCGCATCAATGTGCGCCTAAACATTGATCGGGAATTCTGTGCCGCGCCTGCCAAGCGAGGGCGGCGCGGGCTTTTCTGCGTGCTCGCCCGGCTTTCGGCATGACAACGCATTAGCCCGCCATTCTACCTTATAATTTGGCGTTTAAATGCTGAATACAGGCGGTTTTCCCCGCCAATTAGCAAGCGAATTCGGCGGTGTTTGCAGGGTTTTATCGACTGTAAAACGCCGTTCGCTGACATCTTGCTAACATTCATTATTCGCTCAATCACATTTCGCACGCTTCAAACCGTGCCTATTTGCCATGTCCCTGACTCTTTCAGACGTAAAACGCATCGCCAATCTGGCCCAGCTCGAGATGGACGATGCCCATGCCGAGACCGCTTTGGCCGAGCTGAATGGCATTTTTGCCCTGGCCGAACAAATGCAGGCGGTCGACACCACCGGCGTGGCGCCGCTGGCCCAGCCGCTCGAAGCCATCCTGGCCCTGCCGCTGCGCCTGCGCGACGACGTCGTGACCGAACAGAATCGGCGCGACGACTACCAGGCGCCGGCGCCGAAGGCACAAGACGGTTTGTACCTGGTGCCAAAGGTTATCGAGTAATCGGCTGCTCTCCTGAATCGTTTTTGAATCGACCCGCACATGCATACCAAGACCCTCAAAGAGCTGTCCGCGCTCCTGCAATCGAAGCAGGTCTCGAGCGCCGAACTGACGCGCCATTACCTCGACCGCATCGACGCCAGCGGCCATAACGCCTTCCTGCACGTCGACCGTGAGCTCTCGCTCGGCCAGGCGGCGGCGGCCGACGCCCGCATCGCCGCCGGCACTGCCGGCCCGCTGACCGGGGTGCCGATCGCGCACAAGGACATTTTCGTCACGCGCGGCTGGCGCACCACGGCCGGCTCGAAGATGCTGGACGGTTATGTCAGCCCGTTCGACGCCACCATCGTCGAGCGCCTCGGCGCCGCCGGCATGGTCACGCTGGGCAAGGTCAACCTCGATGAATTCGCGATGGGCTCGGCCAACGAAAACTCGGCCTACGGGGCTGTGAAGAATCCGTGGGATGCGACGGCGGTGCCGGGCGGCTCGTCGGGCGGCTCGGCCGCCGCGATCGCCGCGCGCCTGGCGCCGGCCGCCACCGCCACCGACACCGGCGGCTCGATCCGCCAGCCGGCGGCATTCTGCGGCGTCACCGGCATCAAGCCAACCTATGGCCGCGTGTCGCGCTTCGGCATGATCGCGTTCGCCTCCTCGCTCGACCAGGGCGGCCCGATCGCCCAGACGGCCGAGGATTGCGCGCTGCTGCTCAACGAGATGATCGGATTCGACGAGCGCGACTCGACCAGCCTGACGCCCGAACAAGGCAACGGCCGCGAAGACTTCACGCGCGACCTGAACCAGCCCCTGACGGGCCTGCGCATCGGCGTGCCCTCTGAATACTTCGGCCAAGGCCTGGCGCCTGACGTCGAAGGCGCGGTGCGCGCGGCGCTCGAGCAGTTCGTCAAACTCGGCGCGACCCTGGTCGATATCTCGCTGCCGAAGACGGCGCTGTCGATCCCGACCTACTACATCATCGCCCCGGCCGAAGCGTCGTCGAACCTGTCGCGTTTCGACGGGGTGCGCTACGGCCACCGCGCCAGCCAGTACAAGGATTTGCAGGACATGTACCGCAAGACCCGCGCCGAAGGTTTCGGCAGCGAGGTGAAACGCCGCATCATGGTCGGCACCTATGTGCTGTGCCACGGCTACTACGACGCCTACTACGTGCAGGCGCAAAAAATCCGGCGCCTGATCGCCGACGACTTCCAGGCCGCGTTCGCGGACAAATGCGACGTGATCATGGGGCCGGTGGCGCCGACGGTGGCGTGGGACCTGGGCTCGAAGGCCAACGATCCGGTGGCGAACTACCTGGCCGACATCTTCACGCTCTCGACCAGCCTGGCCGGCCTGCCGGGCATGTCGATCCCGTGCGGCTTCGGCGCTGGCGAGAAGAACGCCAAGCGTCCGGTGGGTCTGCAAATCATCGGCAACTACTTCGCCGAAGCCAAGCTGCTCAACATCGCGCACCAGTACCAGCAAGCCACCGACTGGCACCAGCGCGCGCCCGAAGGCGTCTGATCCTGCCCGTTACCGAACCAAGAGAGAACATTATGCAATGGGAAGTCGTCATCGGTCTTGAGAACCACGTCCAGCTCACGACCCAATCGAAAATCTTCAGCGGCAGCTCGATCCGTTTCGGCGCCGAGCCGAACACGCAAGCCAGCCCGGTCGACCTGGCGCTGCCGGGCGTGCTGCCGGTACTGAACCGCGGCGCGGTCGAACGCGCGATCCGCTTTGGCCTGGCGGTCGGCGCAACAATCGCGCCGCAGTCGGTCTTCGCGCGCAAGAACTACTTTTATCCCGATCTGCCCAAGGGCTACCAGATCAGCCAGTTCGCCGATCCCGTGGTCCAGGGCGGCACGGTCAGCTTCGCCTACGAAAAAGACGGCAAGCTCGAAACCAAGACCGTCAACCTGACCCGCGCCCACCTCGAGGAAGACGCGGGCAAGTCGCTGCACGAGGACTATGCCGGCATGAGCGGCATCGACCTCAATCGCGCCGGCACGCCGCTGCTCGAGATCGTGTCCGAACCCGAGATGCGCAGCGCCAACGAGGCGGTGGCGTACGCGAAGGCGCTGCACTCGCTGGTGATGTGGCTGGGCGTCTGCGACGGCAATATGCAGGAAGGTTCATTCCGCTGCGACGTCAACGTCTCGGTGCGCCCGCTGGGCAGCACTGAACTGGGCACGCGCTGCGAGATCAAGAACCTGAACTCGTTCCGCTTCATGGAAGAAGCGATCCACTACGAAGTGCGGCGCCAGATCGAGCTGATCGAAGACGGCGGCAAGGTGGTCCAGGCGACGCGCCTGTGGGACCCGGACCGCAAGGAGACGCGTTCGATGCGCACCAAAGAGGACGCGCAGGATTACCGCTACTTCCCCGACCCTGACCTGCCGCCTTTGACCATCGGCCAGGACTGGATCGAGCGCGTCAGGGCCAGCATGCCCGAGCTGCCTGAAGCCATGCGCGCGCGCTTCACGGGCGACTACGGCTTGCCGGAATACGACAGCCTGGTGCTGACCTCGTCCCAAGCGATGGCCGCCTACTACGAAGCCGTGGTGGCCAAAGCCGGCAAGGACAACGCCAAGGCCGCTGCCAACTGGATGATGGGCGACGTCTCGTCGACCCTGAACCGTGAAGGCGTCGACCTGGTCGACGCGCCAGTGAGCGCGATCCAGCTGGCCCTGCTGCTGCAGCGCATCGCCGACGGCACCATTTCGAACAAGGCCGCCAAGGAAGTCTTCGCCGCAATGTGGGAAGCCAGGTCGGGCGACGACGATCTGGCCGATAAAGTGATCGACCAGAAAGGCCTGAAACAGATCTCGGATAGCGGCGCACTCGAAGCGATTGTCGACGACGTCCTGGCCGCCAACGCCAAGTCGGTCGAACAATACCGCGCCGGCAAGGAAGCCGCCATCAACGCCCTGATCGGCCAGGCAATGAAGGCCTCGAAAGGCAAAGCCAACCCGGCCCAGGTCACCGAGCTCCTGAAAAAGAAACTCGCCGGCTAATCCTGCCAACCCAATAATTAGGGTCAGAGTCAAATTGTTGGGCAATTGTTCACATTGCCCCGCAACGCGACTCTGGCCCTAATTCTTTTCAGCCGCGAGCAATTACCCCGCCCGCGCACTCTGTCCCCATATATCGCCCGGTCGCAATCAATTCCTCAACAATTTGACTCTGACCCTAATTGTTTGGGTGTCAAAAATTGCAGTCCACAATCAAATATGAAAGCAAGTCTGAAGCGTTTCAGACTCCTCTGATTCGCACGCTGATACAACTGGTAGATAGAAACAAAGAACAGACAAAACAATTAGGGTCAGAGTCAAATTGTTGAGCAATTTCTTAGAATTGCCGGCAATTCGACTCTGACCCTAATTTATTCCTGGAGAAACAATTTCAAAATAATTAGGGTCAGAGTTGAATTGAATGACAACATAAGAAAGTTATCAAACAATTTGACGCTGACCCTATTTTTAGGTGTCCCTACCCTATTTTTACGTGCCGTAGCGGGTGCGGTAGGCGGAGACGGCGTCTTTGTGGTGCGACAGGCGCGGGTCGGCGGTGTTGGCGTTCAGGTAGCTGAACAGGTCGTCGAGGTTGGCGATCGAGATCACCGGGATGTTGAATTCGCGTGACACTTCCTGCACCGCCGAATGCGCGGACAACGCGTCATCCTTGCCGGAACGCTCCATGCGGTCGAGGGCGATCAGGACGGCGGCCGGTTCGGCGCCGGCGGCGCGGATCAGGTCGACCGATTCGCGCACCGAGGTGCCGGCCGAGATGACGTCGTCGATGATCACCACCTTGCCGGTCAGTTTGGCGCCGACGATGGTGCCGCCTTCGCCGTGGTCCTTGGCTTCCTTGCGGTTATAGGCGTACGAGGTATTGCGGCCTTTTGCCGCCAGCGCCACGGCGGTGGCGCTGGCCAGGGTGATGCCTTTGTAGGCGGGGCCGAACAGCATGTCGAATTCGACGCCCGAATCGAGCAGGGTCTGGGCGTAGAACTCGGCCAGCTTGCCCAGCGTGGCGCCGTCGTGGAACAGGCCGGCGTTGAAGAAGTACGGCGACAGGCGCCCGGCCTTGGTCGTGAATTGACCGAACTTGAGTACCTCGGCCTCGACCGAAAATCCAATGAATTGCTGGCGCAGATCGCTCACGTGCTTCCCCTGTATCAAATATCGAAAGCGGCTATTTTACGCGCTCGGCGCGGCGCCTGCGACTACCTGCGCCGCTTCTTCGGGACTGATCGGCTTGACCAGGTGGCGCTCGAAGCCGCAGGCCTGGCTGCGTTCGCGATCGGCTTGCTGCCCGTAGCCGCTGAGCGCAATCAGGCGGCAGTCCGGCGCCGCGCCAGAGGCCCGGATGCGCGCCGCCAGCTGGTAGCCGTCCAGCACCGGCAGGCCGATGTCGAGCAGCGCCACGGTCGGACGCAATCGCTCGAGCGCGCCCAACGCAGCCACCGGATCGTGATACACCTCGACCTGGTGCCCGTGCGCCTTCAACAGGCGCCCGAGCGTATCGGCGCCGTCGGCGTTGTCGTCCACGATCAGCACCCGCTGCGCGGCGATTTTCCGGGCCGGCAACGCCACGAATGGCGCCGGCGCCATCATGGCGCGCGCGCTGTGCAAGGGCAGCCGCACCACGAACTGGCTGCCCTGGCCACGCCCTTCGCTGTGCACCTCGACCGTGCCGCCATGCAGCTCGACGATGTTCCTGACCAGCGCCAGCCCGATCCCGAGCCCGCCCTCGGCGCGGTCGATGCTGCGCGCGCCCTGGAAGAACAGGTCGAACACCTGGGCGCGCACCTCCGGCGCCAGGCCGATGCCGGTGTCGCGCACCGTGATCAGGGCGTCCTGGCCGTCGCGTCGCGCCTGCAGCCAGATCTGGCCACCGGGCTCGGTATACCGCGCCGCATTGGTCAACAGGTTCGACACCACCTGCGCCAGCCGCACCGGATCGCCTTCGCAGGCCACGTCCGGCGCAATCTCGACGCTCAGGCGATGGCGGCGCTGCTCGATCAACAGGCTGGCCATTTCGACCGCCTTGCCCAGCGCCTGCTTCAGATCGACCGGCTCGATCTGGAGTTCGAGCTTGCCGCGCGTGACCTTCGATACATCGAGCAGATCGTCCACCAGGCGCACCAGATGATCGACCTGGCGCTGGATGATTTCGCCCTCGCGCCCGTAGGAAGCGTCGCCGCGCATGCGCATCAGCTGCAGCGCGGTGACGATCGGGGACAGCGGGTTGCGCAGCTCGTGGCCCAGCATGGCCAAAAATTCGTCCTTGGCCTGGCTCGCTGCGCGCAGCTCGACCAGCAAGGTTTCGCGCTCGCGCTGGGCGCGTTCGATCTCTTGACGGTTGCGCACGTGTTCAGTCACTTCGACCTGTACCAGGATCACGCCTTCGGGCTGGCCGTCGGCGTCCAGCAGCGGCTCGAGACTGAGGCGGAAAAAGCGCTCATGCAGCGCCCCGGCGCTATCGGCCAGGAACAGCGCCAGTTCTTCCTGGTTGAACGATTCGCCGCTGCGGTACACCTGCGCGATGGCTTCGGCCACGACGCTGCCGGACAACTGCGGAAAGGCTTCAGCGAAGGTCTTGCCCTTCAGGTCCGAGCAGTCGAGCAGTTCGCAGTAGCGCCGGTTGGCCAGGTGAAACCGTGCCTCGGGGCCCATCAACAGGGCCGCAGCCACCGGCGCATTGAGCAGCATGGCATCGCGCTGGAGCAGGGCAACGTCGCGCTCGTGACGCTCGGTGGCGTCGCGCGTGAAGCAGCGCGTGTAGCGCAACCCGCCATCATCGAAGTGGCCGTTGGAGTGGATCAGCACGCGCTTGACCGAGCCGTCCTTGCAGCGCAGTCGCGCCGGCTGGTCGTACAGCGCGCCGCCCGACAGCAGCGTGCTCAGGATATGGTCGATGGTCGACGCGTCGACGTGAAACTCGGCGATGTGGTGACCGACGTATTCTTCCCAGTGGTAACCCAGCATCTGCAGCTCGGCGCGGTTGGCCCACAGGATGGTGCCGTCGTGGCCGACACGGTGCAGGCCTTCGACCGCGTTTTCGACGAAGTCGGCCAGTTCCGCGACCGAAGCATCGTCACGCATGCCGAAACCGGCATCGAACGCGTTGTCGTTATTCATGGATAGAGGGGTAGTAATGACGCGGGCAAACAGCGGCGCCAACGTTCTGGGAAAATTGTCCAGTGTAACAGATCGTTCCTCGCAAGCACGGCCCCACCCCATTTCTACAAAGCACTCGAGCGTTCCCCGGACCCGGCAAACGCGCTACACTTGCCGCCTGAAGTTGCCGGGAAACACTCAAGCCGGCAGTCCCCTTACCGCTTTTCGATCACACCATGCCACGAATTATTTCCGCCAACCTGAACGGCATCCGTTCGGCCCACAAAAAAGGTTTCTTCACCTGGCTGGCCAGCCAGGAAGCCGACTACATCTGCGTCCAGGAACTGAAGGCCCAGGAAGCCGACATGACCGAAGATTTTTTGCGCCCGCACGGCTACCATGGCCGCTTCCACTACGCCGAAAAGAAAGGCTACTCGGGCACCGGCGTGTACAGCAAGAGCGCGCCCGACCAGCACCGCATCGGCTTTGGCTGCCTCGAGTTCGACGCCGAAGGCCGCTACACCCGCTGCGACTTCGGCAACCTCACCGTCATCTCGGTCTACTGCCCTTCCGGCTCGTCCTCGCCCGAACGCCAGCTGGCCAAGTTCCGCTTCATGGAAGTGTTCCTGCCGCACCTGATGGAATTGAAGGCCGAAGGCCGCGAAGTGGTGATCTGCGGCGACTGGAACATCGCCCATAAAGAGATCGACCTGAAAAACTGGAAGGGCAACCTGAAGAACTCGGGCTTCCTGCCGGAAGAACGGGCCTGGATGACGCGCATCTTCGACGAGCTGGGCATGGTCGACGTGCACCGCGGACTCGACGCGCGCCCCGACCAGTACACCTGGTGGAGCAACCGCGGCCAGGCCTACGCCAAGAACGTCGGCTGGCGCATCGACTATCACGTCGCCACCCCCGGCATCGCGGCGCGCGCCAAGGCAGTATCGGTCTACAAGGACGAGAAGTTCTCGGACCACGCGCCGCTGATCATCGACTACGAACTGTAATCGTTCAAGCCGGCCAGTCGAGCGTGCGCTCGCTGGCGAAGCTGCGCGGCTGGCCTGTAAGCGGATCGTCGAACCCGATCGAGCGCGCCAGCAGCTGCAAGGGCGCGCCGAAATCGTCGCCCTTGCACGGCAGCGCCACCGGGTAAAACGCATCGTTGACGATCGGCGCGCCGAGCTGCGACAAGTGCAGGCGCAGCTGGTGCTTGCGGCCAGTGTGCGGATGCAAGCGATAGCGCGCCACGTCGCCCCGTTGTTCAAGCAGCTCGATCAGCGTTTCGGAATTCGGTTCGCCCTCCACCTCTTGGCTCACAAAAAACTGCTCGGCGTCCTGCATGCGGCAGCGGTAGGTGAACGGAAACTCGCGCCCCTGCATTACGCCCGCCAGCGCCTCGTAGGTCTTGCGCACCACGCGCTTCTGGAACATCGACTGGTAGGCGCCGCGCGAATCGGGATTGTGCGAGAAGATCACCACGCCCGCCGTCTCGCGGTCGAGCCGATGGATCGGCACCAGGTGCGGCAGATCATGCGCGCGCCTGAGGCGCACCAGCAGCGTCTCTTTCAGGAAGCGCCCGGTCGGAATGGTTGGCAAAAAATGGGGTTTATCGACCACCAGCAGGTGCCGGTCCTGAAACAGCACCCGTTCCTGGAATGGGATCGGCGTTTCAGGCGCCTCGAGCTCGCGGTAGTACCAGATGCGCATGCCCTGGCGCACCTGGCTGTCCGCGGATAGCGGCGTGCCGCTGGCGTCGACGATTTCGCCGCGCGCCAGCCGCGCGGTCCACGCCGCCGGGCTGACATCGGGAAAGCGCTCGACGAGAAAACGCAGCATGCCGCCGGCGCGGGTCTCGGTCAGCCACAGGTAGCTGGGCGCGACGCCGTCGCGCGTTGGCAGCGGCACATGGGCATTGGCTGCGGCCTGGTGGCCCTTCACAGGTCGTGCCATCGGCGTCGGGTCAGCGCAGAGGCGTGCTTTTATACGTCGGCAGCTTCGATACCGAGGTGTTCTTGGCGCGCGCGTACAGCGGCAGCAGCACGTTCATGTGCTTTTCCATGTCCTGGATACGGGTCTCGCCGCCCGGGTGGGTCGACAGCAATTCGAGCGGCGCGCCCTGGTTCAGCTGCGCCATCTTGCGCCACAGGGCGACCCCGGCGCGCGGGTCATAGCCGGCGCGCGACGAGATATCCAGGCCCACCAGATCGGCCTCGCGCTCTTCGTCGCGCGAGAATTTCAGCACCAGCATCTGGCCGCCCATGTTGGCGATGGTGCCGGTGATATTTGGATCAACCCCGAAGATGCCCGACACCAGCGCCCCGCCGACGCGCGCGCCGATCGAGGTGACGTTCGACTTGGCCATGCGCTCGCGTCCGTGCTCGCGCAGCGCGTGCGCGATCTCGTGGCCCATCACGGCCGCGATCTCGTCGTCATTGAGTTTCAGCTGGCTGATGATGCCGCTGTAGAAGCCGATCCGGCCACCCGGCATGCAGAAGGCGTTGACTTCGTTCGAGTTGATCAGGTTGACCTGCCACTCCCACTTGGTGGCCGCTTCGTTCCAGCGCGGCGTGAACGGAATGATGCGCTGTGCGATCGTGCGCAGGCGCTTGACCTGCGGGTCGCTCTCGGCCACCAGCACGCCCTTCTGGCGCGCCTCGCTCATCATCTGGGTGTACTGGGTACGCGCCGCCTCGTTGACGGTTTCTTCCGGCGCCAGCACGCGCATGCGCGACAGCGGCTTGACGGCGATGCCATCCTGGACGACGGCCTTGCCATCCTGGGCCGGGGCCATGCCGGCGACGGCGCTCAATGACAGGCAGAGGACAAGGTGTTTCAGTTTTTTCATCGTAATGGCAACGGGCCCCGGTTAGCGGCCCCTCCTTCAGAAATTGGTCGGCAAAGAAGGCATGATGACCCAGAGCTGCTGTGCATACAAGCCGCTAACGCACATAACGACGCACGTAACGACGCACATACGGCGCGCATCAGGGCGCCGCGCGCACCTTTTTACGCAGCCGGAATACCGCCAGGCTGCCGCGCAGGTTCGGCAGGAAATCGATCACCTTGCCATCATCGAGCGCCACGCATTCGAGTACTTCGAGGCCGCATTCCTCGGCCAGCTCCTGGAAATCGTAGATCGTTGCGCAGCGCACGTTGGGCGTGTCGTACCACTGGTAAGGCAGCGAGCGCGAAACCGGCATGCGCCCGCGCAGCAGCGCCAGGCGGTGCGGCCAGTAGGCAAAGTTGGGGAACGAGACGATCGCCTCGTGGCCGACGCGCACGATGTCGCGCAGCAGCGCCTCGACATGCTGCATCATCTGCAGCGAGTTCAGGCAAAGCACGGTGTCGAAGGTGTTGTCGCCGAATAGGCCGAGTCCCTGCTCCATGTCGTGCTGGATCACGCTCACCCCGCGGCGCGTGCTCTCCAGGACCTTGTCGTCGGCGATCTCGATGCCGTAGCCCGAGCAGCGCTTGCCCGATTCAAGGTAGCGCAGCATGGCGCCGTCGCCGCAGCCGACGTCGAGCACGTGGGCGCGCTCGCCGACCCAGTGCGCGATGAAGGCCAGGTCGGGGCGCAGGTTGTTCAGGTCGGTGAAGTTCATGCGGCCTCCCGGCTGACGATGGCAGGGTCGATCGCCAGCTCGAGCGCAATCCGGTCGTAGTAGGCGCGCACCACGTTCATGTAGCGCTCGTCCTCGAGCAGGAAGGCGTCGTGGCCGTGCGGCGCATCGATTTCGGCATAGGTCACGCGGCGCCGGTTGCTGATCAGGGCTTCGACGATTTCGCGGCTGCGCTCGGGCGAGAAGCGCCAGTCGGTACTGAACGACGCGATCAGGAATTGCGCCCTGGTGTTGGACAGCGCCTTCACCAGGTCGCCCCCGTGTTCGCGCGCCGGGTCGAAGTAGTCGAGCGCCTTGGTGATCAACAGATAGGTATTGGCGTCGAAGTATTCCGAGAACTTGTCGCCCTGGTAGCGCAGGTAGGATTCGATCTCGAAGTCGATCCCGAAGTCGAAGCCGTAGTCATTGGTCTCGGCCGCGTTGCGCAGTTTTCTGCCGAACTTCTCGGCCATGTCGTCGTTCGACAGATAGGTGATGTGGCCGACCATGCGCGCCACTTTCAGGCCATTTTTGGGCACCACCGCGTGCTCGTAGAAATCGCCGCCGTGGTAATCGGGATCGGTCAGGATCGCCTGGCGCGCGACGTCGTTGAAAGCGATGTTCTGGGCCGACAGCTTGGGAGTGGAGGCAATCACGATGCAGTGGCGCAGGCGCTCGGGGTACATGATGCTCCACGAAAGCGCCTGCATGCCGCCCAGCGAGCCGCCCATCACGGCGGCGAAGCAGTCGATGCCGAGGCGCTCGGCCAGGCGCGCCTGGGCCGCGACCCAGTCTTCCACCGTCACCAGCGGGAACGCCGCGCCGTAGGGCTTGCCGGTGGCCGGATTGGCGTGCATCGGGCCGGTCGAGCCGAAGCAGGAACCGAGGTTATTGACGCCGATGACGAAGAAGCGGTCGGTGTCGACCGGCTTGCCCGGACCGACCATATTGTCCCACCAGCCGGCGCTCTTGGGCGTGGCGTAGTGGCCGGCCACGTGGTGCGAGGCGTTGAGCGCGTGGCAGATCAGCACCGCGTTCGAGCGTGCGGCGTTGAGCGTGCCATAGGTTTCGTACATCAGCGTGTAGTCGCCGAGTTCGGCCCCGCTTTGCAGGCGCAGCGGCTCGGCGAAGTGCATCGCCTGCGGTGTGACTATTCCAAGAGATCCCATGACGGTGTGGCTACTTATCTGTGGTGCGGTGAGTGCGAAGCGGTGCTGCAGGATGCCAGGCCGGCGCCTGCCGGCCCATGCTTCACAAGGCCTGCAGCGACTCGACCGCGGTGGCGATCTCGTTCGGCTCCATGGCGCGCAGGATGCGCCGGGTGCGAGTGGTGACGGCCGCCAGATCGGTGTTCAGGATTTCCTGCTTGACCGCCAGCAGCTGCGCCGGATGCATCGAGAATTCGCGCAAGCCCATACCCAGCAACAGCCGCGTGAGCTTGACGTCGCCCGCCATCTCGCCGCATACCGCCACGTCCAGGCCGGCCTTGTGGCCGGTGGCGATGGTCGAGGCGATCAGTTGCAGCACCGCCGGATGCAGCGGATTATACAGGTGCGCCACCTCGTAATCGACGCGGTCGATCGCCAGCAGATACTGAATCAGGTCGTTGGTGCCGATCGACAGGAAATCCATGCGCCGCACGAACAGCGGCAGCGCCAGCGCCGCCGCCGGGATCTCGATCATGGCGCCGACCTCGATCCCTTCGTCGTACTTGACGCCCTCGTCGCGCAGCTGGGCCTTGGCCTGCTCGATCATGCTCAGGGTCTGGTCGATCTCGAACGCATGCGCCAGCATCGGGATCAGGATCCGCACCTTGCCGAAGCACGACGCGCGCAGAATCGCCCGCAGCTGGGTCAGGAACATCTGCGGCTCGGCCAGGCAATAGCGGATCGCGCGCAGGCCCAGCGCCGGATTGAGCGCCGTGTGCTCGGCCTGGTCGAGCGGCTTGTCGGCGCCGACGTCGAGCGTGCGGATCGTCACCGGGCGGCCCTTCATCGCCAGCACCGCACGCCGGTACTGCTCGAACTGCTCGTCTTCGTCCGGAATGCGCAGCGACTGGGCGCCGCGGCCCATGAACAGGAATTCGGAGCGGAACAGGCCGACGCCGTTGGCGCCCGCCTCGAGCGCCGCCGGGCAGTCGTCGGGCAATTCGATGTTCGCCAGCAGCGTGATCGCGGTGCCGTCCCTGGTGATGGCCGGGGTTTTCTTGAGCTTGAGCAGGCGCTTGCGCGCGCGGGTCATGGCCGCCTGGCGCGCGCGGTACTGTTCCAGCACCAGCTGGCTCGGATTGCAGATCACCACGCCGGCATCGCCGTCGACAATCACCCAGTCGTCCTGCTCGACCAGGCGCGACGCCTGGCTCATGCCGACCACCGCCGGGATATCCAGGCTGCGCGCCACGATCGCGGTGTGCGAGTTCTGGCCGCCGACATCGGTGACGAAGCCGATGAACGAACGCGGCACGCCGGGGCGGTCGCGGAAGGCCAGCATGTCGGCCGGCGAGATGTCGTGCGCCACCACGATCATTTGCGGCGGCGGCTGGTCAGGGTCGTGCACCAGCGGCACGCTCAGCGCGGTGCCGGTAAGGACCTTGAGCACGCGCTCGGCCACCTGCTCGATGTCGTGCTTGCGCTCGCGCAGGTACTCGTCTTCGATCTCGTCGAACTGGCGCGACAGCTCGTCGATCTGGGTCACCAGCGCCCATTCGGCGTTGTAGCGGCGCGCGCGGATGATGTCGAGCGGCGCTTCCGAGATCAGGGGGTCGGACAGGATCAGCGCATGGACGTCGATGAAGGCGCCCAGTTCGGTCGGGGCGTCTTTCGGCAGGTCGGTCCACAGCTCTTGCAGGTTGCGGTGCACGGCGGCGATCGCGTCCTGCAGGCGGCGCACCTCGGCTTCGACCTGTTCCTCGGGCACCAGGTAGTGCTTGACGTCGAGCGCGGCCGGCGTGAGCAGATGCGCGCGCCCGATCGCGATCCCGCGCGAGACCGGAATACCGTGCAGGAGGAAGGCTGCCGTGCTCGAGCCCGTGGAGCGAGAGAGCGCCGCTTCGTAAGCGGGCGGCGGCATTATTCGCCTTCGCCGAACTTGTCGTTGACCAGCGCGGTCAGGGCCGCCATTGCCGCTTCCTCATCCTTGCCGTCGGCCTCCAGCGTCACTTTCGCGCCCTTGCCGGCGGCCAGCATCATGACGCCCATGATCGACTTGGCGTTGATCCGGCGCCCATTGCGGGTAAGCCAGACATCGCTCGCGTATTTGGCGGCCAGCTGCGTGAATTTGGCGGAAGCGCGGGCGTGCAGGCCCAGCTTGTTGATGATCTCGAGTTCTTGTTGAATCATGTTCGCTTTATCGTTGTATTTGTCGAATCTGTATCGTCATCACGCCGTCGTGCGTCGCCCTGCTTCAGCCGGAGCCGACCCGGATCCGGTTGTCGACCCGCACCGCCCCGTTCTGGGCGCCGGCCAGCGCCATCTCGACGACCACGTCGAGCGTGTCGCGCCGGTAGGTAATCGCGCGCAGCAGCATCGGCAGGCTGATGCCGGCAATGATTTGCACGTTGTCGCTGTTCGACAGCGCGTTGCAGCAGTTGGACGGCGTGCCGCCCTTGATATCGGTGATCACCAGCACGCCGTCGCCTTCGTCCAGGCGCGCGATCGCCGCCTTGGCCAGGCAGTTGACCTCGTGCGGGTCCTGGTCGGCGACAACGTCGATCGCTTCGAAACGTTCGGTGGGGCCGCGAAACACGTGCGCCACCGCGGTGATGAATGCCTGACCCAGTGGTGCGTGGGTCATCAGCAGAATGCCTACCATGTCAATATTCGCTCAGTTGCTTGCTGCTTGGCTTACTGGTTGATCTGTTGCTCGAGTGCGTCGATGAACATCGCCGCGACGTCGAAACCGGTCTGGTCGAAGATCTCCTGGAAGCAGGTCGGGCTGGTGACGTTGACCTCGGTGAGGAAATCACCGATCACATCTAATCCTACCAGCAACAGGCCACGCTCGGCCAGCACCGGCCCCAGCGCTTCGGCGATCTCGCGCTCGCGCGCACTGATCGGCTGCGCCACGCCCAGGCCGCCGGCCGCCAGGTTGCCGCGCACTTCCCCGCCCTGCGGAATACGCGCCAGCACGAATGGCACCGGCTTGCCGCCGATCACCAGCACGCGCTTGTCGCCTTGTTCGATGGCCGGGATGAACTTCTGGGCCATGATGGTCTGGCGGCCGTTGTCGCTCAGGGTCTCGATGATCGCCCCCAGGTTCAGGCCATCGCTTTTCACGCGGAAGATGCCGGTGCCGCCCATGCCGTCGAGCGGCTTGAAGATCACGTCGCCATGCTTGGCGTGGAAGGCGCGCAGGCGCTCTTCACTCGACGTTACCAGGGTCGGCGACGTGTAGTTGCTGAACTGGCCGATGGCCATTTTTTCATTGTGATCGCGGATCGCCGACGGGCGGTTGAAAACGCGCGCGCCCTGGCGTTCGGCCAGTTCCAGCAAATACGTGCCGTAGACATATTCCATATCGAACGGCGGGTCCTTGCGCTCGAGGATGGCGTCAAAGCTCGACAGCAACACATCGGCGGCCGGGTCGGCACGGTACCAGTCCTCGAGTTCGCCGGTCAGGTGGATGCGCGTCACCCTGGCGCTGACCACGCCTTCTTCGAGCACCATGTCGCGCTGTTCGAAGGCGTGGATTTCATGGCCGCGCCGCGCCGCCTCGCGCATCATCGCGAAAGTCGAGTCCTTGTAGGTCTTGAAGCCGGACAGCGGGTCGGCGAGAAAAGCGATTTTCATGGGGCATCCAGTTGAATTGATGCCCTGATTTTAGCCCGAATCGGCAAACTTCGCGGATGGGGCGCGGTTCTGCTCCTGTTCCATTCCTGACTGAGGAATGCACCTGGACATTTTGTGACGTCACACAGGTGCCATGTGAGCCGCCTCAATCGTGCTGCGGCGCACGCGGGTCAACATAAGAACATGGACAAGCAGCCCAACCAGCAGGCCGAACAGGAACGTATCAGCCACGTCTACCGTGCCTGGCACGGCGGCGCCGCGCTGGCGCGCTACGCCTGGAATCGTCCTGAAATTCTGCAGCAGGTGGCGGCGCGCGCGCGCGGCTTCGCCGATTTGCTCTCGAGCACGGTCGGATCCGATCTGGCGTCGGTCGAGGTGCTCGACGTCGGCTGCGGCAGCGGCGGCTTCCTGCGCCAGCTGATCGACTGGGGCGCCACGCCTTCCAGGCTCACCGGCACCGAACTGCAAAAAGACCGGCTCGACCATGCACGGCGCTGCACCGCGCCCGGCGTGCGCTGGCATCTCGGCACGCTCGATGCCATGCCGCATGCCGCGTTTGACCTGGTCACGGCGCAGACCGTGTTTTCATCGGTGCTCGACCCAAGCCTGCGGCGCGAACTGGCGGCCCAGATGTGGCGCGCACTGCGCCCGGGCGGCTGGTGCCTGGTATTCGATTTCAGGTACGACAACCCGCGCAACCGCAACGTACGCAAGGTCACCCGCGCCGAACTCGAAAACTGGTGGCCCGGCGCCGGCCAGCGCTACCGTAGCCTGGTGCTGGCGCCGCCGCTGCACCGGGTGCTGGCCGGGGCGCCATGGCTGGTGTGCGAAGTGCTCACGACGATCGCGCCGGCACTGCGCTCACACTTCATGTACGTGGTACGCAAGGAAGTGTAAGCGCCCTGGCGCATCAATACACTTCCGGGTCCGGATCGGTACGTTCCAGCTCGAGCGACGCCGCCAGCATTCCCAGGCGCGCCACCACGCCATACACGTAGAAGCGGTTCGGCGCGGCCGTGCCCGGCTTGGCCTTCGGGTCCGGCATTGAGTGCTGCTGGGCAAACGCCAGCGGCACATATTGGGAGCCCGGCGCATTCAGGTTCTGGTCGATGCCGCGCTCGGCATGCACGCGATAGAAGCCGCCCACCACATAACGGTCGATCATGTACACCACCGGCTCGGCCACCGCGTCGTCGATCGATTCGTGGGTCGGCACGCCTTCCTGGATGATCAGGTCGGTTACCGTCATGCCATCCTTGACCACCGACATGCGCGCACGCTGGGCCGGGGTCAGGTCGCGCACTTCGCTGGCGTCCTTGATCGTCATGACGCCCATGCCATAGGTGCCGGCGTCGGGTTTCAGGATCACGAAGGGCTTTTGCTCCTTCATGCCGTATTCCTTGTACTTCTTCTTGATCTTGGAGAACAGCGCCGACACGCTGTCGGCCAGCTCTTCGGTGCCGACGTTCTCGCGCAGGTCGACGCCCCCGCACTTGCTGTGCAGCGGATTGACCAGCCACGGATCAATATCGATCAGCTTGCCGAACTTCTTGGCCACCTCATCGAATGCCTTCAGGTGGTTGCTCTTGCGGCGCAAGGCCCAGCCGGCATGCAGCGGCGGCAACAGTGCCTGCTCGTAGACGTTTTCCAGGATCGGCGGGATACCGGCCGACAGATCGTTGTTCAGCAAGATGGTGCACGGATCGAAGTCGGCCAGGCCCAGGCGGCGGCCGTTGGGCGAGCGCACCAGCGGTTCGAGCACCAGCATATTGCCGTCTGGCAGCGCCAGCGGGGTCGGCTGGGTAATTTCGGGCGAGAACGAACCAAGACGCACGTGCAGACCGGTCTGGCGGAAAATCTGCATCAGGCGCGCCACGTTCTGCAGGTACAGCGGATTGCGGTTGTTCGTTTCCGGCACCATCACCAGATTGCGCGCGTCCGGGCAATACTTGTCGATGGCGGCCATCGCGGCCTGCACCGTCAGCGGCAACATCTCGGCCGCGAGGTTGTTGAAGCCACCCGGGAACAGATTGGTGTCTACCGGCGCCAGCTTGTAGCCGGCGTTGCGCAAGTCGACCGAGCAATAGAACGGTGGCGTGTGTTCCTGCCACTCGAGGCGGAACCAGCGTTCGATCGCCGGCGTGGCTTCGAGAATTTTCTTTTCCAGGTCCAGCAAAGGACCGGTCTGTGCGGTGGCGAGGTGCGGAACCATGAATGTGGACGTCCTTGTTGTGCGCTTCTTGTTGTTAGCCTGAATCGGCGAAACTCAATTGGCGGATCTACTGAATCGGCGAATCTGAATCGGATATCGCATATGGGGGCGCACAAACTATTTTAAAGGGAAAGTCGAATAACGCAAAAATGATGCATTTTGCCTGCCCAAAATGCATCATCCCCGCGCAAGCGGGGATGACGGTAAAACGATTGCTTAAAAAATATCAGTAGCGATACGCAGACTCGCCGTGGCTGGTGACGTCGAGGCCTTCGCGTTCTTCATCCTCAGGCACCCGCAGGCCGATCACGATGTCGACCAGCTTGAAGGCGATGAACGCCGTCACCGCCGACCAGATGATGGTCACGCCGACTGCATGCAATTGCACCATCAACTGGCTGGCGATCGAGTAGCTCGTGCCCATGGCGTTGGTGGTGTAATCCCACACGCCCTGGCCACCCAGCGACGGCGCTGCGAACACGCCGGTCAGCAATGCGCCCAGGATGCCGCCCACGCCGTGCACGCCGAACACGTCGAGCGAGTCGTCGGCGCGCAGCAGGCGTTTCAAGCCGGTCACGCCCCACAGGCAAATGATGCCTGCCAGCAGGCCCATCACCAGCGCGCCCATCGGACCGACGAAGCCGGCGCCCGGGGTGATCGCCACCAGGCCGGCGACTGCGCCCGAAGCGGCGCCCAGCATCGACGGTTTGCGCTTGAAGACCCATTCGCCCAGCGCCCACGACACGGTGGCGGCAGCGGTTGCCAGCAGGGTATTGATGAAGGCTAGAGCGGCCACATCACCGGCTTCGAGCGCCGAACCGGCGTTGAAGCCGAACCAGCCGACCCACAGCATCGACGCACCCACCATCGTCAATGGCAGCGAGTGCGGCGCCATCGATTCGCGGCCGTAGCCGATCCGCTTGCCGATCACATAGGCGCCCACCAGGCCGGCCACGGCCGAGTTGATGTGGACCACGGTGCCGCCTGCGAAGTCGAGCGCGCCCTGTTGCCACAGGTAGCCGGCGCCAGCGGTGACGACTTCCAGCGAGGCGGCGTCGGTAATCGCGTCAGGACCGGCCCAGAACCAGACCATGTGCGCCACCGGCAGGTAGCCGATGGTGAACCAGATCACCACGAACAGCAGTACCGCCGAAAAACGTGCACGCTCGGCGAAAGCGCCAACGATCAGGGCGCAGGTGATGGCGGCGAAGGTGCCCTGGAAAGCAACGAAGATGAATTCTGGAATCATCGCCTCTTTGGTAAAGGTGGCGGCCATGCTGAAAGCGCCCTTGGCCGGGTCCCAGATGCCATTCAGGAACAGGCGGTCGAAGCCGCCGATGAAGGCGTTGCCAGGCGTAAAGGCAAGCGAGTAGCCATACAGGCACCACAGCACGATGATCAGCGAGAACACCATCATCACCTGCATCAGCACCGACAGCATGTTCTTGGCCCGCACCAGGCCGCCGTAGAACAGCGCCAGTCCCGGCACCACCATCATCACCACCAGCAGCGTGGAAACGAACATCCACGCGGTATCCCCTTTGTTAATGGACGGCGCCGCCATGGCCGGGAGGGCGACGCCCAGGCCCAGCATGGCGGTCAAGATTGTTGTCGTTATGCGCTTCATATGGAACATTCCTCTTACAGTGCGTCGTTGCCGGTTTCACCGGTACGGATACGGATGACCTGATTCAGGTCGGCCACGAAGATCTTGCCGTCGCCGATCTTGCCGGTGCGGGCGGCGCTCTGGATCGCATCGATCACCTGGTCGACGACGGCATCGTCGACGGCGGCTTCGATCTTGATCTTGGGCAGGAAGTCGACCACGTACTCGGCGCCACGGTACAGCTCGGTGTGGCCTTTCTGGCGACCGAAACCCTTCACCTCGGTCACCGTCATGCCTTGCACGTTGATTTCCGACAGCGCTTCACGCACCTCGTCGAGCTTGAAGGGCTTGATGATGGCGGTAATCATTTTCATGGTATTGCCTCTTTTGCTATCAAAAAGTCTTGGACAGGGACAGCACGGCGGCCGACTTGCCCAGGTTGTCGCCGTCCGGGCTCAGGTAGCCGTTGGTATTGGCCTTGATCCAGGCCAGCGACAGCGTGGCGACGCCGAAGTCTTTAGTAACGCCGACCTTGTAATCGGTGTACGAGAACGCGCTGTTGTTCTTGACGCGCTGGCGCCCGACGTGCAGGTTGAGCAGGAAGCCGTTGCTGATATCGATGTCGGCGCCCAGGTCCAGGTAGCCGCTCTGCTTGCTGTCGGCGGTACCGAACAGGTTGGTGGTTGCGTGCGAATACTTGACATACGCCGGGCCAAAGCCGAGTTTGCCGTACAGTTCGAAGGTGTTGGCGCTTGGATTGAGTCCGTTGTCCGGATAGTAGTAATACAGGCCGCCAACGTCGTAGCTGACCGTCTCGGTCAGCTGGCCGCGTTTGCCGGCGTAGAGATCCCATTCGATGTTGCCGTCTCCGCCCAGGTCTTTGGTCCACTTGATGGTGGAGAGCCAGGTGCCCACGTACAGGCCGGTCGGGCCATGTGTGTAGTCGACGCCACCCTGCAGGGCCGGGTCGAGGCGGGTTTGCGACAGGCCGCGGTAACGGTAGTCGCTGGTGAGGCTGGCGTTGTAGCTCACCTGATGTTCGGCGGGTTGTTCCTGAGCCATGCCCGGGATGCTGGTAAGGGCCAGGATGGCCAGGCTGACAGCTGCATGTGTTGCGGTGAACTTCATGGCAAACCCCCTTGATGAACGCACTGCTGTTGCGGTTTAGAATTCCTTTTTTAATACGCATTCAGGATTGATTTAGCAGGATGCGTGCCAGCGCAAAAACACGATAAATCGCCTTGTTTTTTTGGTAAACACACCCCACGTTGGTCTTGCTTCATCACAAGCAACCGTTCGGGACGATCATGGGACGGCCAGCGTGCAGCATGGCGCACCAAATCAGGCCGCATCGCACTGTCATGGTGCATGCGGCGCAGGCATAAAGGGATACAGGGATATGAACAACAACAACTTCTTCAGCGATTTGCAGGGCAAGATCAATCAGGCGCTCGAGAGCGGTCCGGCCAAGGACATCGAACGCAACGTCAAGGCGGCCATGACGTCGGGCTTCGCCAAGCTCGACCTGGTCACGCGCGAAGAGTTCGATATCCAAGCCCAGGTGCTGGCCAAGACCCGCGCCAAGCTCGACGCACTTGAACTGCGCGTGATCGAACTCGAAGCACGGCTGTCCGGCCAAACCGGTGCGGCCAGCGCGGCGGACCTGCGCGCGCAAGCCACAGCGACGGCGGCAGCGGGGACACGTTCGGATGCAGCCTTCCCGGCGGCGCCGGAAGACCCGACCATCGTCGTGCCGCCGAACCTCGACAAGCAGTAACGACAGCGGCATTCATGGACCGCAGAGCGGACATGAATGCGGTCGGCAGAATTGCTGGCGGCGTGGCGCCTTCGTGGTGCGAGGGTTCAGCGTGGCATGCAGGGCCGCGCCGCTTCCAATGGTCGATGGCCGATGGCCGATCAGGCCTGAGAAATACGCCAGTTGGTCTGGCCTGAAGCGGTCGCGGTTCAGCGCTCTTTGAGCGAGGCCAGGCGCGCCCTGGCGTCTTCCTGCTCGCGCGGCTCGAGCGGCGGATGACCGGTGAGCGCAGTGCGGTAGGCGCTGATTGCGCGCCGGTTGTCGCGCCGGGCCTCGGCCACTTCGCCCAGCATCTTGTACACATAGGGCCGCGGTCCGATCAGCGCCGCCCGCTCCAGGTGCGCGGCGGCCTCGGTCAGTTTTCCTTGCACACGCGCGACCAGCGCCAGCCCATATGATCCACTTTCGCTGCTGGGTATGCGCCGGCCCAGTTCCTGGAACAGGCGCGCGCTTTCGCCGTGGCGGCCGGCATCAAGGTGGAGGTTGGCCAGCATCAGCAGCAGATCGCGTTCGCTGTCCTGCAGCAGCGCGTATTCGGACAGGTCGGCTGCCAGGATGTACTGTTCGGCATCGCCCGGCTTGCCTTCTTCGAGCGCATACAAGGCGCGCATCAGGCGCGTGAGGTCGGGATCGGTGCGCTGCGCTTCGCTCGCCAGTTCGCGTGCGCGGCTCTCGCTGCCGCCCAAAAAGAATGGCGTGGCCAGATAGAAGCGCAGCAACGCCACGCGCGCGCGGTAGTTTTTGGGATCGAGTTCGACGGCGCGTTCGTAGCTGTCGCGAATCGGACGCGCGTGGCGCACCAGCCCCAGCATGCCGCCGGCGCGCGCCTGCGCCGCCAGCGCAGTGCCGAGCGCCTCGGCGCACAGGCTGGCATTCGGATTGGCGCGCGTGCAGCGCGCAGCCATCGTGCGCGCTTCGTGCAGGTACCCGGCACTACCACGCGCCAGTGCCAGGTCGACGCCCCCGGCCAGCGCCGAAGCGTCGCCCGCATTGACGGCAAGGCGCTCGGCGATGGTGCGATCGGCCTCGACGTAACGCTTGTGCTGCACCAGCTGCGCCAGCGGATCGGCCTGGTCTGCCTGCGCCGCCCCACCCGTCAGCGCAAGCAGCGCTGTTATCACCACGATCAGCGCTGAAGGTGCCACCGGTTTGACCCATGACCACGCGTTCGCATGCATCGCTTCCCCCTCCCGTCGTGCACGCTAACGACCGCTTGGCCGCCGCTGCCTCATTCACTCTGGATAAGCGCTGTTTTTATTGATTGAAAACAAATCCTCACATACAAGTAACTGATCGTCAATACACAGAAGGAATGGGTCTCGCCAAAAATCACCTGGAATCGCACACTTGAAGCTTTGCAAGTTGCCCAGTTAATTTGCGCTAATTTTCTTATGGCGCACGGTGCGCGCTACGGTATTTCGCCAGTTCGGCGTTCAGCCACACGGCGCTTGCAACCGCGGCGTCGTTGCCACAGCGCACTTGATACGGCTTACCGCTAAGGCTGCTTTCGCTGGCGCCGCGCGCAATGAAATCTTCGCTGGAGCTGACCAGGCCACGTTTGACCAGGTGGTCGTACTTGCGAGTCAGATGCTCGACCGCCTGGCCGGACTCGTGCCAGCTGCCGTTGCGGTTGAACTGGCAGCCGGACGCTTTCAGGTAGCCAATCAGATGCGCGACTTCCGCGCGCGCGGCGGGCGTGGGCGCGGCGTGTGCTGTGGTGATCGACAGCCAGGCGGCAATTGCAAGAGTGAACAGTTTCATGGCAGAGACCGGTTGGGTGGATAAATTACAGTATGCCTGCCGGCATGCCGGGTTGGCGTCGTATCGAACAGCCGCGCGATCGATGGCGTCAATCGCCCTGCATAAACTGCGCGGCAGTCAGCTTTGAGGCAGCATTAGTGCTTACACTGATCGGCTTTCCCACCACAACGATGAGCACATGACTTCTGCACTGACGCCCATTGCACGACTGTCTCTGGCGACGCTGCTGTTCGCGCCTTCATTCGGCCACGCGCAAGCGCCAGCCGTCGCTGATGCCCGCCCTTCGCTGCTGCGCGCGCTCGACGGCAACTGGCGCATGTCCGGCGACGTCATGGGAAAACCAGTGATCTATAAAATGCGCGCCACGCCTGCCCTGCAAGGCACATTTACCGAAATGCACATGCAGGACGTGCAGGTGCCGGCGCAGTACGAAGCCAGCGTCTTCATCGGCTACGACGCCGCTACCAACGGCATCATCGTGCACTGGATGGACAGTTTTGGCGCCAGGCATTCGGTGCCGCATGCGACCGGCGCAGTCGAGGGCAATACGCTGCAGTTCACCTTTCCTTACGCCAGCGGCAAGTTGCGCGATACCTTTACCTACGACCCGGCCAACGCCAGCTGGCGTTTCGTACTCGAGTCGGCCCAGCCGGACGGTTCGTGGAAGCATTTCGCGCGCTACGAGGTCAAGCGCGACTGATGTCGGCACGCTTGGGTGCGCGCAAAGGCATGCCCGCGCAGGGGTGCACCATCTGACGGGTCCCGTCACCCGCCAGGAATACCATGAGCCTCGCCGTGTTACGCAGCCGCGCCCTCGCCGGCATGGAAGCGCCCGCCGTCAACGTCGAAGTCCATCTCGCCAATGGGTTGCCGGGCATGGCCATCGTTGGCCTGCCCGACACCGAAGTGCGCGAAGCGAAAGACCGCGTGCGCGCGGCGCTGCAAAATTCGGGCTTCGATATCCCGGCGCGCCGCATCACCATCAACCTGGCGCCGGCCGACCTGCCAAAGGAATCAGGCCGCTTCGATCTGGCGATCGCACTCGGCATCCTGGCCGCATCGCGCCAGATCCGCGGCGACGCGCTGGAGCACTACGAGTTCGCCGGCGAACTGTCGCTGTCGGGCCAGTTGCGGCCGATCCGCGGCGCGCTGGCGATGGCCTTCGCCATGAGCCGCCAGAATGAGCGCAATGCGAAGCATGAACCCGATCTGCCGCCACGCGCCTTCATCCTGCCGCTGGCGAATGCCGACGAAGCGGCGCTGGTCGACGCTGCCGCCATCTATCCGGCGCGCACGCTGCTCGAAGTCTGCGCGCACTTCGCCAACGTGCCCGATGCCGAGCGGCTTTCGCGCTACGGCCGCCCTGCGCCGCTGGCGGCGCCGGTGTATCCCGACTTTGCCGAGGTCAAGGGCCAGCAGCACGCCAAGCGCGCGCTCGAAGTGGCGGCGGCAGGAGCGCATTCGGCGATTCTGATCGGCCCGCCCGGCGCCGGCAAAAGCATGCTGGCGGCGCGCTTTCCGGGTTTGCTGCCGCCGATGAGCGAACGCGAGGCGCTCGAGTCGGCGGCGGTGCAGTCGCTGAGCGGCGGCTTTTCGCCCGAGCGCTGGCGCGAGCGCCCGTTTCGCAGTCCGCACCACACCACATCCGGCGTGGCGCTGGTTGGCGGCGGCAACTTGCCGCGCCCTGGCGAAGTCTCGCTGGCGCACCACGGCGTGCTGTTCCTCGACGAGCTGCCCGAGTTCGACCGGCGTGTGCTCGAGGTATTGCGCGAGCCGCTTGAATCCGGCCACATCACGATTTCACGCGCGGCGCACCAGGCCGATTTTCCGGCGCGCTTCCAGCTGATCGCGGCCATGAATCCTTGTCCCTGCGGCTGGCTGGGACACGCCAGCGGCAAATGCCGCTGCACCGGCGAAGCAGTGCTGCGCTACCAGGGCCGCATCTCGGGCCCGCTGCTCGACCGCATCGATATCCAGTTGCCGGTGGCGGCGCTGGCGCCGGATAGCCTGGGCGCGCAGGCCGAAGGAGAGCCGAGCAGCGCGATCGCCGCGCGGGTGGCGCAAGCGCATGCGCGCCAGCTCGAGCGCCAGGGCCACAGCAACGGCCAGTTGGCGCCGAACCAGGTCGATCGCTACTGCGCGCCGGACGATGCCGGCCGGCGCCTGCTGCATAGCGCCGCCCAGCATTTGCATTGGTCGGCGCGCGCCTACCATCGCGTGCTCAAGGTGGCACGCACGGTGGCCGATCTGGCCGGGGCCGAACACGTGGCCTCGAACCACGTGGCCGAGGCGATCGGCTATCGGCGCGCGCTGCGCGACGATTGAATCGGCGTTAAAGCGCCTGCGCAAAAAACCGCTGAGCCGATGCGCAGGGCTGCTACCATCGCCGCATGCGACCTTATTTTACGAGCCGGGCGCGCAGCGCCCTGATGGCCTCCACCGTGCTGGCTGCGCTGCTGCTGGGCGGCTGTAATCCCACCTATAACTGGCGCGATTTCGCCAGCCCGGATGGCGCGTACAAGGCGCTGTTCCCGTCCAAGCCGGCCACGTTGACGCGCCCGATCGACCTCGATGGCCTGCGCGTCGAGATGACGATGACGGCGGCCGAGGTCGAGGGGACCACCTTCGCCATCGGCAGCGCCAGTGCGCCAAGCGCCGCGCAGGCACAGACCGCGCTGCCGGCGATGCGGCGCGCGCTGCTGCGTAATATCGGCATCGCCGATGCACCGGCGCCTGTAGCGGCTGCGCCGGAAAGCTTGCAGGTCGACGCAACCGGCAGCAGCAACGGCCGGCCACTGCGTCTGCACGGCCGCTTCCTGGCGCGTGGCGCGCGGGTCTATCAGGTGATCGTGCTCGGCGCACCGGATGCCACCCCGCCCGAACAGGTCGAGCAGTTCCTGACGTCGTTCCAGCCGCAATAGAGCGACGCATGGATGATCTTTCGACAAGCGCCGCACCGGCCCTGCGCCTGCACGGCCTGCACAAGGGGTTCGGCCGGCCCGCCGTCGATGGTCTCGACCTGACCGTGCGGCGCGGCGAACTGTACGCCCTGCTCGGGCCCAACGGCGCCGGCAAGACCACCACGCTGCGTCTCATCACCGGGCTGCTGGCGCCAGATGCAGGCACGATCGACGTGCTCGGTGTCGACATGCTGACGGCACCGGCCGCGGCCAAGATGAAGATGGCCTACTTGCCCGACGAACCGCTGCTGTACGCAAAGCTCAAACCCTATGAGTACCTTGAATTCGTCGCCGGGCTGTGGGGCGTGCGCGCCGAGGTGGCCGCGCCGCGTGCACGCGAGCTGCTCGACTGGCTCGATCTGAGCCAGCACGCGCATGAACTGACCGAAGGCTTCTCGCGCGGGATGAAACAGAAGCTGGCCCTGGCAGGCGCCCTGATTCACCAGCCCGAATTGCTGATCCTGGACGAGCCGCTTACCGGCCTCGATGCGGCCGCCGCGCGCCAGGTAAAAGACCTGCTGCTGTCGCACGTCGCCGCAGGCGGCAGCGTGATCCTGACCACGCATATCCTGGAAGTGGCCGAGCGGCTGGCGCAGCGCATCGGCATCATCCGCGCCGGACAGCTGATCGCGGAGGGCACGCTTGACCAGCTGCGCCAACGCACGCAGGGCGGCAGTCTTGAGGATGTGTTCCTGCAACTGACCGCAACGCCATGACATCACGCTTTGCCCCCGGTCCGGGCAGCGCCGGCTGGCTGTTGCGCCACGAGCTGCGCCTGGCCTGGTACAACGCCAGCAGCAGCAAGAGCAAGGGCGGCGTGCGGCGGCCTGGTTTTGGCACGATCGCAACGATCGCACTGGTGTGGCTGGCGCTGCATGTGGTGGGCTGGTTCGCCATGGGCAATCTCGGCACGATGGCGAGCAGCGACCCGCGCGTGCTGCTGGTCGTTTCTGCGATGTTGATCGCAAGCGCGACCTTCATGCTGTCGAGCGCGATCAAATCAAGCGTGCTGACCCTGTTCGAACGCGGCGACCTGGACCTGCTGCTGTCATCCCCCCTGCCCTCGCGCAGCATCTTTACCGTGCGCCTGGCCGGCGTGGCGACCAGCACCGCGGGCATCCACCTGTTCTTCCTGGCGCCGTTCGCACACGCCGCGCTGCTGCACGGACAAGCGCGCTGGATGGGCGTCTATCCGGCCTTGATCGGCATCGCGGTGCTGTGCGCATGCGGCGCGATGCTGATGACGCTTGGTCTGGTGCGCCTGATCGGCGCGCGCCGCACGCGCGTCCTCGCGCAGGTGATTGGTGCGCTGGCCGGTGCACTGCTGGTGATCGCGTCACAGAGCTATTCGCTGTTCGCCGACCGCTGGCAGGGCCGTGGCCAGGAGATCCTGCGCGGCATGCTCGAGCACGGCGGCATGCTCTCTGCGGACAGCGCGCTGTGGCTGCCAGCGCGCGCGCTGATGGGGGACGGCGGACCGGTGCTGGCGCTGGCGGCGCTGGCGCTGGTGGCGTTTGCGATCACCGCGCGCCAGACGCACCGCTTTTTCACGGTCGGGCTGCAGCTGTCTGCCTCGACTGGTGCGACAGCGCCGGCCAAAAATGCGTCGGCGCCGCGGCCGCGCTTCGGGCGCAGCCTGTTCCATACGGTTGTGCTCAAGGAGTGGCGCCTGATCGTGCGCGACCCGCACCTGATTTCACAGGTGCTGCTGCAGCTGCTTTACCTGGTGCCGCTGTGCTTTGTGGTGTTTCGCGACAACGGCGTGCGGATGCCGGCGATCGGCGCCGGACTCACCTTGCTGGCCAGTTCGCTCACCGCGTCGCTGGCCTGGATCGCCCTGTCGGCCGAAGACGCGCCCGACCTGCTGCTGGTGTCGCCGGCTTCTGCGCGCGCGCTGCGGCGCGCCAAACTGGCGGCGGCCGTCATGCCGGTGCTGCTGCTGGTCGGGCTGCCCTTGCTATGGCTGGTGGCGCGCTCTCCGCTGGCCGGACTGGTGCTGTGCTTCACGGCCAGTAGTGCGGTGCTGGGCGCCGGCATGATCGTGTTCTGGTGCGGCCGGCCTGGCGTGCGTGGCAACTTCAAAGCGCGGGGCAAGGGTGGATTCTTGATGAACATGCTCGAGCTGCTCAATAGTCTTGGATGGGGCGCGCTGGCCTGGCTGTTGGCGGATGCGACGCTGGCGCGGCCTTCTGGCATGAGTGCACTCGGCGCCAGCGCGGCCTTTGTCGTAGTGATGCTCACGCTGGCTTCGGCCTGGCTGATCGGGCGATCACGGGATCGCGCCGTGTGAGCGTCGGCGCACGATAAGAGTGCGCAAGACGTGCTATCGTTTAATCACTAACAAAACCAAGAGATAGCTATGTTGATTACATTTAAATGCAAGTCGTATCCCGAAGTCCTGATGTATCAGGAACACGCCAAACGTCTCCTCGACATGCTGCACAAGGAGCCAGAACGCGGTGTCATCACCGCTGCCGAAGCCGCGCGAGCGGTCGAGGTGGTCGAGGTGGAGGTCGAAGAAAGCCGCAAGCATCAGGTATCCGAACAGGTCGCCAATGACATACAGGCGCATCACCGCGAAGACGATCACGATCACGATCACCAGCAGATCGAGATGGTGAGTTTCTCCACGCGCATGTATCCAATGCTCGAGATGTTGCGCTCTGCGCGTGACAACAACACCGACATTCTTTGGGGCGTGTAATCCGGTAGCACCCGGAGCGTGGACGGCATAACCGGCCACGCGGTTAGTCACGGACGCTTGTTCACTTCACAATATCAAGCTGAGCCATTTCGGCGCGCAACGCAAAAAACCCCCGCTAGATCACTAGACGGGGGTTTTTCTATATAACTAGCCTGACGATAACCTACTTTCACACTGGTTGCAGCACTATCATCGGCGCAAAGTCGTTTCACGGTCCTGTTCGGGATGGGAAGGGGTGGGAC
>Ga0308160_10001474_pt1 | contig 32774 bp, 45 predicted proteins | sample PhyFR1_FD_201036 | JGI IMG/M metagenome (GOLD analysis project Ga0308160, IMG submission 201036) | Phyllosphere microbial communities from UC Gill Tract Community Farm, Albany, California, United States - DLSLF.R1 | ecosystem: Host-associated > Plants > Phyllosphere > Unclassified | place: USA... | reverse complement strand
GTTCTTCGTGGGCCAGGCCAGCAAGCAAGAGCCAGATCCTGGCCAGGCACGACCGCGATGGCCCTCTGCCGTCTCTACCCTCCCTTGGACCACGAGCAACGTCGACGACCCCTTGCGTCGACTTCTCCGCCTCCTTTCTGCCTCCCTTCCCTCCCAAGCAGCCGACCGAGCGCCTACCGGCCAACTTCACCTGTCTCCTGTCCCCGCCGCCGCCGCCGCCGCCGCCGCCGCGGGAATCCACGCACGCCCCCATCTGCTTTAAAGGGCCCGCGAGAAGTGAGTGCCTTCATTGCGCCCTTTGCCCCGCACGAGGACCTGCGCGACGGACCCTCGATCCGAGGCCGTTCGTCCGCCCTCGGGTTGCCGGCCGGGGCGGGGGCGCGCTCGTCTCAGCAGCAGCAAAGCAGCAGGACGGCGCTACGGGCCCCCGTCGCTCCCTTTCACGTCCGAGTCCGGCTGGCCGTCGACGCCTCGTCCGCCCAGAAGGCAGGACGCCGCTGACCTGCCCTTTGCTGGCCCTTCCTCCTTTTCTCCCTCCGTCGGTCGTCTCCCTTCCTCTTCCTCGTACGGCGCCGCTCGCTTCGTCTTCCCGCGCCCTTCCTCTCCTCTCCGGCCTCTGCGACTGCCAGTGAGCCAGCAGGCCGCGCCGGACGCCAACCCTGCCCTCGGCGGCCTCCTCCTCTCGCCCGACGTCGACTCGCAGCCTGCGCAGCCGCCTTCGACAGCCGCCGCCGCCGACGAGTCGTCCTTGCCCGACGCCCGCTGGTCGGCCTTCAGCATGAAGCCGGATCCCGACCGGCCTGAGGCCGTCCCGCCAGACCAGAGCTCTGGTGCTACCGCAGCCTCGGTCCCTGCCGCCGACGCTGGACCGCGATCGCAGCAGCAGACGTCTCAGCGTCCGTCGCACCATCTTCCTCCGGTCAGGTCGCCCTTCCAGCCGCCGCACGGCCCGCACCAGCATCAGCAGCAGCAGCATCCAGCCTACCGGCCCGGACCGAACGGATCCAACGCGAAGGACGGCGGGCAGGCCTTCCATCCCGCACAGGGTCGGCCGCCCGTCGGCGGAGGCCGGATGCCCTCGTTCAATGGCCCGCAGGGAGGGGGCTACAGGCCCGACCTGCACAACGCTCGCCGGCCGAGTCAGCAGCGGGCCAACGGCAGCCCCGCGCTCAACAACGGCGGGTTCATGACCGGCGGGGTCGGCGCCAACGGCAACGGCCAGCAGCGGGGCAGTGTCAGCGGCGGCGGCATGTACTACGGCGGCGACGGCAGCTACGGTCAGCCGCTCGCTGCCAACCCGTACGGCGCTCCCTCTGGCGGTGGCTGGTACTCGCCCAGCCAGCTGCCGCTCCGCTTCTCGCCCCCGGACGGCTCTGGCCACTCAGCTCTGGACGGCAGCAGCGTCAGCGGCGTCTTCGCGCCCTCGGCCCTGTCATCGCCGGCCCAGTCGACGTCAACAAGCCCGGCGGCCGGCGGACCGTTCGCCTTCAACCCGTACGCACCCCAGAATCCGTACGTGATGCCGCCTTCCAGCGGCAGCCCGCATTACTTTGTCCCGCCTCCAGTGCCCCAGGGCATGTACCCGCCGTCCGGGCCGCCCTCGTCAATCGACTCGGAGCCGTCGAGTCCTGCGCCCGGCTCATCGAGCACGGCCTCGAGCAGCCCGCACACGATCCAGAGCCATAACGGTCAGACGTGGATGTACGTGCCGGTCCAGATGTCGGGCTACTATGTGAGTCGATTGCGATCCTCTTGGCCAAACTGGCAATGCGAGGCTGCCGATCGACTGACGACCCCATCTTCCCGCCTCCCAGGGCCAGCCTGGATCGATCGCCTTCTCAGCCGGCCCTCTCTCGTCATCGGATGGTAGCTTCTCGTCGCAGGGCGGCCAGGGCCCGCAGATTCCGATCTACAGCTCGTCGCCGCATGCGCCGTACGGCTTCCAGCAGCCTCCGCAACAACAGCAGCAGCAGCAACAGGCCTTCAATCCGCAACAGGCCCAGCAGCAGCAGCAGCAACACACGCCGCCCTTCTACTCCAGCCAGCAGCCGCCGCCGCAGCAACAGCCATACGGTCGGCCTCGGGGCCCCCTCGCGTCGGCCTCCTCTGGCACTCCCAACGGCCAGTACCAAAGTCCTGTACCGTCCGGGACCGTCATACCGATGCCGACCTCCAACATGCCGAACGCTCCTCCCGGCCGCGGTCCTGGCCCCACCTCGAACACGCCCACGCCACCCAATGCCGGTGCCGGCGGTCGTCGCCCGGGCCCGGCCATGCGCGGCGGCAACAACTCGCCTGCGCCGACGCGCAAGGCCTGGCACCCTGCTCCGCCAGCGCAGCGGTCAGAGTGGGTCATGTGGTGCGGCAACGTCCCCTCGGACGCGACCCAGGACGAGCTCTGGCGCTTCTTCACCGGACCGCTTAGCAAACGGCCCGTCTCGTCCCACGGCGGCTCGCCCAAGGCGCCGTCGGCCGTACTCGACGACACGGCCGAGACGCTCACAGCGGCGGCCGAGGCAGGCGAGCTGCCTGCAGCCTCGCCGATCGACCCGTCCGTGCCGGTGCCGTTCGACGGCGAGTGCGAGGTCGCGTCTATCTTCCTTATCGCCCGTTCGAGCTGTTGCTTCGTCAACTACCGTTCGCAAGAAGCGCTCGACTCGGCCATCAGCCGCTTCAATGGCCTCCCTATCCGGCCGCTCGAGGGGCCGCGCTCGCTGCGGCTTGTCTGCCGGGTGCGGCGCAAGGAAGACGACCTTAAGGCCGGCGTCGGCGGCCAGCGTGGGCGGGGCGTGCACAAGGACTGGGTCAAAGACAAGCAGGCCCAGGCGGCAGCAGCCTCAACGCCACGGGCTTCATCGCCAAAACGAGCCGACACCGGCGAAAGCAACGGCGAGTCGCGGACGGCTTCGGGCCTCACCGCCGTCGCGACGACCCCGCAGTCGCACCGCGGATCAACCATCTCGTCCCAGGCGTCGACCGATTCGAGCTGTTCGTTCCGCCTGCTGTTCTGCAAGGCGCCCACGCCGCTACTGACCACGTTGCTCATCCTTCGTCCCAGTCCTCGCTCGCTACTTCCCGATCCGCTACTTTATCCTTAAAAGTCTTACGCAGGTCGACCTCGACACGTCGCTGAAGACCGGGCTCTGGGCAACGCAGCCGCACAACGAGCCGGTGCTTGACCAAGCCTTCCGGACCTCCAAGGAGGTCGTGCTCATCTTTGGCGCCAACAAGACTGGCGAGTTCTTCGGCTACGCGAGGTGCGTAGACGGCACCGGCCATCGAGCGCGCTGTGTCGTGACCTGACCCTTGAGCCCTAACTTTCCCCCGTCGTCTTGACAGGATGGCCGGCCCGATCAAGAAGGGCGTCTCGCGTCTCTCGTGGGCATCGCGATCGAGCGCGCCAATGATCTCGCCGACTGCGAGCACGGCCGGTCTGTCGCCGACCGCCGCGACCTACCCTGCGCACCCCTCGCAGCAGCGCTCGGCACCGTCAATGATTGCCGAGGGGTCCGAAGAGGAAGGGCCAGAGCAGCCCCGGGCGACGACGCACCCGTCGTCGGCCAAGCCGCCCTTCTTCCGGACCTCGGCCAGCCAGTCGTCGGTCTCGAGGCACGAGCTCCAGGACTCGCCGGGCGAGATCACGACCGGCATCGATTATGTTGGTGCCATGGCCAAGCTCGACCTCGACGAGAAGGCGGTGCCTGCGACGACGCCCAACAGCCTGCTCGGCAGGAAGGCCGGCGACGTCGACCACGCTTCGACCCCGCGCAACAGCGCTCCGGCTGCTCTTGGTGCCGCCGAACTCGAGTCGCAGCAGCACGAGACGGCGATCAACATTGCCCGACAGCTGTCACACGAGAGCGACCGGTCGAGCCCGCCCCGGACCCTGTCCGAGACTGAGACGGCGGCCATCATCAGCGAGATCGGCAAGGCGAGCGCCGAAGGCTCGGCTGCTCACACGCCCCTCTCGCCGCCCAAGTTTGCGCAAGCGACCGGTAGCCACCCGGAGCTGCCGGCGCTTGGTCGCGACGGCGTCCGGCGCGTCGACCATGCCATGCGCGGCTCGTCGGCCGGCGTTGAGCTCAACACGGGCAGCGCTGGGTCCGGCCCCTCGGCGGCAAGCTTCACCGGCTCGTCGGCTGGCGCGAGCTCGGCACGCTCGTTCCCCTTTCCGAACGAGCACCTGCCTGCCACCCCCGAAGCGACGACCGAGTCTTTGCCGGCCGAGAAAGCGACCACTGGCGTGGGTGAGGGTGAGACCTGGGGCACGCCCTTCAATGTCGAGTGGCTCCAGACGAGGCGACTGCCGTTTTATCGAGGTGCGTTCGAGGCGATCGACTTGAATCTCGCAGCCCTGCTGACTGAATTTGGTCTCCCGCCCATCTTAGTCAAGCACCTGCGCAACCCTTGGAACCAGAACCGCGAGATCAAGGTCTCGCGCGACGGCACCGAGCTCGAGCCAGACGTCGGCCGCCAGCTGCTTAACATCTGGAACACGTCTCCGGCGAGTGCGACCGAGAATCTGCCGACATCGCCCGCCTCCGCTACCAGTCAGGGAGAGCAGGTCGCCCAGCCAATCACCTTCACCTCGCACGCTAACTACTCGCAGACCAAGGCGGTCGGGTCGGAACCGGACGTTCTCGGTCTCGGGCTGTCAACGCCCATCCAGAGTGGGCAGGCCTGAAGCCAGATCTCGATGCCGGCATCGCCCCTCATCTCGTCCCATCATCTCGGGCCTCCGTCATTCTCACCAACCTTCTCTTCCCGGATCCCCGGCCAGGCCGCCCCACCGGTCCAACACTCACTGTATCATCAACCACCCGCCCCCCCCACCCCTCCCCTCCTCGCTGGCTCGCTCTCTCCAAGAGCTGCCAACAGTGCATCTTGCTTGCATCCCCTTCCTATCTCCCGCCTCTCATCCTCTTTCTTCCTTTACGAAACCACACACGCCCTTGTTTCGCCCCCTTGCGCTCGCTCTGCTGCTTCCCTCTCCCAACCCCCCTTGTTGATTGCTTCGTCATTACACACGCCCCCCACCGACTAACGATTGATTCGATTTTCTCCTTGCTCCTGCTCGTCTGTCGCAGTCGCTAACTATCAACTAGTCTCGTCGTCGAGACGTCGCGTCGTGGCTGATCCCTTTGCCGGCGGCGGGACCTTTGTCGAGACGCCGAACGGCGCGTCTAACCCGCAGCAGCAGGCTACGCCGACTCGGACCCTCGCGCGGTGGCACCGGAGCCAACTGGTAGCTCGGGAGGCCCTCGGTCCGCCCGTTCTCGCTCTCTTCAACTACAAACATCGATCTCGTCTTGGACATCCTTGCTGCCTCTCATTGTACTCGTTCTGTACGTCACCTCGCTCGGTCGCTGCACGCCTTCCTCAAGATCACCAGGAGCTGACGAGCTGCTGTTGTTGCTCCGCCTCTGCGCGTCGGCTGCGCCGCGGTCCCCCTTCGCCGGCCCGAACGCAGCGCTCGCGCGACCGCTGCCTTCCTTTCCTTCCCGTCCTTCACTTCGTCTGCGGTCGCAGCTCCTCGGTCGCTCCAGCCAGCAGCCTGTGAGGCGTCGGTCTGCCGACATCTTTTCCTGTGCCAACAATTCTTGGATCGTCACATCTCGGGACACCCGTAGCTCGCTCGCTCTCAGCCAACCGTTGTGCGTGTCGCAGATCGAGCCGGCTTGGGCCGACGAGCAGGCCGACAGCGCTCGAGCTGCTTCTTCGCTCGGACAAGACTGACGCTTCAGCTCCCCACTCTCGCAGGCCTCGCTCTCCCGAGCCCTCGACGGCAGCGCCTCGTACACTTCCGGTCGCCCGTCCCACTTGCTCTTGACCGACGACCAGCTCCCGAGCACGATGCAGGCCCTTCCTCCGACGGCGGTGCCGCTCCCCGCATCACCCGTGCTACGCTACGACCTGCCGCCTTCGCCTCCAGCCTCGCCGCTCTCCCCTCTGGTAGACCTCCCAAAGTCCCAGCTCTCGGCGGCGGAAGCGACCGCGGCGCCGGTCGAGCCGGCGCTGCCTCCGCCGACGTTTCGGATGATCCCGCCGACGCCGCTCGGGCCTGGCGAGGCAGAGGTGCGCTTCGCAACGCCGCCCTCGACATCGGACTCGGTGCTCGAGGGTCCAGAAGGCGAAGAGAGTGCAGATGGCGAGGGTGCGGCACCGGCTACACCGCCAGACTCCAAGGCCGAGAGCTCCCCCCCGAGCGGATCTGGCTCGCTTGCGCTGGACGGCGACTCCCCGTCGCCTGGCAAAGACGACGGCTCAGCTCGGTCCGCCGCCGATGTCCCTCATTCTGAGGACACGCCACCGGCCGTCTCAGATGCAGGCCAGATTTCGGCCGAGACGCCAGTCGCCAGCTCGGACCACCCGGCAGCTGCTTCTGTTGCGGCGGCGCCGACGCAGAACGCGGCTCCCCCGCGGACGATCGGCCGAAAGATCTCCATGCTAGCCTTTGGCAGCATGAAACGCTCGACGAGCCCCGCAGCTCCTGCTGCTCGCTTGCCGACGGACGCGCCAGCAGCCCGCGGTGCGTTTGGCGCCGCCCCCGTTCCTCCGGCAGCGGCAACAACGACAAGGACAAACAGCACACCGCCGGCGACTCTGACGGCGGGCCCGTCGAAGAAAGCGGCTGCACCACCCAAGGTCGAGCGACCAGCAGTCGAGGCCAAGAAGGCTAACAGCTCCGGGAGCGGCGGCGGCGGGCTCGCAGGCATCTTCCGCAGCCTGACCTCGCGCAAGAAACCCACCTCCACACCTCCTCCATCGAACACTGGAGCGCCCGACGGCGGCAAGGGCGCCGGCATGCTAGCCAAGAGGATGTCTGTGCTCAGGAGTCCAGAGCAGGTCCGTCCTTTGCCTACTCTAGCAGGTGGCGTCCACCGTTATGACTGCTGACAATCGTGCCCTGCTCTTCACTGACAGATTCGACAAGAGAAGGAGGCGATGGAAGTCGAGGCGGCGCGGACGGCTGAACGCCGCCATCGAGAGGCAACCAGTCTCCTGGGCCAGCCGCTCCGTCGGTCGCCCTCCAGTGGGCAGGCAGAGCCTCTCGGCGCCAACGCTGTCGCTGTCGGCAGATCTGCCCCTTCGCCGACGATGGGTCAGCGACCGTCGAGCGAGCTCGGCCGTAGTCCCTTGCGGAGCAGCGGCGGGCCCAACTTTCGGCCGCCGTCGCCATCGCCGGTCGTAGCGCCGCTCGGCGCGGCTGTCGATGGTTCTCCGCCTTCGGCTCGATCGGCGGCGTCGCAGGTCGCCGGCTCGCCTAGCCGACAAGGACTGGCCATGGTCGCCGAGAATGGCGCCGGCCCGGGCCAACAACGAGCGAGACCTCCACCGCTTCAGATTCCAACGTACGGCCGTCAGCGGTCGACCTCGTCGGGAGCTGGTTCGCTTCCGTCAGCCCTCAGTGCCGGCGGACGCACGCCTCTTTCTGCCGATGACAGCGACGACGGCGGCGATGGCGACGGCCTCGTCATCGGGCGGCGCCAGCGGAGGCGACCGCAAGACTCGGCCTCCACTCCCCCGGGCTTGTCCTACTCGCCGTCTTCTTCGACCGCGTCGCACGAGCCGTCGGCCGACTACCTGTCGAAGCTCGAGCTAGGCCCCGGCGGCGGCCGCCAAGCCTCGCAGTACCGGCCGGTGCCCTCTCAGCATCAGCAGCGAGCGGACAGCCCGAGCACGCCTGTCGACGGCCAAGACTTTGGCTCGAGCCCGATCGACGAGTTCGGTGGCGGATCGGTCAGGAGCCAGTCTCGTATGAGCCGGACGTTTGGCTCGCTCAACTCGCACGGTGTCAATGTCTGTAACCTCGCTTCATTCTTGAGCTCTCGTCGGCAGCTGCTGACGACTCGCCCGCGGTTCTGCAGATGCGGCCCAAGCACGCGCCTCCGCCGCCCCATCCGTCGCTCTCTGGTTCGTCGCGCAAGCGGTCGAGCTCGAGCGGGCCGACTCGCACGCGCACTTCGGCCTCGCCCCAGGTGCTCTCGCGAGCCGAGATCGCCGCAAAGGTCTCCGAGGCCTCGGAGCAGGACCAGCACGATGTCGACACCTTCTTCTCTCTCTAGCCGGCTCAAGTTGGCCAGCCCTGACCCTTCTCACTTCCACTCCTCTGCCTCCGGTGTACCGCTTTCCTTCTACCATTGTCTGTCTGTCTAACCGCTCGTTGTTCATCGCACACCCCACTTATCGCCCCTCCTGATTCGCTCTGTCGCTTGTAACGAGACCGACCACTCCACCTATCCATCTCTTAATATGCTCTCTGGGTCCGCAATCGAGGGCGAGGTCGGGATGCAAGCGCGCTGGAACGCCGGCAGGTCGGGCAATTTTGGCATGGATGGAGACAGTGGAGGCAGTTGAGAGAAGATGCTACAGTGGGCGAGCGCGACCGACAGAGATCGTGCGTGCACTGCCAGCTCCGGCCAGCCGGCCATCGAGTTACGACGTCGGCGGCCGAGGTCGGCGTCGCGTGGCGATCAGACGAAGGGCATGTCTCCGCCCGTGAGCGCAAGGCAGGTGCCAGAGACAAAGCCGCTGTCCGATGAGGCCAGGTAGACATAGGCGGGACCGCACTCGGCGGGCTGACCGGCGCGGTTGACGAGGGGCGGTCCGCCAGCAGCGAAGCCCTCCATCTGCGACTCAGGACGGGCGGCAGGCTGGAGGGGCGTGTAGAACGGGCCGCTGTGAGAGAGATAGCCAGGAAAGGCGGTCAGGTCAAAGGCCACGGTCATAGAAAAGGATCAGGGGCGTACGGGGCGACACTGTTGGCACGGATGCCCTTGGGCGCGAGCTGAACGGCAAGCGAACGCGTGAAAGACAAGATTGCGCCCTTCGTGGCGGCGTAGTCGGCGAAGCCGCCAGAGCCCTTTAAAGAGGAGGCGCGAGGGTCAGGGACAGAGCCGGGAGCAAGGACGGGCAAGGAGTGCACACCTTGTAGGCGGTGACCGACGTCGTGTTGATGATCGCCGAGCCCCTCTTCATCAGCGGCAGGGCGTGCTTGGTGAGGGCAAACATGGCGGCGACGTCTGTGATGACGATGGAGAGGGTAAGTACTGGGACACCGAAGCGAAAGAAGGCCCGCTCGACACGCACTGATCTGGAGCGTGCGCTGGACAGTGTCCATGTCGATCTCCTGGATGTCCATGCACTGGACCTGCTGGGCGGCGTTGTTGACGAGGACGTGGAGCTTTCCGCCAAAGGCGGCCTTGTGCTCCTCGACGATGCGCTTGGCCTCGCTGTCGCCGGGGATCGAGAGGTCGCAAAAGATGAGGTTGACCTTGGCGCCCTTCGAGTACTCGGACGACTCGATCTCAGTCTTGACGGCCTCGGCGTCCTTGCGCTCGGCCTCCATGCAAGCGATCGAAAGCGAGGCGCCCTCGCGGGCGAACATGATGGCGGCGGCCCGGCCGATGCCCTGCGAGGGCGGAGAGCGGAGTTGGAAGGTTAGCAGTCGATTTCAAGAGACCACCACCAACAGGCAGGACGAGCCGAGTCGGCGCCGGTCAGGAGCGCAATCTTGTTCTCGAGCTTGCCCGAGCCCGAATACTCCTTCAGGAAGGGCCGGCCATCGTCGTCCCAGTGCTCGAGCTTCGAGTGCTCGGCCTTGACCGGCATGTGCTCGTCGAGGCCGGGGCCCTTCTGCTCAAAGCCGACGTCGGGGAGGTTGTCGACGTAGGCGGTGACGAGCTTGCCAGACTCGAGGAGCTCCTTGTAAGACGACACTGGAGAAGAGGGCAGGGAGGAGAGTCCCTCCAGGCAGGTTAGTGGCGCCCAGCGAAGACGGCAGCCAGAGAAAGTCGAGCGTCGCGCGCGGCGCAAGCGAGAGACGCGCGGGACGCACTGCTGGGGATGGTCTGGTGGAAGGTGCGGGTGATAGCGGGGCGAGGTGCGAGGCGGTTGAGGAAGGTGGTACGTGTGCGGAGGAGGTGGCGGATGGTGGTCGTTGCTGTCGAGGTCGCCATCTCGTCGTCGGTCGTTCGTCGACGAAAGCTGGCGAGGGCAGCGACGACGACGGAACGAATGGCGCGTCACTCGGGGCGGGGGTCCCGCACGCAGCGGAAGGCCGGAAGCTGCCAGCCTGCACGAGCCGGGCGAGAGCCGAAATTCAAACTCCGACTCGAGGGCGGGCGACCCGGGCAGGGAGCGACAACCGCCAGCTGCAGCCCAGCCAGCAGCATGTCGGGACGACTGTCGCCAGCAGGCCGCCTCGGAACAGCAGGTTGAGGACAGGACGCGACGCAGAGGCGCGACGTAGAAAGTTGCGGACGCAAGGGGGCATGGTCGGCGGCTGCAGAGTGGACGTCAGCACGCAGAGCGCCCAAGGCGAGTTTGGCTGCCTGTCGACAGGCTGCTCTCGAGCCCTGTGCAAGCATTCGACCGACGCGAACGACGACGGCTGACCTCCTGCTGCGAGTATGCCAGCTCAAGTCGGCCAGCGTCTCGTGTCGCGCTACATGAAGGGGACCGCCGGCGGCACATCGGCCCGAGCGATCTCTCCGGCGTCGGAGGTGGGGCGCACAGACGACCCGCGCGCGCGCGGGCACACGATGAGCGGCAGCCGCCTTTCGCTCCAACAGACTTTGCTTTCGCCGGGCCTCCGTTGAGGAAGGGACCATGCTGCGACGCCATTCGTAGCTCCCCTTTGATCTCAGAGGCGCCCGCTGATCGATCCCTGCCGCCTGGGCTGGACCCGCTTGACGGCCCCGACTGCCGTACAAGGCAGGTCGTCTGGTCGGCCGACGGCCTTCTCCGCCCTCGGTATCGTGCCGGACCCCCCGCATATCGAGCCAGTTCGTGGTCCCCCGCTGACGCTCCCCTGGGTCGCGTCCTACTGATGGTTTCGGCGGTCCGACGACGGGACCCGGGCCGCGTTTGCTCGTTGTTGAGCGGCGGAGGACGACGCGAGCTCGACGCCTTATAAGGCCGGCTCGGTCCTGGTCCTCTCAGGAGGACTGCTCATCCCTCCTCACGCTGCCCTCTCCGCCAGCAACCAACACTTTCGCAGCCTGCGTCTCTAGCTGCCCCCATGGCCGACAACACCAGTCCCGCCTCGTCGCGGACCGACGTCCCGCTCGACGAGAAGAACAAGCTCGCCGGCCGGCGCTCGTTCGCCCACTCGGAGGGCGACGGTGACGCAGCCGACGTCCGCTTCCACAAGGGCGGCGAGTTGTACGTCCTCGCGCACTCTCAGTCGCGAAGCAGGTGCCTCGATTGCTGACGGCAGACGGATGCCCTGGCCACTGACAGCATCGACGAGCGTGGACGCCGAGGTGAGCATGCACGCCCGCGCGCCTGCCCGCCGGGCCCTCCGAAACTAACCCCTACCTGCCCGCCCTCAGTCTACCGGACGACGACCGCACCGCCGCCCTACCCTACCTGGGCTCGCTTTATCCCTGGAGGCTGGTCTAAGAAATGGCTGAGTACGTCCTCGACGAGGGCTGCTGCGCGTCGCTTCGTCGACGCTAACCGCCATTTCTCCTGCTCATCTTACCAGTCCCGCTTAAGGGCAACGCGATGCTGTACGGCATCAAAGCATTTGCTGGTGTTGCTATCCTCTTCTTCGGGTGCGTGCGCTTGCTAGAGCGTCTGTGTCCTCCCCGATCGCCGCCGTTGGCTCGGTCGCCCTCGCCCTTCGATCCGCACCCAGCCGCTGACATTTCTGTTCATTTCTGAACCACTCGATAAAAGGTATGATCAAGGAGTCATGGGAAGCGTAGGCGAGTCTCATGACTTCAGGCAGCTCATGGGCGTCGACTCGAACCCCCAGACCGACCGGGATGCCGCTGCCTACGGAGGTATCGTCGCAGTGCGTCCCTCTGCGTCTCCCATACAGCCACGCTCTATCAAGCTGACGTGCTGCTCCGCCGTTGGTCAGGTCTACTATGGCGGCACGCTCATCGGCGCTCTCCTCGGCGGCATCCTCGGTGACCGCATTGGCCGGCTCAAGTGCATCACGATCGCGTCTGTTTTGGCGACCCTTGGAGCGTGCGTGCAAGCCTCGAGCTTCGGCATCACGCAGATGATGATCGGCCGCGTCATCACGGGTCTTGGTAGGTGCAGTCTGATTCTGCTCGATCGACACAGGGCAAAGCGCTAATAGCGATCCCGGACGACCTTAGGTACCGGCTGCATCAACGTCGTTATCCCAATCCTCTGCTCAGAGCTCTCACCGGCCCACACGCGAGGAGCGACGCTTGCGTTCGAGTTTGTCATCAACATCGGCGGAGTCTGCGTCGCCTGTGCGTCGAGCGTTGCCCAGCCCGCAGAGAGCCAAGCCGCTGACGTTGCTTCGCTCACCCTATCCTCTTGATTCGCTCAATACGACGCTGGGAACACACGGTCCTTCTCGTCAACGCAGACTGGTTGGGCTTCGGTCTCAAGTGTGATTGCCGCTCCGTCGCTCAGCTGCTAGAGAGCAGGGCTGTGGACTGACGCTTGCACCCTTCATGACGCGCCCAACGTCAGTTCGCTCGAACCGGTCTAGCTCCTTCACATGGAGGTTCCCGATCGCTATGCAGATCATCTTCATCATCGTCCTCATGCTCATGCTTCCATTCTTCCGTGAGTGCCAACCGGACTCGAGCCGTTTGCTTCGCACAGTGCAGAAATCGCTGATCTCGATCGTGCGTTCCGCAGCCGAGTCGCCCCGCTGGCTTGCGCGAATGGGCCGGGAGGACGAGGCCCGCTACATTCTAGCTCAGTGCCGTGACGAGGACGGCGTGAGTGGCACCTCGCGCTAGCATTCTTTCGAATCGGCGCTGACCGTCTTTGGGAATGCAGAATGAGGACGCCGAGATCGTCAACCAAGAGATGTACGACGTGAGCAAATCTCATCACGCTGCTCCTCTCCGCGACGGAGCAGATGTTCATCTTAGGTACCGCAACAACAGATCCTCGAGGTCGCCGAGCTTGAGCGGTCGCACGAGATGGACTACGTACGTTTTCGCATCCGCCGCGCATCGCGTCTCCATCGGCTCCGAGCTGACCCGCGCCCCTCAACAGTTGCCGATGCTCTTCAAGAAGGATCCCCGTGAGCTCTCTCGTCGCGCTGACACCACTCGTCCTTATGCTGACGTGTGGCCTACCTTCAGTGAACATTCGCCGCCGAGTCTGGCTGTCCATCTGCATTCAGCGTTCGTCCCCCCGCGCACCCCGAAGAAATCCTCCCTCCCCCCCTCCCGACTCCTTATCTGTGGCTAAGCCGTCATCCCATTCTCCACAGTCTGGCAAGAGTTCACGGGAATCGGTAGGTCGACGAGCACGCGCGCCCATCAGTTTTGCTCTGTTTCTGACGCTCCCTCCCTCACGCAGGCGCGGTGACGGCGTTCGCTGTTAGTGCAGAAGACCAGCCAACTATCCATTAGCAAAGGCTGAACCATTGACTCCTTGACTTGCCAGGCTACCGTTTTCCGACAGGCCGGCTACTCGGACGAGAAGGCTGGTCTGCTGTCGGGCATCAACGACGTGACGTACCTGCTCGCGTGAGTTCGACTTTCTAACCGCACCTGCCCCGCCCCTCGTCTGACACTGCTGTCGATGGTCAGCGTCTTCATCGCTGTCGCGCTCATCGACCGCATCGGTCGTCGCAAAACCCTCTTTGCCGGCTCAGTCATCGTACGTGCTCTCATCGGCTCAGTCTGGCTGTCCGAACCTGACGTTTTCTCCCACGCCTCCAGATGGCTTTTGCTCTGTTCCTTGCCACCGTCGGCGCGCACTATGTGCCGCGCACAGAAGGCTCGCAGCGCAACAGCTGGGGCGCCTTGGTGACCTTCAGCGTCTTTCTCTACACGGCCTGCTTCGGCGCCACCTGGCTTACGATCCCTTGGCTGGTGAGTTGCAAATAGAAGCCCGGCCGCGCCGGCGCCTTTCCCTGATGCCGGCCAGCCAGCTGACGCCCTGGTTCCGGCAGTACCCTACCGAGATTTTCCCAAGTTTCGTGCGAACAAAGATAAGACCCGTCTGCCCCGCGTTCCGGACAACCAGGGTCTCGTTACTGACATACTCATCGATATCTGTTTGGCACGGCAGCGCGTTCTCGGTCGCAGGCTGGTCCGTAGGCAATGGCATCATCATGGTGCGCGCCCGGCGTCAGACTGATGTTGAAGCGAGCTGAGCGGGCGACTGACTTGGCGCGGCCTCTCTCGCAGATGCTCACCCCCTTCCTTTTCACCGCGATCCACGAGTACGCCTTCCTTTTTTTCGGCATCCTGACCGTCCTCACGATCCCGGTCATCTACTTTTGTAGGTCGACATCCTATCGTTTCTCGCTGCTGCCGCTCCTTTACATTAACCGACCACTCGCCCTTTTCAGTCTACCCCGAAACGGCCGGTCGATCGATGGAGAGTATGGCGATCCTCTTTACCGGACCCATCTTTGTCCAAGGCCAGCAGAAGATGCTGAAGGAGCTCGAGGCCGCTGACCCGGAGCTGTACCACGCTGTGAGTGCTTCCCGCTCCCGCACACATGCGAGCACGCCCACTGATGCTGCCTGCTTTGCTTCGCTCACAGATGGAGATCGGGGACCGCGCCACCGTCGACCGCAAGCGGGGCCTCGCCGCATCAAAGCAGACCGAGCACCGCGAGCACGCTTGAGCGCCGTCCAATGGCATTCTCCCCTCCCCCCCCCCCTCACTTTCCTTCTCGGCCACTGGATCTGCTCCCGTTCCCGCTCTTAATGACCTGTCTGCTCTTGCTGGCGCGACCAAGGTGGCTGCAAAATATTGGCATCGTCTCAACCCTCGACCATCGTCATCGCGCGAACGCTCCCTCCACACCGCAGACAGGGCCAGCCGTCGGTCATCGGCTTGCGACCCTCGGCGGCGCCGAGGCGTTCGGCCTCCTCGGTCCGAACGAGAGCCTCACCGAGGCAGAAGTAGCAGTAGAAGCAGCCGGCCCAGCAGTTGGCTCGGACGGGGATGTGGATCGCGTGCGGGTCATCGCCGACTAGCGCATCGGCAGCTGGCCTGCCTGTAAGAGGCAGGGCTGGGATCGATGGCAGCTGCGGGATGGGCACGGCCGATGGGGACGACGCCGACTTGGCATAGCAGATAGGACACGTCGTGCGAGGTAGAGCGGCGTAAGGGCCGCGGTGCTGTTGACTCGACAGCCCGGCCGAGCCGGCCTTCCCGGGGCCAGCCGCTGCGAGGGCCTTGTAATCTGGCGGAGCGTCGGTGAACAGCGCCACACTGTCCGAGAGCGCTCTGCGGACCATAGTGAGCGGGCCGAGGACTATAGGCAGGAAGGGCGCGACGTGAGGGAGGAAGGTCTGAGAGAGCAGCGACACAGAGTCAGTCGGCCGTCCTTGATCTCGGCGAGCGGTAGTGGCAAAAACGCACCGCCATCGAGCTCCAAACGAGCTGCCGATTCATGAACTCGTACGAGACCATGCGCGTCAGCATCGAGCTTGACGGCACCATCTTCAGGCCGAGGGCTCGATTCAGCAGCGTCGGGTATCTGTAGGCCGAGGGCGGGTATGCGAGGGGTAAGCCCAACGCGCTGACGGTCCTCAGCCATGATTCGCGCTACTCACTGGCCATTCCAGAGGAACCAGACGAGTCCGACTAGCTCAGCCGCCTTGCCGACCTCCTCGAGTCGACCGACGAGGGACCACAAGCGTCTGCGCCAGCTGCGCCGGGGCAGATCCGGCCAGCTCCGGCTGAGCGCAAACCGTCGGAAGCGTTCAAACAGCCAACGCGGAAAGAGCTGCGGCGAGAGGAAGAAGTGCAGCAGCAGCAGGTTCCGAACTGAAGCCCACGAGAATGGAGGTCCGGTCAGTTGGCTGGATAGGTCCTGTCGACGACACCCCAGGCGCTAGTCAGGGGACGCACGACGACTCCGGCTGGCGGCCGCGCCCCATCGGCTGGCCGTCATCTTGAGGTTCTGAAGCTGAGCGCCCGGTGAGACAAGACGATCCCAGATGCCAAACTTGTAGAGCATCATGCTCGTCAGGAGCATCAGCTCGGGCTGGAGCTGCAGCCGCAGATGCGGCTGTCGAGAGCGGGAAGGAGCGGCCGGCGGCGGTCGTCAGCCTGCGAACCAGTCGATCGCATACGGCCGGCCACGGGACGCACGCTGAAGTTGTCAAGCGACGACGAGACCTGCTCGGTGAGCATGCTCGAGAGCGCGTCGTCGAGCTCGAGCGAATCGAGCTGCGACACGCGAAGCGGCCGAGCCGATGGTGCGGCGGCGGCGCCCGCCGTCGAGGTCGACCGAGGCAGGGTGCTCGGCCCGGCGGCGAGCTGGCTAGCCGGGGCGGGAGGCGGAGCGAGCGAGGATGGCATCCGGCCGAACTCCGACATTCGAGTGTCTGTGAGGCGATGGTGCTCTCTGACGAGAAGCGGGATTGCGTCGGCTGTCGAGATCGAGGCAGATGAGTGAGAGGTGAAAATTAGGCAAGGAAGGAGGGCCGAAAGGACGAGGCCGGGTGGGCGAGACTCACATGTGTCAGGCTCACGCGGCCAGGTATCGTCGGATAGGCGAAGTCCACTAAGTTACGGCCACGGAGGAGGGAAGAATGGCCTGGGAGAGGGAGTTGATCGAGCTGCTGCCGTTTCAAAGTAGGCTTCCTGGTCGGCCGGATGAGTCGTGGTCGAGCGATGGGCTGAGGTGACGGACGCTCTCGGGGCGGACGAGGCCGGCATCGGCAACGGCGCGTCCCGCGGCCCGTGCCCGTACGCCTGCCAAAGACAATGCATTCGAAACGGCTGTCGTCGTACTTGACACGTGGCGGCCTTTACTTGTGGCAACAGTTACATATGTATCGCGAGACTTCATCGTGCGTGCCAGCATTCGATTGGAGTGCGCTCGCGACCGCTGGTCACACAAGGCCGTGCAGCCAACCCTTCACTCCTTGGAGACCTCAATGACGAGCTTGCCGACCGTCTGGCGGCCGGTCAGCGCCTTGTGCGCGTCCCGAAGTCCGTCGGCCGTGAACGGATACGTCTCGGAGATGAGCAGCTGAGGAGGGAGCGTGAGGTCGAGCTGTCAGCGGTTCGCGAAGGGCGCAGTCTATAGCCAGCGTCGGCCCGACGCACCCGAACGACGCCGGCATCGACGAGGTCAAACATCTCCTTGGTGTAGCTCTTCCATTCTTCGCTCGTGACGATCGCGTTGTTAAGCCTGCGACAGAAGACGGCATCGCGGCGGTCAGTATCTGACGCCGCGCGCGGTGTGACCAGGACGCGGCAGGACGCACGTCGGCCGAGTAAGCTTCCAGTTGCCCTTGGCCAGCTTGGCCGGCAGGATCTCCGGGACGGGGCCGCTTGCGTTGCCGACTGTCAAGCGCAGCAAGGGCTCACGGTCAGTCGCTACAAAGAGCCAGCAAGGGCCAATCAACGTAAGACAGACGTACAGGTGACCATCGTGCCCTGACGACGGAGCAGGGACCAGTTGGCCTCCCACGTCGCCTTGCCGACGCCGTCGTAGATGGCTGATGGGAGCAAGGTTAGACTCGTGCAATGCTCTCTCCCAGTCAGGAAGTGAAAGCGCACCGTGAACACCAAGGCCACCGGTCAGGCGGTCGACCTCCTTCTGCAGCGCATCGGCGTCGCCTCCGACGACGACGACCTCGGCGCCATTCTTCTTTGCTAGGTCAGCCTTCTCGAGCGTACTCGTCGTGCCGATGACGTGCGCTCCAAAGTGGCTGGCCATTTGGCACAGGTTAAGGCCGACGCCGCCGGCCGCTAAGACGGTCAGGGTAAGGGGCGAGTCAGCCCTCTCTGTCAGCCCGATCCTGAAACCGAGGACGTACCAGCGTGGACGAGGATGTAGTCGCCCTTCTTGACGGCGTACGACTCGCGCAGCTGCGTGAGTGCCGTCAGACCCTGAACGACGAGACCAGCCGCCGATTTGAGCGAGATCGACGACGGGAGGACCTGAAGCATGAGAAGGCAGGCAAGGCGTAAGCTGGACCCGGGTCTTGGTCTGCGATGCCGCTGCGCGCGACGTCAGAGAAGCGATGGCAGACTCACGGCCACCTTGTCGGCCTTGGCGACGATGTACTCTGCGTAGCAGCCACTTTGATAGGCGGCCACGTGCTGGCCTACCTTGACATCGGTGACGGACGAGTGGACGTCGACGACGACGCCGGCAGCCTCCTCACCGAGCGTGAATGGCAGCGCGACCGGGTACAAGCCGCCCATCTAGAGCGAGAGCCAGAAGGCAGCGGATCAGACGCGGATACCTCGGAGGGCGTGAGATGCGACCAGCGCACCTTGTAGTTGTCGATGCTGGTCCGTCACAGGGGTAAACTCGAAGACGTCAGCCCGCGGAGCAAATGGCGGAGCGCGTGCAGCGCAGTCGGGCTGGCGGTCAGCCCAGAGGTCCAGCTACGCACTAGTTGATGCCGGCATAGGAGACCTTGCTGTTGAAGGGTCGATAGCAGCAGCCAGGTCAGAACAGCTGCAACCGCTGAAGCAGCTCGAGGAGAGCGGCGACTGACATGAGGACCTCGCCGGCCTGGACGGTCGGCACCGGAACCTCCTTCTGCTGAATCGCTTCGAGGCCCTCCTGCTTCTCAATCTGCACGGCGACCAAGACTTCAGAGTCAGCCGCAAAAGAGATGCAGCTTGAAGCCGGTTCTGACGTAGTCTGCTCACCAGGAGAACCTTCTGCGTCTTGGGGACCTGTTGGGCGGCGGACGACATGCTTCGGAGCTGAAGGGCGGCGGCGGCGGCGAACGGGCGAAGATGAAGTCTGGCGGTGGGTAGGCGGGGAGCTTGGTGATAGGCTGGACGGATGGCGAGCGGTGAGAATCGGGTCGGGAGAGCGAGGATGGTCGAGCGGAGGGCCATGTGATGGTGGTTGCGGGGCAGGAGGAGGGCGATGGAAGAAGAGCTCGAGCTGCTCTGAGCCTCCGTCGAGGTGCCTCTCCTTTGTACCCAGCCGACTGCCGTCCTCGCATCAAGCAAGGCGGCCTCCGCCGAGATCCTGACTAGTCAGCCCGAGTTTGAGCCCCTTCTCCATCTGCTGCCGAGGACCGCCTGCTGGGCTGGTCGAAGTCGAAGCTGTCAGCAGCGGTCGGCCCAAGCCGGCGGACCCTGCGCTTGGTCAGAGCGGGCGGCCAAAGCCGACGACCCGGCAAGGAGAGCCAGGCGAGCACGACATGGGAGATACAGCAGAGGCAGCGCAGGCGGCGGAGTGACATAGGTGCGGACGGCCATCTAGTACACGGAAAGAGCTGGGGGTAAGGGGTATGCAGTCGAGGTCCGACAGAGCTGTGACTTCAGCGAGACAGAGCGAAGCGGGGTATACGAGGAGGCGCTCGTCTTGAGTAGGAACCCAGGCTCAGGGCGGACCGGCCGACTCGGACGCCGGCAGCGGTCGATCCGTCTCGTCGACCGACAGCCGGCGGGGCGTCTGCCGCTGGACGTCGGTGTGAAGGAGCTGTCAAGGGGTAAGAAGGGGTCAGCTTAGGGCGAGCGAAACGTCAGCAGCAGTCGGGCGCAGACGCACCTCCTTCTTGAGGTCATCGCCCGAGACGGCGGCGACGGCGTCCTCTTCGTCGTCGACATCCGCCGCTCCGAGGACGACGCCCTTGCGAAAGATCTCGCCCTCTTCCTCGACCATCCTGAGGCTCTTCTTGACCGTCGGCGAGCTTGGGCCGTGGCCAGAAAGGTCGAGCAGCTGCTCGACGCCTTCGTCGTCGTCCGAGCCCTCGTCGGAGCCAGCCGGGCCGTCGTCGTCCTCGTCGTCCGAGTCGGCGATACTAAAGTTGGGCGACGAGAGCGGCTCGTTCGAGCCATTCTTGATCGGCGTGACCGCGGCTGGCGGCAGGAGGCCGCCCGGTGTTGCCGGTGTCGTCTTCGGGATGATGAGCTTCGGTGTCGAGGGCAGCCGCGCTGCTGCTGCTGTTGCTGCTGTCTCCCGGTCGAGGATCGCCTGAAGCCTGCTCTTCTCGGCAGCATCCTTGAGGGCGACGTCTGCTCGGTCGAGCTGGGTCGTCAGCCGATCGACGAGACCGAGGAGGACCTGCAAGCGGTCGTCGATTCCCTCGTCGCCGGCCGTTCCGCCGCCATCGACCGCCTGCTGAACCATCTCCTCGAGTCGCTCGCGAAGCACCTTCCCGCGCTCGACCGCGCCCGAGACGTCTGCGACGACGACGACGCCGAGCGCGTCACCAATCTCGACGCCGTCGGCCAGCGCCTGGACGGCCTCTTCGGCCTGCTCCTCAACTTCGCTCGGACGCAGCTCAAAGATGGCGACCCGAGCCTGACCGGCCGGCGTTGCCGCCTCGGCCGCCACCTCGGCCAGCGCCCGGGCCGAGTCGGCCTCCTTGGCCAGCCGGGCGAGCGTCGACTTTTGAATAGGCGCCCAGACGGCCTGCCTGGCCGCCTTGGTCAATGACTTGTCCTGGGCGAGCTCGGTGTTGCGGATGCAGCTCTGCGAGGACGCGATGCTCAGAGTCAGTCAGCGAGTACTCCTCATCATGGACCGAGCGGTGCGAGAGCGGCACCTGAAGGATGTCTCTCGACCAGCCGAGGCCGACCTCGTCACCGACAGCGACGCTCAGGTCGAGGCACCGGACGATCTTGTTGGCGCGGAGGCCGACTGCGAGCGCCATAATGCCAGCCGTCTCGACCGCGGGGTTGGAGGTGAGGTCTAGGTGCAGCAGATGTGTCGCCTCGGGCAGGAACTCGGCCAGGGCGATGGCGCCCGACGTCGTCAGGCCGGTCGCCGACAGCAAGAGGCGCGAGAGGTTGGCGTTCAGCGTGAATGCATGTCGGAGGGCGTGTATCTGGACGAGTCGCAGATAGGTCAGCGAAGCGGCTCGACGTCGGCGCGAGCAGCGTGACGAGGAACGCACCCCTTCGAGTGCGGGCCCGCAGCACGGGTTGCTCGATAAGTCGAGCGTATCGAGCGTCGAGTTGTACTTGAGCGCCTCGGCGAGCGCGACGAGGCCAGCGACGTCGATCCGGTTGTCGGCCAGGTTGCAAACCTTAAGTGTCCGGTTGCGCTTGAGCACCTGGGCGATGTATGTGACGCCCGTCTGCGGGAGCGCGGTGTATGCGACGAGGACGCAAGATCAGAATTTGGGACCATTCGGAGAGATTGATAGTGCAAGCAAGACTTAGACGCACGCGCAGGTCGTTGCCCTTCAGGTCGAGCGTGACGAGCCGACCGAGCCGCTGGACGTCGTCCAGGGCCCGCACGCGTGTCCGCATCATCCGGCCGACTACAGCATCCCGCCCAGCCGCGCCTCCCTTCGCCTCCGATCGGAGCGGCAGGTCGTCGTCCGAGTCGGACCCGGCCGAGGACGAGCCCGACGAGCCGGAGGACGAGTCCATTCCTGGCCGTCGGTACGAGGCAGGCACGACCCGCCGGGTAATGCCGCCGGTTGAGTTGCTCGCGACGGACGGGATCTCGGGCAGGACGGCACCATCGTCCACGGCGTGGGTCACGCCAGAAGCGGCTGGAGGCCTGCGCCCCCGCGGAGTGTAGGGCGCATATGTGACGGTCGTCGAAGTTGATGTGCCGGAGCCAGATGAGGAACTGGAAGCGGCGGCGGCCGACCCATCGACCGACGACGGCGTGAAGGGGGATGAGGTAGTCGTGCTGACGTCCGGGTAGTCCTTGATCATGACGGCGAGCGAGACGCCACCGAGGGAAGGTATCCGGTTGTTGCGGAGCGAGAGATGGCGTATCGTCGAGTGCCGAACGCCTTGGCCTGCGTCGCGAAAGAGCGAGATGTAGGAGGTCAGGTGCGGTCAGCACACATCTATGCCTCTGAGGTTGATCGCAAAGAACGCACCAAGGGCCTCGAGCGCCCCCCCACGAAGCGCACAGCCGTCTAGCCGCAGGGTTTCGACACCCCCTTCCACCGCTGCTGCCGCCGGCGAGCTCTTCTCTGCGTCGGCTGGTGCCGGGCCCCTTTGCGGCCGTATCCGAAGCGACGGGACGAGGACCTCAATGCTCCTCCGGTCGAGCGGGTTCTCGCTCAGGTCGAGGAACTTGATGCGAGCGCGTTCGTCGGCCAGGAAGCCGGCCAGCATCCGCCAGCCAGCAAGCTTAAGCCGCCGGTTGTCGCGCAGCACGAGCGACTCGAGCTCGCCTGCGAGCAGGAGTGCGCAGAGGAGCGTCTTGAGCGACTCTTCGGCAAGCGAGGTTCCGGAGAGGTCGAGTCGGCGGAGACCGAGCCGGAGGGAGAGGACGTCGGCGAGAGCGTCGACGATGAAGCGTGAGAGGGGGAGCGTCGACAGGTCGAGCGTCCGCGGTATCGGAGGAAGGGGAGCGGCGGCCTACAATGAGGATGGGAGAATTGTTAATCAGCGACGCCGTGGGCGTGCATAGATTCATGGTCACAAGGGGAGCGACGCACCTTGACAGCCCGCAGCACCGCCTCGTCCATGCCCTCCTCACGCACGCGGACGGCCCATTCAAAGAGCTCGCCGACTCGCTTTTCAGTCCACCACTCGGCCCCGCCCTCGTCGGTCTGACGGCGCGCATAGTCAGCCTCAACTTGGGCGATGCTCGTCGCCGTCTGTTCCGAGCTCGGCGGGAGGCCGGCAGAGAAGGGATACGTGATGGCGATATGGGCGAGCGGGAAGGTCGCCTTCTTCAACCGCGGCCGGCTGGCGTCATCAGCCGTGGCTGGGACGGTCCCCGACGGAGGCTTCCCTGCGAAGGACGACCCCTCGCTCGTCGCTGGCGGTTTGGGCGGTGGGGCGGGCGCGACGGCCACAGGGAGCGGCAGGCCAGCGGCGACGCTCGAGAGTCGACCGAAGGCCTTGCTGAAGAAGGCGCCGGCGCGCTCCCCGCCCTGCTGAACGACCGAGCCGACTGCGCCCTGCCCGGATGAGCTCGCGCCCGAGCCAGCAGAGCCTGATGAGCCTCCGCCGCTGCTGTCGCCCATCAGCCGGCTGACGGCGTTCGACGGCGACGGGCGGATGAGCGAGCCGAGCAGGCCGCGCGCAGGCGGCCGGGCCGGCTTGAGAATGCCCTTCTTGGGCGGCGCTGGCCGCTTAAGCGGCGGCGGTGGCGGTGTGACTGGTCGAGGAGGGGGAGTGATCCGGCCCGAGAGCTCGGGTGATGACGAGGACGAGGCCGAGTTGGCCGTTGATGCGGAGGGACGAGCGCCGTCCGGGGCGGCGGCGGCCGGCGAGGAAGGCAAGACGTCGCCGAACGCCGACCTGACTGGCGCTGTTGGCGTCGAAACAACCGTCGCCGGATTGTCTTCCGTCGAAGAATGGCTCGGCTCGGCTTCCTGCTCTGCGACCAAGCTGCTCGTCGGCGGCGGAGGGGGTGAGCCTGCTTCAGGAGGCGGCGACGGCGATGCGAGCTCTTTGTCCACGGCTGGCGTCTCAAGGTCGTCGCCGGCGACAGCCTTAGCCGCCGTCGCCGAGGATGCTAGCGTGGCCATCCGATTCCTGGCGCGCGCGAGAGCCGATGGGGGTCGGTGTGAGGTGGCGAGCAGGGGCGTTTGGGACAAGGGCGAGGTCTGGAGAGAAGGGGAGAGAGCGACGGACGACGAGCGCACGCGAGATGGACCGGGGCGTCGTGACGGCGCGCAGCGAGCCCGCCCTGTGCCCTGCCGCCACCTTCCCCCTCCCTAGTCACAGACCCTTGCTTTGACCGGTTGCACCGGCATAGTCTTTGGAAGCGGAGCGTGGGTCTGAGATCTGCCCGCTGGCCTGCTCAGGCAGTCAGCGTAGGGTCGCAGGGCTATCGAGCCGGCCCAGCCCGCCCGCCGTCGTCAGAACCCCCGGCGAGAAACCCGACCCTGAAATCGCCGCCTCGGACGGGTGGCGCGCGTCGTCAAGCCCTTTCGACCAACACGCGGCGCGCCGACGACCCGCTCAACACAATCTCCTCTGCGCTACCCTTCCGCTATCTTTCTTGCAGGTATTCCTTTCCGGTCTGCGCAGGTGCGTCTGGCTGGTCGTTCCGGGACGAGCAGCCGCAGCTCTGGGCGACTGACGCGATCACAACCCGCCGTCCGCCTGGCTGCGCCCCTTCAGCCCTGGCCGCCTGTCGTCGCGTCCTCCTCTCCTCGCCGACGCCTGCGCCTTCGGCCGCCCATCCACCGCTCTCTCGGACGCTCTTGACTGTTCCAAAGCGGCTGTCCATCCCAACCGCGCCCATCGTGCGGTCCTCTCTCCTCACCCCTCAGCGTCCGCGCTCGGCCACCGGCACGTTGTCGCCCTCCCCGCCCCCGACGACGCTCACCGCGTCGGGCTCGACCCGGACCGGCACTGGCGGCGGCGGCTCCTCTCACCTCTCGACAGCCGAGACGTCCCTCTTCTCGGCCTCGTCCGACGACGGCGAAGAGCCTTACGCCTCGCGCTCGGGCTTCGGCTGGCAAGCCGACAAGTCGATCCCTGGCCTCGAGGGCTGGGATGGCGGCGGCGGAGGCGGCGGCGGGAACTCGTTCGCGGACGACCTGCTCGTCATCGACGAGCTCCCCGAAGGGGATCCGACCGAGCCTCCTACCGAAGCCGAGTCCGAGGCGGAGCCGACGCCTCGCTACGCGTCGACGTCGACCTCCTGGCCGGCGCGCGCGGCCCGTGAGGGCTCAGCTACGCTGCCGTCCTTCGGAGGCGCGTCCCGGGCTGGCCTGCTGGTCGACATCACCCCGCCGCCGTCGGCCGACTCGTTCAGGTCAGCGACGCCCCCTGGGGTGTCCGGAAGACCAGCCGCCAACGGATCGAGCACGTCGCGCTCGCTTGCTGGCGCCCAGGGGCTCCAGCACCTGCTCGGCGAGGTCGAGGACCGGACGCTGCTCAGGCTTCAGCACGAGCCGACGTTCGTCTCATCCTCGACCTCGTACAACAACACCGCCAATGCCAGCGGTGGCGCGAGAGCTCGTATCCCTTCGGGCGGAGGGGTCGACTCGGTCCGTCGGCTGCGCGAGGCGTTTGCGCGCGCACAAGACTCGCCCCGGACGAGCTCGACGAGCGACCGGGCCTCGACTTCGCCTAACACGACTCGGCAGCCGCCCGCTCAACCCGTCTGGAACCCATACACCTCGCCGTCGGGTCCCTCTGGCGGCGAAGGCGGGGCGAGTACCTCCCGATCGAAGGCAGCCGTTCAGTCGTGGCTGTCAACGTCACAGACGTCCCTCCCCTCGCCTCATCACCAATCGCCGCCTCAACCCGCATCAGCACCCATCGAGCGGCGGACGATCGTCCCCCATCCGAATGAGCTGCGGTCAGCCCGTGGCTTTCCCCCGCCCGAACCCCGCCAGCGGACCGTCTCGCGTTCGCCGGAGCCTTCTGGCTCGGCGACCGACGGCCAGGAGCCTCTCGGCACTGACGAAGACTCGCCTCCGACGCCGCCAATGCGAGTCCCACCGACCTTTTCCTCCCGACACGGGCACAAGGACGCGTCGGACTTCTCGAGCGCGCACCACCGCTCGGCTGCATTCGAGGAAGAGGCGACGCCGCCGGTCCGTTTGCCAGCAGGCTTCGGCCTCTACGACGAATCGTCGCTGCTAGGTTCAATCGGCCGGCACATGCCCGACCGGTCAGCTGCGACGGGCGCAACGTTTGAGGAGGAGCCAACGCCGGCGCCGTCCTATGCCCGTCATCGATCCCGGACGCCGCCATCATCCAATTCGCCAGCCATTACGGCTACCGCGCGCACTGCGCGTGAGCAGCCCACGCAGGCCGGCAGCTCTCTGCAGACATTCATGGCCTTCCAGCAGGCTCCCGCTCAGCCGACACCGCGCTCGCTGCCGTCGCAACTGCAGCCGCAGCCGACTCCCGCTCGCCCGCTCGCCTCGCGCGCGTCGCTCTCGCCTGCGGTGGCCGCGCACTCGACGCCTCCTCCGGCGCAGACGCACGACGCCCTTCGATCGCGAACCCGGACGAGCTCGACCGCCAAAGGCAAAGCTCGCGCGCGGGTCGTCGACACGCCCTCGCCCAATGCTGGTGGCGCGCAGGCCGACGGCTCTTCGCTGTACGCCACGCCCGGTCGACAGGGCGAGGAGGACGAGTCGCTTGCTTTCCGGCCGTCGAGGCAGCTTCGGCGGTCGCCGTCAAAGTCTTTCGCTACGCCTGGCCCGCTGCCGTCGGCCGAGTACGCACCGTCGCCAACTCCGGCCCAAACGACGGCTACCTATCGGTCGAAAACGAGCCCGCGGACGTCGCCGCTGGTTCCTCATCCTTTGGCTCGAGCCACGACGCCACCCGTCAGCCCGCCGGTGCACGTCTCGCCGCGGCGTACGCAGCCAAACCCTCCTTCTCCTCGCCGCTCGTCCGAGCGCAAAGGCACCTCCTTCGTCCTTCCCTCATCGACCTCGCCCTCGGCAAGCACCTACGTCTCGCCACTTCGGGCGATCGTCGGCTCACCGTCTCGTGAGCGCTTCTCGCCGCGTCGAATGAGCACGCCGCCGCCGGCGACACCTTTTTTCATCGCCGACTCGGTGGACCAGGATGAAAAGTACCCGCGCGGACAAGGCCAGAGCGAGGGTCACGACGCAGGGTCCGAGCGGTCAGATGCATCGGACCCAGACAAACAAGAGCCGAGCGTCTTCGCTTCGGAAGAGGAGCCCATTCAGTCTCGCCGAGGGATCATGGCAGAGCCAGAAACGACGACAGAAGACGGCGACGGGATTTTTGACTCGATCCCGCTGTCACCGGCGGCTACTGTCAGCACGCCCTCTCGCTCGGAGTCGGCTTCGCAACGACAAGAGACACTATCCTCGCCTGTCCGCCCCGCGGTGACCCAGACGCCGGCGCGTCGGTCAGCTGCCGCTTACGGCACGCTCGCTGCGCCGGGGACGGTCGGCGCGCCGACGCCGCGTGCGCCAGGTGGTTGGGGCTGGACGCCTGGCGGCGCAGAGAAGGGCAAGGGACGGGCGTCGTCGGCTCCAGATACCGAGGATGAAGTCGTTGTCCTTCGACGGAGGAAGGTCGAGAGCACGCCGCTCGCCACTCCGGCGGCAAAGCTTCCGTACGTCGCCTTGTCCACCTCTATCAGCCACTCTTTCGACTGACGCCACCTTGCTCTGCCTTCAGGCCAACGCCGACCACCCAGCAGCGGATCGTCTCCCTGCCGTCACCGGTCCCCCGACGTTTTTCGCCCTCATCGGCCCGCACGCTTCTGGCGACGCCCGCCCGCCAGTCGCCGGCCATCCGTCGGCTTTCCTTCTCGCTCTCGCCCGCCCGCTCGCCGGGCTCACCCGTGACGCCTTCCCGCCTTCGGATTGCGCACCTCCGACGGCAGCTCGGCGAGATCGAGGCCGAAGAGCGGGCGGTGCTCGGCCGAGTCGAGGAGGTCCGCCGGGAGGTCGAGGAGGTCAGATGGGTCAAGGCGAGACGGAGCCAAGATGCGCCAGTACCTGCGAACGCTCAGGCCAGCAGGTGGCTCTGGTGGGCTGCCGTCGTCGCTCTCTGGTGGATCGGCCTCTCGTACGTCCAACATCTGAGTCCTGATACCCTTTTGCTCAGCATTAGCCCACTGACCCTGTTCTGACGACCGCGCCCCACTCAGAAGCGTCCACTCGTTGCAGACGCCCTCGGCCCTCGAATCGCCCTACCACCCGGCACTCTACGCGCCGCAAGTCTCGGCCAACACATCGCCGCTTTTTGCATTGACACCGACCCTTCCGCTCGGCCTGTCGGCCTTTGAGTTGCCGAACAAAGTTCGGGCCGGCTGGCTCGTCGCTTTCGGGACGATCCTCGGCGGCAGTGGGTCAGAGGGAGCTGTTTTCTGGGAGGGTCTCGTTGAGCAGTCCGGAGTCGGGGGCATGTGGGGGAGCTGAGCTGGTGATATGACCGTCGTCTCTCTTGCCGGACTGTTACTGCTGGACCGGCCACTCTCCGTGCAAGTCGGTCGCCGCTGCCGTTCAACGAGCGGTCGAAAGCACTGACTGTGGCGAGTTGACTCGACCTACCGCCCGACCTTGCCGACGCCTCCTGCGAACTTGCTGCGGACGACGCCTGTGCCGTACAACATTAATTAGATACCCAGAGCAGACGTCTACGGGATGAGAGGAAGGAAAGAGTGAGATGAGGGGGATGCGTGCTAGCGCGGCCCGAACGATGGCACAAAGACGCCCGCATTGACGTTGAGGGCCGGCGTGGGACCAGCAGCAGGGACGGGAGGGTGGCCCGGTGACCGAACGGCTGACGGCGGTGCCAGGGGAGGGGTGGCTTGGGCTGCGGCTGGCCGAGGAGGTCGAGGCGTGCGACCACCGCCTGCTGCGCTGGTCGAGATCCCGGCCGTTGCCGACGTTGTTGTGCCCTTGCCGGAGAGGGCGCCCTTCCCTCCGCGAGCTGTCTGGGCGGGTGCGGAAGAAGCAGCTGCGGCTAGCGAAGGCCCTTTCTTGGCTCGCCCACCGCCTCCGGCCTTCGAACCCCCGCCAGAACTCTTTTTGCCGGTGGCGGACGAGCTTGTCGGCGCATTTCGGTTCGACCCTCGCGCGGTCGTCGTCGTTTGCCCGCCGCCGTCGGTAGCCGCCGTGTCTGCCTCCTTGGCAAGCCGCTTCTCCTCCTGAGCCCACCAGCGCATGAAAGCAACCTCCTCGAGTGCCCGCTCCTTCTCCGCCTCTTCGGCCCGCTCCTCAGCTTGGATCTGAGCGAGCGTCTTGGCTGACCGGCCGCTGGCAGCGGCTTCGGCGGCGCGTTGAGCCAGGTGTTGCTGCGCCTGGATTGAGGCAAACGAGCTACCGCTGGCGGCAGGGGACGATGCTGACGGCGGTCGGGCGGCAACCAGCGCAGGCGGCGGACTGAAGGCAGGCGTCAGCCAAGCAGCGTCGCTGTTGTTGATTGAGAAGTCAGCAAAGCGCGTCCAGCTTGATCGATGGAAGAAGGGTCAGGACGTACGAAGAAACCTTGCGCGCCGTCAGGAGGGACGTCGACGATGGTGCCGGCGCTCGGACCGGCCGGATGACCTCGCCCGAGGCATTGGCCGAGAGCGGCAGCCGGGCTTGGGCGGATGCCGTCGGCGGCCCGGTCGAGCTACCGGATCGAGACATTCCGACGAGCGTCGGAAATGCGCCACCGTCTCGCCGAGGCGAGGACGAAAACGGTGTTCCGGGCGCGGAAGGTTGTGAACTGCCAGCCCCTGACGAGGGGATGACGCGCCAAGGCGAGCCTCCGCTATCGGCCAATTTGGTCGCTGGAGCCGGGGGGGCCGGCGCTGGCTGCGAGTGAATCTTTTTGCGGTCCCTCTGCGAGAGTTTGAAGGAGAGCGACGGCGTCGGGTCAATAGACGGCCGGCCCGCGACCGAGCTCGATCCGGCCGGCGGTGATGGCCGCGAGGTCGAGGCTGCCTCGCTCATGATGCTTCGGAGGTCAGTCCTGGCGAGGAAGAGGAGGCAGAGTAACACGAGCGTGAGTCAACGTGCCGCCATGGGGTTCAGTCGATCGCGCAGACTCACTTGGTCGTGTCGACCGATCGCGGCTTCCAGATTGCCTTGGCCGGCGTTCCTGGCGAAGGGGTCGACGGTGCGACCGAAGCAATCCCAGCAGCCGCAGAGCTAGCTGGCGTCGCGGGCGGGCTCAGTGCGAGCGATGCGGCAATGCCGGTGGCCAGGCCAGCGACGTCCTCGTCCTCGTCCATCGTGAAGAGGTCGTCGTCGGGCCCAGCCGAGGGCCGGAGGGCTGGGCTGCCGGTCGGCGAGGTGATCGTCGTTCGCGTCATGCGCCGAACCGGCTTGGCCGGCGCCGGCGAGGCGAGCTCGACCGGCGACATCTTCGGTGATCGGTTCGAGGTCAAGCCGGGCCGGGCGACCTGCGTTGCCGGCCGGTGCGAGGGTTTGGGGATATCCTGCAGGGCGAGCCAGGCCTTGTGCTCGGCCATGAGCGCCGCGACGAGGACGTTTGAGCGGGAGATCGGCAACCGTTTGGCCTGCTGGTCGGCGACAAAGGCGGAAAGGCCGGCAAGCAGGTCGGCCGACATCGTGTCGAGGAAGTGGCTCTCGAGCATCGTCTCCATGTTCTGCGAGATGTACAGCTGGAGCGAGCCGACGAGCTCCGTCGCGTTAAAGAAGGAAGCCGTGTCGAGGAGCGAGCACACATTGTGGATCGTCACATGCCGGAGGATGACGGTCGAGCAGACGAGGACAAGCCGGTCGAGCAGGAGCTCGGTCGCCGCCGCGAGGACGTCAAAGACGAAGTCGAGGAAGGCGTCGAGCGTCTCTTGATGGTGATACGTGAAGAGCTCGGCCCCGGCGCCCTCGTACATGTGCCGGAAGACGAGCCGCATGACCGGCCAGGTCAGGTGGCGCATGTCGACCGCGAGAGCGCCGCCGGCGTCAAGCCGGAGCCGCGTCCAGTCGGCGTCGTCGTACATTGCCGCAAAGAACGGCGAGCGCGAGCGGAGGACGCAGGCGTGTGCGGCGACCTCGCGGTCGGCGAGACGAATGACGACGTCTGGCCGGAGCGGCGACTCCGACCCGGGGGTGACGGCTGGCAGCAACTTCTGCGCCGCGCCAAAGGCCCGGCTCATGTCGGCCGCGAGCGAGGGCACGACGGGGGTCTTGGTCAGACGCTCGAGCGCTGGCGTGAGAAGCGGGAGGCTAAGCTCGACCGCGAGCTTTCGGAGCTCGGTCCGGATGCCCGCAAAATCGAGTGTCCGGGCCGAGAGCGACGTCTCACGCAGCCTGGAGCTGACGCGCGAATCCCAGACGGCCGGAAGGTCGTCCGAGTAAAGGTACTGGAGCAGAAGCAGGACCGTGAGGTGCGAGTAGGCCTGGAGGTCAACCCGCACCAGGCCGTCGTCGGTGCGGTCGAGCTTGGCCGACAAGCCCAGCAACGCCGGGCAGCGAGCACCGAGAACAAAGGCATGCACGGCCGTCTCGCGTCCGCCGGCCGAGCGAAGGACGACGTCACTCCCAGCGGAGCCGACGAGCGGCCGGTAGCCGGCCAGCGCCGCCCAGGTGTCAGTCACCTCGACGAGCTGGGTCGCAATTTTGATGTCGGCCCGGATAGCCGTCACTTCGAGCTCGGCACCGTCGTCATCGGCCCCGACAACAGTAGCAGAGACCGGCTGGTCGGCCGGACTGAGCAAGAAGGTGCCCTTGCGGCCCTCCATAAAGCGCCGGACGTGCGGCTGGAGGAGCGTCAGGTCCTCGCCGACGGTGTGACCCTCGAGCGCGACTGGTTGAGGTACGGCGTCGGCCCGGATCGCGCCAAAAGCCCCCGTCTCGTTGGCGGCGACCCTGACGACGCGCTGAAGGTAGGGAATCCGATGGAACTTGAACGTCTTCGACGACGACGCGTTCGACGAGGCGCCCCAGCCAGCGGGCCCGCTGGTACCGGCCGCCGAGCTCTTGTTGCGCGAGCGGATGTAGACGTGGCCCGACTGCGTGCAGAGGATAATGGCCCCGTCCGAGCCGAGGGCGACGTCCCTGACGGCCGTGAAGCGCTTGCGGAGGGCCCACGTCCGCTGGGGCTTGATGAGCCCGGCGCGGTCCTTGAGGCTGACGCCGGCGGCTGACGCTTCGCGCTCAACCTCGGTCGGGCTCGGGAGCGCAAACGAATAGACGTCGCCGAGCGAGGTCAGGCAGGCAAAGGTGATGCCGCTGGCGACGACCTTGGTCACCTTGAGCCGCCGGTTAAACTGGGGCGGCCGGTAGATGGCAGACTCGGCAAAGAAGGGGTGCGAAGGGAAGGAAACCTTGGACGAGCCGCCGCGGTAGAAGCAGACGACCTCGTTGGTCGCAAGCAGGACGCAGAGCGCAAAATCGGTCAGGGCGAGGCCGATGACGGGCTGTGTGATGCCAGCGACCTTGCGCGGCACACCCTGGACGGCCGAGCCCGAGCCGACGTCGTAGCCGAGGTGGCCGTTGTTGTGGCCCCAGGTCCAGACGGCGTCCTCGGTCCAGCATGCGCTTGAGCATCGGCTCGCGGCGACGCCGAGCACAACTTCCTTCTTGAGCGGGCCGAGGATCCGGCGCGGGCTCGACTGGACGGCCTCCTCCGGCTCCTTGGAGAACTTGGACCCAAGCGAGGGTGCCTCGACCGGGTAACCGAGCGTGCCGAAGCGACTCAGCCCCCAGCTGAGCACGTTGCCAGACGCGGTGAGCGCGAGCGTGTGGTCCTGGCCAAGTGCGAGGGCCGTCACCGTCTGGGGGAAGTCTGGGATCGGCGTGAGCTCGATCTGCGTGTGGATGGATCGACCTGCGAGCGGTATCCGAGGGGGTCAGCGCATGCGTGAGGAGGCGAAGAGAACGTCTGAAGACTCGCCGAGGCGGCCGTTGGAGCCGAAGCCGCAGAGCGAGACGTTGTTCGACCGCTCAGCGGTAATGACGCCTGCAAGAGGGAACGCAGGTCAGCCTCCCGCGGTCGACAGCAAGGGTCTCGGGTGGGGAGGGACCGGTGTGCAGCTTCGACATGACGATGTCGCGGACGCCCAGGGGCTCAAACAGACGGAGGTCGCCCCGCTCCTGGATGTCGTCGACTCCGGCTCGGTCGAGCCTACCGTCACCGGCATCGTGATCGTCGTCCGAGTCGTCCGAGTCGTCGGTGTTGGGTGCGGCGGCAGCGCCCCGCCCGACTGATGCCTGTGACGGCTGGCGGCGGTCGACCCGCTTGAGATGGACGCGCTCAGGCAAGGCCCGGTCCCCGTCGGTGCCGAGCGTAAAGTTGCGGTTGGTGCCCCAGGTGAAGAGGGCGTCGCCCTCAGTCACGTCCTCGGGCGGGTTGGTGCCCTCGACCGTGCCGTTAAAGAGGTCCCAGCACGTCATGTCCTCCCAGTCCTTGACGCGGGGGTCGACGTTGTCATCGGCGAGCAGCAGCCTCGCCGCCGGCAGGTTGCCGACGTAGAGCGCTCGGTGGAGGGCCGTCCAACCCGACTCAGTGTCCTGGGCGTTGACGGCGAGCCCCGATCGGGG